>Ga0307379_10001456_pt1 | contig 37347 bp, 41 predicted proteins | sample UN2MG_FD_202237 | JGI IMG/M metagenome (GOLD analysis project Ga0307379, IMG submission 202237) | Soil microbial communities from Risofladan, Vaasa, Finland - UN-2 | ecosystem: Environmental > Terrestrial > Soil > Coastal area > Acid sulfate soil | place: Finland: Risofladan, Vaasa | collected...
CGCGACAGCGTCCAGCGCCATCGCGAGTGCAGGCACCTTCGCCACCCCGTTCCGCATCGACTCATACAAAGACGCGATGCCCAAGTGTGCGATCGATCCCGTGTGCATCGCGTCGCTTGAGGTTTTCGACGCGAGCCCGCAACCGTACTGCAACCACCACTTCTGGCGACAGGTGCGGAACGTGCCGAGTTCGGATTGGGATATTTGAAACCTCATGCCTCACCTCCCTTCCCGTACGCACTCGGCGGCAAGAGGTTTTCCAACGCCGCCGAGATGGGATTCGCGTTGCCGCCGAACGGTTTCCAGTCACCGATCTCGGAGTACAACCCGTCACCGTCGCGAACTCCCGACGCCGACTGTTGCGTCGGCCCCGTCGCAACGTGTTCGTGGTTCACCATCACGCAACTGGTCGCCTTGCCTTCGAAGTCCACCGCAGTCGCGTCAACAACGACCGTGACTGCAACGGCGTCGCACTCCGTGACCGTTTCCTCGATCAGCCTGATGCTGATCATGCTCATGGCCGCATCGAACAACGCGTCCAGCTTTGCGTGCAGCGGGTTCTGGCTGGGGTCGTCCAGCATGTTCGCCGCTTGCGCGACGTCGATGACAGCGGACTCCATGTCCACGTTCTTGACGGCCCACTCGCGAGCCACTTCGATCATGCGTTGCGCTTCCAAGTTCAGGAGCACGGGTCCAACTCCGCAGTCGGGTTTGTTTCCGTCGGGGTAGTTGCGAGCCCAGACGATCGCGACGCTGCGGATCGGCTTGACGACCGCGTAGTCCCGAAGGTACGCCAGCACTTCCGCGAGCGCGGCGTCGGAGCCCTCTGCGGACAACAATGCCGAGCCGTGCTTGCGGAAGAGTGCTTCGACGTTCAACCCGCCGTCGGCGTTGTATACGTCGTCGCCGTTGTGTGTGTGGAAGTAATCCGTTGGTGCTTTGTGTTTCATTGTCTGATCCTTTTGATTCGTTCGGTTAGAAGGTGAGGTTGTCGAGTGCTTCGGTCGGGGACGGCGCAGGCGCCTGCTCCGGTTCGGGGTCAGTGTCAGTGTCGGTCACAACGACGGTGACCTCTTGGACGTCCTTGCGCTTGCGCTTCGGCTTGCTTGCGACGCGAGCCGTCACGCCATGTTCGAGGTTCAGCGCTTCCAGCTTCGCGGACGCGAGTGCGATCGACAGCGCTTCGGCTTTGTTTCCGAGAATCGCACGGACGCTTTCCACCCGCAGTTCGATCTCGGCAAGGTCGGAGCGCTTGCGCTGGACGGTTCCCTCTCGGGTGTTACTCGCGCCTGCGGTCAGCTTGCCGATCTGAGCGGTGACCTCTTTGATCTCCGCATCGATCGACGAGGCGATTGCTCGCGCCGCCTGCGCCTTGCTTTCGGCGGTGTCATAGATCGGAAGCGCGGTCAGTTCGCACGACCCGATCCCCTCCAGCACGTTCGCGAAGTTGCGAATGGTCGCAGCCCCCACGGTCGGAACCCAGTACAGGCTCCCGCGCTTGAGTCGCGTTCCGCCGACGAACTCCATTGCCCGTGTCACCATGCGGTGGACGTCGCGATAGTCGGCGTGGTCGGTGTGGAACGCGAAACGATTCTCGACCTGCTTGCACAGTGCGTCGGTCGTTGTGTCCCCCTTGGCCGTGTACTCGATCTTGAGGTCGTCGTGGTCGTCCACGTAGAGAACCGCGCAGGTGACCTTCTTGGCGTCGTGCCCCTCCCCCTCTGAGCGGAACACATGGAACGCACGGTCGCGTTTCTTCGGAGTCTGCAAGGAGTAGCCCGACGGCGCATAACTTTCGACGTCGCGGCGTGCGCGGCCGAGTGCACCCTGCGAACCGATCTCTTCCGCGATCAGGTTCTCGGGGAGTCCCGCGTCCGTGAGCGCTTGGCGAATCGCCAGGCGGCTGTATGCGTTGCTCTCCACTTCGGAGATCTCGGGCCACACAATGTCCCCGATGTGTTGACCTGCGGTGTCTTCAAGCAGGCGTGTGATTTCGTTCGCTGTGGTTTTCATTGTCTTGGTTCCTTTCAAAGTTCAGATTGCAAAGAGGGTGGCGAATGGTTCCGCGCTTGTGTTTTCAATGTCGTCGTAGGTGACTTCGGTGGCGGACGCGAAGTCCACCGCGTCGTAACTGTCCGTGGTGTTGTTGTACTGACCGGGTGCGGACGTTCCGATGCCGACGAAGTGAAGTTCGACGCCCGCCTTCTTGAAGTCTGCAACCTGTTGCTTCCAGTCCACTTGGTCCTCACCGTCAGTGAGCAGGACGACGTCGGCCTTCTTGAACGCCTTCTCTTCCGAGATGAAGTTGCGAGCGTGTTCAATGGCTGTCTGGATATTCGTTCCACCGTCTGCACGGCGAGCGATGATTGCGGCGAGCGCTTTCGGGTCGGGCTTGCCAGGCTTCGCGAACTTCGTCGTGGCCTGAACGATGTGGTCGAACTCGATCACGGCGAACACACGGCGTTGCTTGCGTGCGATCTCCATCATCGAAAGCATCGCCGCGATCGCGTACTCGTCGGAGTCACCGTCCATGCTGCCCGACTTGTCGATGCAGAAAACGATCGGCCCCTTTTCGTTCACCGCGACCTTGACGTCGAACTGCAACGCCGCGTGGTCCATCACGTTCGCCCACAACATCGGACCCATGACGGGATCGCCCATCTTCACTCGCTCACTCGGGAGCAACTGCATCAGGTCACCGCCGCGAGTAATGTCCTCGATGGCGCCAGGCCCGTGCTTCTTTTCCTTCTGCGCTTTGCGTGCGGACTCGCGCATGCGTCCCGCCATCTTCGCGATGCGCGCCATCTTGTCGCCCTTGACGCGGGACAACGACCGCTTGACGTCGCGGACGTCCTTGACGCTCAGGTCGTTTCCGGCTCCGACCTTCGCAACCATGGCGGTTGCTTCGTCGCAGGCTTCCTGATCCTTCGTCGCGCCCGCTATCGCGGCCTTCATGCGCTTGACCGCTCCCCGTTCCCTCGCCAGCTTGAACTCGCCAGGCTGGTTGCCCGAACCCGTGCCGCTGCCAGGTTCCCCGTCGTCGCCAGGCTCGCCGTCTTCCGACTCACCCTCTCCGCCCTGTCCAGGCTCGCCACGCTGCGGGTTGTCAGAGCCCGCAGGCGGCTCCGGCTTGTCTTCGTTCTGCTGTGCAACGTCGGGCGGCGTGACGGCGAAGGCCATCGCGTCGGCAACGCGACCAGCAAGGCGAGCGGCGTAAATGTCATCGCCCTCGGTTCCCTTGATTGCTTCGTTCCACTCGGGCAGGTCGCGGACCTTCTTCAACAGGTCGTCGGCCCAGCCCTTGTGCTCGCTCGGGACTTCCACTTCGGAGTTCCCGATACCGTACGCGTCCGCGAACAGTTCGCGAACCATCGTTCCCCACACGGCGCTGTCGGGGTGCTTTGCGTTTGCTGCCTTGAGCGTGTGCTCTGCGGTCGCGTTCTCTTTGTACAGGAGTCGCGTCCACGGGTTCGTTCCAACTGCGAGGTCGTGGTCGAGTGCTTTACGTTTTGCGTTTGCCATTGTGTTTTCCTTTCAGTCGTTCAGTTACAGGGTTTCGGCGTCGAACTTCGATTCATGCGCGGATTTGATCGTGGCCTTCATCGCCTCGAACTCAGTGGCCATCGCTTCCAGCACCGCGTCGATTCGCTTCGCGGCTTTTCCGCTGGTTGCTTCGCGGCGGCTGCGGATCTTTTCCCCAGCGTTCTTGAACACGGTCGGTGCGCGGAACATTTCGTCCGAGCGTCCCGTGTCGATCAACCGCTGTGCTTCGGTGCGTGCGGCGTTGTGGTACTCGCGGCACTCCGCGACGAGCGGGTTGATCGCGGTCTTGGCGGCCGTCTCAATCTTTTCAACGTGGTCGCGTTCGTTCCACATGACGGGAACGAGTGCGGTGAAATGTTCCTCATCGATTTCGTCGTCCCCCGCGAGGTACGCCTTCGCTTGCAGCACCCGCACGGCCTTCACCCAACGTCGGTCGCCGTGTTCGATGCCGTCGCGTTCCAACTGCTCGCGGAACGCAAGCAACGAGGACGCGACGTCCTTGCTGAGTTCAATCGTCGCGACGTCTTCCAGCATCTGGTCCCACTCGGACTCACTGATACGAATCGCAACGTCCCCGACTGCGCCCTTGCGACGGTCACCCGACGCGGCTGCTCGGCTGAACAGTTCGCGTCGGTTCTGCTTGGACTGGATCGGCTTGACCCAGTGTCGAAGCATGTAGCGGTCCCACATCGCGCCCAAGCTTTCGTCTTCGGGCATTTCGTTCGATGCGCTCACCACCATCTTGAGAGGAATCTTATTGATCACGCCGCCATTCTCGAAGGTGCCCTCACACATGACCGGCAACAGGCAGTTGACGGCTGCGACACACTTCCAGATCTCGTCGGCGAAAACCATCTTGGCGCGGGGCAGTCGGTTCGCCGTGTTGCGTTCGTACTTGTCCTTCTGCATCGCGGTGTAGGAGTAGGGTCCCAAGAACTGCTCCGGCGTCGTGAACTTGTTGAACACAATTTCGAAATAGTCTTCGCCCTTGACGTCGAGGATGGTGGCCAGCTTGCGGAGCAGTTCCGACTTGCCGGTCCCCGCAGGTCCGAGCAGGCACGCATGCTCACCGGAGCAGAGTGCGAGCAGCAGGACGTCGATCTCCACGTCGCGTTCGATGAACGCTGCGGACAGTTCGGTGCGGGCGGTCTGAAACTTCGTGCGGATGTTGTTGTTGATGGTTGCCATTGTCTTGTTCTCCAATTGAATCAAAAGTTTTCGGTTGTAAAGGTTTTCAGTTGAACGAAAGTGCATCGAGGTCGGTGAGTTGCTTCTTCAGGTCTGCAAGTTGCTTCGCTTGCGCGTCGGCAACCTGCTCGGGTGTGTACGCCGCACGTTGCGGTGTGTTGCGTTCGTATACGTTGCAACCCTCGGAGTGCCCCTCCTCTTCGGAGAGTGAGCCGCAATCGCAGTTCTCATCGACCGGCGGCGCATAGTGCTCGCCGTCGGGCACTGTGGCGGTCGCTCGGTAGTACCAGGACTTGCCACCGCCGCGCTTGAATCGCTCGACGCGTCCCAACTTCAAGCTGCGAGCCAGTGCGCGGTCAACAACCCGCGACAGGTTCGCGGCTCGCGTCCGATAGCAGCCCATCATCTTGGCAACGTCGTCGGCGCTGAACAGTCGCGACCACTCGCCGCTGCTAATGTGTGACGTGATTCGCTTCGTGGTCACCCCCATCGGGAACTGATCCACTGTCGCGTACACGCTGGCTCCGAGTACATCGAAGCAGGCTTGCTGTTTCGGTATGTCGAACAGTTCGGCCTTCATACCAGGCTCCAGTTTGCTTGCAATCGCTTGCGTCCCGTCTTCGCTGCAACTTCACGCATCAGGTCGTATGCCACTTGCTTGACGTCGGTGCGCGTTGCCACGACCGTTCGCTCCGCGATGTACTTGCTGTGCGACGACAGGACGACGATGCGCCACTTGCTCGGTCGTTTTTGTTTCGTTCGATTCATTGTCTGTATCTCCGTTTGGGTTTTCAGTTCGCAGTTACGTGTATCAGTGAAGCGAGTCGGTCCCGCTTCACTGATACACGCCGTCGAGGCGCTACTCTCAACGGACGCGTTTTGTTTTGCGACGTACCCACTCGGAGGATTGCAGAGCCCTGTTCCCGAGGTTTGAATCAGTCGTGCTTTACGAACAGTCAACGCGATTTGTTTACGTGTCGTGCGTTGCTGTCGTCAGTGTCGTCGCAAAGAACTTTGTGCTTGCGCTATGCCCCGGTGCGGGACGTTGAAGGCGCGTGGTGTCTGGGACCGTGTCAGCTACCGACAAGATATTGAGTAGAAGCGACCGCGTGTGTTGTTCACAGCGTCCCGTGTGACGGCTTACGTGGGGGTCGGCTTACTCTGCGTCCGGTGGACGACTTTTCTCGTATCGATTCGGCTTGCTGGCTAGAGGTTCGTTTTGCGAACGAATCACTGTGACGGGATATTTTTCTGGAAGCGCTCGTCGGTGCGCTTGATCTGTTCGTCTGTGGTGCGGTGTTTCAAAACACTCGCTGTGGAACTCGGTGGTCTGCGAAGGCTACGCTCCTCTCGGCGACGCTCCCCCGCTCACACGGAGCAGACTTGGAACTGATCAGTTATTCGAATGTCAGAGAACCCGATACACAAAGTACAGAAGTGACCGAGGACTGCAAATCCCTTGTTCCTATAATTGAAGTAAGCAAAGGAGTCTGGGGGGGGTCTGGGGGGGGTGGATTGTGGGCCGCTTTTTGGGCTGTTTTCTCGCTACAGGACTTAGGATCACGGTTAGGTGCGATCCCCCGAAAAGGGCTCCTAGGACGCTCCTGGGAGCATGCCTGGGCTCGATTGGTTTGCGAAAAAAAATGCCCGCCTAACGTGTGGCGATCGCACCGTTTTCCGAGAGTCTGAAAAGTATCTACCGTGGCAAAATCGCGGAAACCGAAGCGTCCAGATTTCGCTCACCTATAGGCGAACAGGGAGCCGGAGGGTTTTCGCAAGTGGGTATCACCGAGTATCAATCGACGATCCTCAGCTTGCTGGGATTTGGCTGCTAGGCGCTCGCCTCGGGCTCGGTGCCTGCGAGCGGTTGCGTGATAATCGCGCCGCGTTTCCACAGCCGTTGCAGCATGCGTCCGCGCTCGCGACGGCCAACCCGATCGTTGTCTTGCGCCTGTGCGAGTTCGAACATCGCACGCTCCTCTTCCGTCGCTTCGATCGACAACCGCCACCGTCGTTCAATATCCAACATTGTCTTGCGCTTCACGTTGCCTCCGGAAGTCTGTAGCCGATCACGCGGCCGAGTGGATACGCCTTCACGCTCACCGAATTTCCTTGATTTCCGCCGAGCACGCGAACGGTGTCACCGCCGCCGCCGCGACCAACAAAAAACGCAACGTGGCCCGATGCAGGCTTCGGCGGGCGCGAGAACACAACAACGCAACCAGGCACAGGCGCGTCGATGCCCTTGCCCCAATCGAGCCACGACCGCGCACGGGCGCTGTTGGTGCCTGCAATGCCCGCTTCCTTGAAACACCAGTTCACGAACGAGGAGCACCACGGGGTTTCGTCGTCGTCGGCACTCAGGCCCGTGGTCGCGTGGTACTCGACCACTCGCGGGTTGTGTTCGTCGCCTCTGATTTCGCGTTCCCCGAGTTCGCCGTTCGCGATCTCGATCCACGTCGGGAAAACCTCGTGGTCCACCGCGTCGTCCTCAAGGATCGCTTGCAGGTCCTCGATCACATCTTCCAGCGCCCTTCGTTGCTCGCGATTCATTCGATGTAAGGAGCGACGCACACCAGCGCAACAATCCCCACCCCATCGAACTGCTCGACCTCGATCTCAGGCGCCTCGAAGCAGGCCGCGCCGTTCTCATCGATCGTCACACCGCGATCGGCCGCGAGTGCCCTTAGAGCGTCCGCAGCGACCGGCAGCACGGTTGTTAGCGCCTGACCGGCGGTGATGCCGGTGCCGCACCCACCCAGGGCGAGCAGAACCAATAGATGAATCCCATGCTTTGCGCCGAGCGCCTTCGCCCCGAGCGCGGCGACCAGTGCGAGCGCCCCGCCCGACTTGCCCATGCCCTTGAGCACACCGGCTACGCCAGCGATCGAGGCGATCGCGCCGACGCCCCACTCCCACGGGCACTTGTCGAGCGCCACCAACACCGTCAACGCAACGATCGCGAACCAGTCGGTGTACGCCTCGAAGCGGACCTTCGTGCTGCTCGATGGCGGCAGGGACGCGGGAAGCACAACGGGTCCGGGCGGCAAGTCAGCGTTCGGCATTGGGAACCTCCAGGCGTTTCAGGGATCCGTCGCTCGCAGGAACCCGAACGGTCGCCTTGTCAGTCGGCGCGTCCTGCGTCGCCCATCCTGCGCGAACCATCAGCCCGTCCATGGCCGCGATGATTTCCGGGGCGCAGTCGTCCGCGAACGTCAGGTCCTGCTCGACCACGGGTCCGTCGATCGCGATGCCCGTGGACGGGTCGCGAGCGAACTCCGCGAACTGCGCCCGGACCGCCTTGGACTCGAACGCGAACGGGCGTGTATAGCGCTTGACGATCATTCTGTTTTGAACCTGTGCAGAGGCGTGCACCGAACGGTGTTGCTGCCCGTGCCCTGCGTGTGCGGGTTGTAGGTTGTTGGCGACGTCGATGCTGCGATCGACGTCGTGAACTCGGTGGGCGCGGTGTTCGCGGACATGGCGGTGTTCCACATGTTAAACGAATCGGTATTGTAGAGATCCTGATACCAGTCCGTCCCTGCGGTGTGCCCGTAAAGCACCGCGTAGTAACCGGCCTTGATCACGTACGTCCCGCCGAGACTTGTGCTCTTTACGCCCGACCCCGACCACGGAACATCGACCTGAAAAATCTTGTCCATGTTGCCGTCGAGGATGGTCGCGTCGCTGGCCTGAAGTACAACGTGGCGCACGTTGCCGGACGCGCCGATGCCCGTCCGCACAACCATGTGAGTGCACGTAATGTCGTGCGGCGTGTAGAAGATCGCGCCGTAGAAGTTCGCATCGGTGCGGAATGAGTTCAGGATCTCCGTATCCGTGACGGCCTGGACTGGCCAGCCTTCGCTAGCGGTTTCCTCTGGTGCCGCGCCCGCTGCGCCGAGATCCTTCCACGTCGTGTTCGCGTCGCCCGATCCGTTGTTGACGTACGTGGACGAGGACGTGCCGTTGTCGCGCAGGTACAGGTCGCCGGGGTTCGCGGAGATGGTGCCGCTCGGGTCTTGCGTGCCGACGAACACGCGAACCTTCGAGCCGTTCGTACCCGTCTGCTCGAAACTCGCGATCGGGACCGTGTCCGCGCCCGCGTCTTTGACCGTGAACCGCTCGCCGGGGACGTTGTTGCCTATGCCGACGCGCCCGGTAGTACCCCGAACGCTAATGATCTCGCCCGCCGGAGTAGCCGCAGCGTTCGCGACCTCGTTAATCTGGAAACGATTCGCGGAGTTGATCACAGCCCAGTCCGAACTGCTCACGCCAGCCGCTTTCAATCGGAGCTGCACTGATTGTGTCGTGCCGTTCGTGCTCTCGATCATTGCGATCAGAGTTGCGAGATCCGCATCCGACACGTACAGCCGGTGCAGCGGACTCGCGCCAACGCCTAGCTTCCCCGAGACCTTGTGATCGACACTCATGCTAGTTGTTCCTCACGATCAAGGATCCGTCCGCGTTTGAAATACCGTCGCCATCGGATGCGAACGCCGCTTTACCTGCGAGCAACGGCAATGTGATGCCTGCGGAGTAGTCGCTACCAGGCACTGCGCCGTCGAGCGTCGGCGCAGCCGTGAGGAATATCTCGCCACCCTTCGCGTCGATGACGAGCCCGCCAGGCGTCCCGATGAACGCCCCGGCAGTGATCATTCCGTCACGGCGCGCCTTGAGCAACGGGCCAGTCGAGGCGATTAGCGTGGGGCCGCCGGTGATGAGTGCCGTGCCGTTGTCACGCGCCTCGATCGCCGCGCCTGCCCCTGTGTTTTCGATCTCGACGTTGCTCGTCTGCACGACAAAGGTTCCGGAGAACGAACAGGTCACGGCGGGACCCGCTTCGGAGACACCGATGCGGCCGCCACTCATCGTGAGGTAAGCGCCGACGCCGACGCTGACCGGCTTGTCCGAAACGATGTAGCCGCTACTCTCGACGAACTCCGAGACAATCGGCCACGCGCCCGTGACGTAGATTCCCCAGCCGATCCAATCGGCATTCAGCGCAGCGCCGAACAGATCGACGGGGTAGGCACCCGTGTCGAACAGGGTCTCCTTGCCGAAGAACTGCGGCTGTCCTGCCTGGAGGATGTACGCGGTGGATGCGTCCAGTTCGACGCCGTAGTACGCGGCGACCGCGTCGAGGGCGATCTGAGAAAGGAGCGAACTGGTCGTCAGCTTGAGTTGAGCGAACGCAACCGCGGGCGCTCCCGAGGGAGCGGTGAAACCGCCGCTCGGTGCAGACGGCGCGATGATTTGAATGGACGCGACGACGTTGAGCGTGACCGCAGCCCGCACGACGCGGTAGGTGCTCGCGCTCGTCGGCGCGACGGCGAAGTTTTTGGAGAACGTGAACGTGGTGGCGGTGTTGCGCCTGACCATCCCGCGCTGACCGACGCCGGGGCCTGCGGTGATCAGGACGGTCTGACCCTTGAACGCGTCCGGAGTGAGCCCGCCGCCGACCTTTACGATCTGCGATGCGCTGGTCCCGGTGTCGGCGAGTTCCGCCGCCTGTGTCTCAGTGAACCCGTCGCCGGTTCCGCCACCGTCGCCAATAAACCCGATGGGAGCGCTCACCGTTCGCGTGAACGAATCGAGCGTGTATGACCCGTCGCCCATGTGGATGACGACCGCATGTTTCACGTCGTCGGGCGTGCGCTTGAGCGCTTCGGTAACCGTCTTGAGCGGTGCCCCGCTCGTGCCCGCGTTCGCGTCGTTGCCGTCAGCGTCGCGGACGTACAGGCCGATCGAGTCGGCAGTCGCAAGGACCATCTGCCGCCACCCGGTGACGGTGCCCAGGTACCACCCAGGGAACGCGCCCCCGGTCTGATAGACAACGCGAGCGCGGTCAGCCGCCGTTTGCACGATGGCGTTACGCGCAGACTCGTCCGCGACCGCGTTGAATCCCTCGATCGTGTGATTTCCACGATTGCCCGACGGGTGGTCGGTCGATACGAGTTCGCCGTGTTCCTTGACCGTCATGCCGTGCCTGCCACCACCTGAATCGCGTTCGCACAAACAAGGTTTGTGAGACCGTCTGCGATTACCTCAACCTGCGGAGTCACGACCGGACTCGGGTCCCCGAACAACGGCCCGCGCAGGCTGCGACGAATGCCGAAGCCCGCCGCCCGTCTGTTGGCCGAGTTGCTCACGGACCAGAGATCCACCAAAGGAAATCGCCCGCCACGGGCATCGTCACCCGCAGATAACGAAGTGTGCTGCGGTTGGCGCGGAACTGAACCGACTGACCTGCCGCGAAGTACGCCTTGTTGGTCGGAACACCGACGGCGCTCGTGCCCATCAGGTAGTTGAAGTCCTGCGTCGCGTTGATGGTGATCCACATGTGCATGACGTCGTCGCCGACGCCTGCGAACAGATCTTCCGCGACGGACGTTGCACCCGCGCCGAGCGCCTGCTCGGTGAGGTTGCCTGTGCTTGGCGGCCTGATTTGTGCCGCGTCCGCGAGTACTGGAGATCCACTCATTGTTCCGATCCTCTCATCCTATTTAGCGCGTCCACGATGGTCATCTTTGCCATCCGAAGGTCGCCGCTGTCAATGGCTTGACGGACGGCGTCCGCTTGTTCACCAAACATTTCGGGGTCGCGTTCGACGAGGTTTCGCATGCGGTCGAGTTGCTGTTCGGTCGTTTCCTCGCCTGCAACGGTCGATGCGCCGCCCGCGAACTGACCAGAGCGACCGCTTGCGCCGAGCGCACGGCCAGCAGACCCGACGCCCTCTGCGGTGCGCTGACCGCCGCGCAACGCCGTTGCCGCAATGTCCGAGCCGTAGCGCTTCATGGTTTCGTACCCGACGCCGCCACCGAAATGACCTGACGCCATCGCGGGCAGGCTGACCACGGCGTTGCCCGACTCCTGTGATGCTCGTTTGCCCGAGATACCCGCAACGTCCTTCGCCATGCCGTACTGCGGACGCGCCGCGAGGTACGCCTGCGAAGTCTCAGGCAATGCCTGCTCCGTCATCGTCGTTTCCAGGGCGTTACGCGGGACACGCAACGCGCCGCGATGAACCCGATGCGCTCGCGCATCCTTCATCGGCGTCCCCGCGTGCGGCGGGAAGCCCGCAGATTCCTTGTACGAATCCTTGAGCCCTTGAAGTTGTCGCGGGGTGAAATATTCGTCGGGGTGCTTGCGCGCCTTCGCGATCAACCCGTCAACGATGCGTCGCATGCTTGCTTCGGCAGTTGTGTTGTCGGGGATCGTTCCCTTGTATTGCGACAACTGCCTGATGAACGTGGACTTCGGGAAGCCGTACACCTGTTGCGTTGCGTCGTCCACGGACTGCCCGATGATGTTGCCAAGTTTTTCGACCAGCGGTCGTGCGTTCGCCGCGTACGTCGCAGGTCCAGACGGAGCGAGTGCGCCGAGCAACGTGCCGTACACCAGGCCCTCCTTGCCGCCCTCCTTCGCGCCCTCCCATCGACCACCGGGCTCGGCCGACAACGCGCCGTGACCTGCGCCGACCGCCGTCCCCGCGCCTGCACCCATCGCGGTGAGTCCAAGACGCGACTGGCTGCCGGGACGCTTGTGCAGGCCCTGTTGCTCCGCGAACTCACCGAGTTCCGCGATGTAGCCTGGCCCGCGCTGACGTTCCAGGTTGGTGTGCATCGCGCCGTACCCGCCTGCCGCTTTTCCTCGCCACTGGTTCGCCGCAGCGCCCAAGTATTCGCCCACAGGCCCCGCTGCCTTCGCGAACAGTGCGCCTGCCCCCGTGAGTCCACCGCCGAACGCGGCGCCTGTCTCGGCACCTTCAAGGCCGTCCCACAGGCGATCCGCGACGTTGTCTGCCTCGCTGTGGCCCGTCGCGGAAATGCCGGAGATCGTGGCGCCCGCCTTTGCGTTCGCGAGCACACGGGCCGCGAGGGGAGCGCTGGCCGTCGAGCCGCCGCCGCTCGCGATGATCGACGGAGCCATTCCAAGGATCTCACCACCGCCGTACAACACAGGCGATCGATCGCGAGACTCCTGATTCGCGGCTCGCATGGACTCCTGCATCGACTCCTGCGCGCTACCTGCCGCGTACTCGCGAGGGATTCCCGTGCCGTCGTCGATCTCGGGAACCAGGCGCGAGGCAATCTCCTCTCCGAATCCGTACGTCGCGCCTTGAGCCGCGCCGCGTGCGGTGTCGAGCGCACCCTCGCCGATGGCTTCGCCCGCGTCACTCGCGTATTCGCCGCCAACGTGCGCGGCGTCGCCTGCGAAGTCTGCAACGTCCTGACCGACGCCCTTCATTCCGGTGAGTGCGCGTTGCCAAATGTTCTGCTCGGGCGGCGGCTGTCGAACGGGCGCGGGCGGTGCCACGACCGGCTCGCGTTGCCCCGTTTCCATGTTCCAATCGCCTCCGCCTTCGGGACCCTCCGTGATGCCCGTGACCGCGTTGAAAGCGCCCTCGGGTTCAGGCGCTTCGATCGCGGCCGCTTCGACAGCAACAGCAGGCGCGGCGTCGCCGCCGCCCGGCGCGTCAGTGGGGTCCCACGTGGTCGAGTTGTCGTTGGACACGTACCACTGGCCGTCTTTTGCTTGTCTATATGTTGGGGGCATGGCTCACCATTCAATCTGGTCGGTACGAAACTGTCCGGCCTTTTTTGCGGCTGGTTCGGCGTCGTCGCTTTCGACCGCTTCGCCGCGCACGCCGCCCCAGTGCTTGCGGCTGTAGTCGTCTTCGCCGACGCCCTTGGTGTAGTTAATGTCACCGAGTTCGTCGGGGCGCGTCATTTGCAGACCGTAACCCTGCAAGATCCCCTGGCCGTTCTTCATCAGCATATTATGGAGACCCTCAAGCTGGGGTTCGGACCACCACCTCAACGTGGTGCGGATCTTGGGAAGCTCACGCTTGATCTCTTGGCGCGACTCTTTGTCACCGACGCCCATGCCAGAAATCTTCAGGATGATCCCCTGGTGCTCGTCGCGCAGAAAGTCGAACTCCTTTGCAATGCGGATCGCTTTCTGACTCCCGCGCTGCACGAACGGGATCGCCGAATACATGCGGTCAAGTCTTTGCATCCGAGCGCTCGCGTGCATTGCGCGGTTGACGGTGCCGATCTCGCGCTCGACCGCTGCCGAGCCACGCTTATTGATCACGTCGCCATATCGACCGGGGATCCGAACGCTCAACCCGGTGTGCTCGTTCGCCATGTTGAAGTCTTCGATCTGCTGCGCTCGCTTCGCGGGCGACGCGGCGACTCCACCGCGTGCCTCGTCGCGCTGCCACTTCTGGATGTCCTTCGACAACGCGATCTCGGCCTTCGCCCGTTCCTTCGACGAGGTCAGCCGAGAGATCGCACCCACTCGCGTTGACCACGCCGGATCGAGTTCGTCCACGCCGAGTTGCTCTTTGAGCGCGCCAGACAACCGCGCCTGCACTTCGCCCGAACCCTCTGGTCCACCCTCGGTGCCCATCGGTCGCCTCGCGGGACCAGGACCGCTTCGACCCTGACCGCCGCGCCGACTCTTCGTCGGGTTTGCGAGGTTCCAGGCGTGAGTCTCCTGCGACCGCTTGTCGCGGTTCGCTCGCGCCTCTGCGGCGGTCATGCCGGGTGCTGGCCTCGCGCCTCCTGCGCGCTCGAACGCCTCGCGTCGGGACATTTTCGTGTCACCGCCGGGCACCACGATCCTCTGCTCACGCGGACCGATCTGTCCGTATGCCTGACCGAAGATTTGCTGTGCGCGGGCGTCTGCCAACGGCAGCGGACGCGGACCGTCCTGGACGTACTCACGCCGGTCGTCGTACTTCTGCGCCTTCACCTCGGGTGAGTCGGACGCCAGTGGCCACGGTGCCTCTGCGGCGTCGGTGCCCTCGGCATAGCCGGGGTCGGCGAGCGCCTGGAACCCCGCGTCCATTTGACCGAGTTCGCCGGGAGTCATGCGCTCCGACGAATAGTTCGGCGTGCCCATGTAGAACCGATCGTTGTCGTCGGCGAGCGACTCCACCGGAGGCGGCGACCCTGCGCCATACGGACCGGGCGACCGCAGCGCTTGGTTGACCAACTGCACGTTCTGGGGTGGCTCGCTCAACTCCTGCAAACCGATCGCGAGCCTCTGCGCCTGCTCGCCCGCCGGATCCTCGACGCCCTCGGGTGCGCCAAGTTGCGACAGGTACGCGTCGATTCCGGACGCGCCACTGCTTACGGGGTATTCGTCCTCGTCCTCGTCGGGGAGATACGGTTGATATGGAAGGCGTGCCATTAGAAAGGTCCCAATCCCCAGCCGAAGAGGCCGTCGTCGTCGTCGTCCTTGCCCAGCTTACCGGCCGCGTCTTCGGCCTGCCTTGCTCCGGCGATCGCACCGAGTGTGCTTGCGGTAGACTGCGCTCCCGCCGTCCCGACGCCAGCCTGCGCAAGCGTGCCGCGTTCGTCCAACCGCTGACCGGCGGTGTCGTAGTTATAGCGGTCGGCCACGGCGCCGAACTGCCGGTCGCCGATATCCTTGCTTCGCCCCCAGCGGTCGCGGTTCTCTTCCTGCCTCGTCCGCGTTTTATATTTGTCGTAGTCCTGACGCAGGTTGCGGTTGAATCGTTGCGCGTCGTCCGCTGCGGTGCCGCGCTTGTATTGCTCTCCGAAGGAGTCGCGCCGAATGTCGCCTGCGAGCCCGCCGTAATCGCGGAGCGCACTTTCGGAGCGATCGATCGCCATGCCTGACGCCGCGAGGTCTTCCAGCATGCGCCGGTCAGCGCCCTCCTGTTGCGCGGCGAGTCCCGCCTGCATCTCCGCACCCGCGCCGCCGAAGCCACGAGCACGGGCCGACGAGAGGGCGGCACCACGCGCACCTCGGAGGTCTTGCTCCTGCCCGCGCCGGTTGAGTTCAAAAATCGCCTGCTCTTTGTCGGTGATCTCCGGATCGATGCGGTCGCCGAGTTCACTTAGCGCCCGTTTCTGCGCCCGCATCGCCGTCTTGTCGGCCCGTGCGTTCGCTGCCTTGCTTTTGTAACCGCCGACGAACTTCTCGGCCTTGATGGGCTTCAGGTTGTTTTCCTCGCGGATCATGTTCGCGAGAATGTGCATGTTGGACTTGGTCGCGTCGTTGCCCGCGATCTGGAGGGTGTCCTTCCCCGTCGTGATCATTTCATCGATCGCGGCTTCGTTCTTTTCGTACTGGTCCCGCGTCAGGTTGAGCGCCTCCATGAGGTACTCCTCGAAGCCGCCCTTGTTCAGCCGTGCCGCCTCTTCCTTGACCGCTACGCCGAACGCGAGTTTTTCGGAGGGCGTCATGTCGTCTTCATATGTGGGCATCGAGTTCCTTCGATCTCTATAACAGGTTTAGGGCAGGTGGTCCTGGCTGAACGTGCCCCAATAGTTTTCTCCGTCGTAGTCGAAAACCAGTTTGTCCCGCGAATCGATCGCGGCAGTGATCACCGGCGGCGTTCCGCCCGGCCACAAAACATTCGTGTCCCAGCCCGCGACCGTGTTGGACGCGGTCCCCTGCTCGACGAACAGCACAACGCGACACACCCCCGGCGGGTCGATGAACTGCACGAGCGTGGCGCTTTGGTGCAACACCACCTTCTGGAACTGACCTTGTCCCCAGTCCACTTGCAGCGTCGGCACTTCGTCCAGCACCGCCGCCACGCTCGGCGCGTCGCCGTAGGTCGCCGTCACCGCATTGACGACGTCCTGCGCGCCAACGTCGAGCACCCCCGTCAGAGCGCCGTTCGTGCCGTCCAGCGCCACACTCTCGCGGCCCGCACGCAGGACGTCGCGGGCAAGGTCCCCGACCTGTTGAGCGAGTTCCTCCATGGTCTCCGCGTAGCGCACTCGCTTGCGGATCTCGAACGGGACTTCGGCCATCAGGCTCCACCGTTTGGTGCCTTCCCGGTGACTGACCCGGTGCGATCTGTTTTCGGATCGACGCGAATCACGAGACCGTCAAGCGCCCACTCCGCAGTGTCTGCGGTGCAAAGCATTTGAAACCAAAACTGCGTCGCAAGACCGGCCTGCGCGCCGACAGAAACCTTGTGCGGAGAAGGGTCCTCGTCCGAGATGTTGATCACCTCGACGGAACTCGACTGACCGCCGCCAGCGGCGCTGTCCACAAAGGAGTTGCAGGTCGGCGTGATCACGGCCGTCGTCCCCGCAGCCTGGAACAACAACACCACCTCGCGGAACTGCTTGAGCATGCCTGGCTCGCCGCTGCCAGAACGATTCAGGATGAAGTTCGCGTCCCCCTGGTTCAACTGCGGCAACGCCTGATTGACCGTCTGGAACTTCTGCATTGAATCGCCAGCACCCAGCTCTTCCATGAACACGAGGGTATTTTGGTCCTGGCTGTAGTGGACGCAAGCGACGGCCAGCGTGCACCGCGACCACTCATCGTTTGCAATGTTGTAGACGTAGTATTCGCCTCGATAGTCCTCACCGTCAGTGAACTCCGGGCGCAGCCACACCTCGCCGTGGAAGTTTTCGATCTGGAGTTCGCCCGTAAAGTTGAATAGCGCCGTGACTTGGTCGGTCACGCGATCGGCGTACGCCTTCTCAAGCGGCCGCTTGAGTTGCGGCGACAGGTTGCGAATGCCCGCGTCCCCGATCTCCAGCACTCCGCGATTCGTCCACGCGTAGATCGAGCTACCGAATCGCGCCACCGCATTCACGCTCGCCAGGTGCGTTGCCTCAAGGACGACGTCCACCACCAGGTTGGAATCAAACCCGCTGATTCGGTAGACGCGCCCCTCGGTCGAGAATGCGTACATGGTCTCGGCAGTGGAGATCAATCGCAGGAGCGTCCCGTTGCCGAGGGTCTCGCGGTTGCCGAGCGGCCAGTGGTCGGGCTGGTTGTTCGCGCACCACCCGAGTCGGTTTTCTTCGATCTGCGCCGTCGAGTCGGTGTCGGACCCCGTGAAGTCCTCCAGGGGTGGCGAGTATTTATCGCCGTTCGTCGCTCTGACGCCGAAGGCATCGTCTGCGGCATCGATCCCCGCGTAGTGGCGAGCAATCGTGAAGGCGATCCCCGATTGGTTGTCGATCCCACCACCCGTGAGCCCGAGCAGTGCGCGGGAAAAAATAATCTCGTACACGTACGACGCCTGCGAGTGCAGGAAGACGTACAGGGTGATCGGAAGTTGCATCGAATACTTGGTGCCGTCGATCTCGATTTGGTCGATCACCGTCGTCGTCGCAGGTGTGCCAGTCGCGTTCTGGTCCATCGTGATCGTGCCCGGCACAGCCGACAGCACCCGAGTCCCGGCGGGCCACCCCCCGCTCGTGACAAGCTGGCCGACCGCAATCCCTTTGTCGTCAGTCGCGGAAACGCCCGTGACGGTCGCGAGACCGATCACCACAGTCCCCGTGACCGTGCGCTCCCCAATCCCGTTGGCTCGCTCGGTGGACGTCGTCAGCACGCCCCACGGCACGCCGACATACAGCGTGATGCTCTGCCGCTCACGCTCCACGATGCCGTACAACGTTCCGCGATACTCGGTGACGTCGCGCAAGCGCGGCGACTGGTAGCGGGCTGCCGCGATGCCCTGCTCGCCCGTGTTCGTGTACAGCGCCTCCCCGAGTTCGTCGTCTTTGATTCGGTCGATGATGGTAACGGTACGCGTGGTCAATGCGGTTGCATCGACAACGGCACTCCCGACCAGAAAGCAGCGGCCGCCGGGGTCGCGGTCGCCCACTACCGTTCGCGTTCGGTACAGTTCAACGGTGAGCGTCGAGCCCGCCACCAGTTCGATCTCCTCAAGCCCCGTCGCCCATCCGATTTGCAGCGCCATGTTGCGGACGCTCGCGTCAATGTTCTTGACGCGGATCAGGTTGCTCGGCGGACTCGTGTACTCGGGAGTAAATCCGTCGTCAAACGTGCGTTTGAAGATGGCGCGGTAGTTCGCCTCAGCCCCGATGGGGTACGCCCGCCCGTCGGACGCGGGGATCAATGCACCGATGACGCCCATCGGCGTAGACAGGCCGCTACGCTGTGCGAGCGTGGGCGTCGCCACGTTCATGCGGAGCAGGTTGTTGCGGGACGTCACATACTGGCGCCCATCCTGCGAGTTGGACCCCGGGTAGTACACGGCCTGGACTCGCCCCGAATCGTACTTCGGAGGGCTGCCGTGCAGGCTGACGTCCGACACCACGCCCGCGTCAACGGTCACCCACTTGGTGAGCCACGTGTCGGAGTCGTCGTCCTTCTCGCCGACCAAAAGCATCTTGTTCGGGCGAGCGGGAAACATCCGGCGCGGGAGGTAGTCCGTCGGCAGTGGCGTATTGACCACCTGATCGTCGGCGGGCAGCGGCTCAAGAACACCGGGCTTGCGGAAGACGATGTTGTCGCACCGCTGCATTGAACCCGGCGGCGAGACACCGAGCGGACCGGGGGTGATCCACAAGCCACGCAGCGGTGCAAGTTTGATGTCGGCCATCAGAGCCTCGCTGGCGGCGTCCAGCGGCGGTGCGCTCGCAGTACGCCGTAGCGCGGGACGAACGGCGTGGCGAGGTCGCGGACGCGAGGCTCCAGCATTTCTTTCAGGCGCTCCACGTCGCTCTGAACCTTCGACGCCAGCGCCATCGCCTTATCAACCGTGCCCATGTCCGACAGAATCACAACCGCAGCGGCGTCGGCCAACGTGCGATGAAACTCCTGCGGCAGCATCGTCGGCCACTCGCTTTCCTCTTCGCCGCGAACGAAGTCCCCGATCTGGATACGCGACAGGTCAGTGCCAGCGGGAACCGTGATGACGAGGCCGGTCACGTCTTCCGCCAGGATGCTGACCAGATGCAGTTCGTGGGAACCGTTCGGCGCGATCACGTCGATTGTGTCATTGGTTGCCAGCGTCGATTCGCTCGCTAGCACGACAGGCAGCACCGCGACGGTGATGGTGAGCGCAACCGGATCGACAGCGGTGACCTTGCCCGTGAGGTTCGTCGCCTGCTTTTCCACGATCTTGCTCGCCCGAAGTTTGTACCACTGGCGCAACGTCCAGCCGCCGACGCTCACACTCGGCACAAGCCGCAGGAAGTCGGCGTTGTCTACGAACCCGTTGGGCTCGCCAGGTGACCCGACAAGGTCCGCGTGGTCGCGTTGCGTGACTTCGACCATCGGGCGTATCTGACCGCCAGGCTCGGCAGCCTCGACCGTCACAAGCCCCGCCACAAGCGCACGCGGGGGGATGCGGTACACGTCCGTGCCGACGGCCAGCGGGGTTTCAAGCAACTGTTGGCCGTAGCCGTTGCCTGCTCGCTTGATCGGCTCTTGGAAGATCGTCCGCAACGCGTCGGTGAGTTCCTGACGGATGCGCCCGGTGGAGTAGTCGGGGTGGGTGTCCGAGATGCGCGCCGCGATACGCACCGCTGCGGTCAGTTCTACCTCGTCCATCTCACCCTCCCGTCAGTAACCGCCGCCGTACCCACCGCCGCCACCGTAGCGGCGACGCATTTGCTCCTCTTCGTCCATCGGAGGGTTGTTGGCGTAGTCCTGATCAATCGCGGACGCCTGACCCGGTGCCGTGGTGTTCGCACCACCACCACCACCACCACCGATGTTCTTGCCCGCGAAGTCCGCAACCCGCATGACGTTGGCCCGCTGCGCCGCGTCGTCCTGCGCGCCCTGACGTGATAGCAACTGGGCGGCCTGCACATTGTAGGTGGGCGCGCCCAGTGACCGTGCGGAAGCCGCCTGCATTCCGGCGGCTGCCTCTCGTCGCTGTTGCTCCTGCTGCTTTTGGCGTTCCTGTTCCTTGACGAACATGTCAACGCCCATTGCAGCGACGAGAGGCCAAACCATTCAGATTGCTCCTTACGCCGGAGCGGTGTCGCCGTCGGACTCGATCGAAGTCACGATGGCGGAGTGGTACGGGATTTCGATGACCGGCGCCTGATGCGAATAGATCCGCATCTGGGAACCAGCGTTGCCGTCGAGTTCCTTCCAGAACCACTCGCGGGACATTCCAAGGCGGAACGTCAGGTCAGTTGCACCGATACGCCGGAGCGTGTTGTTGCAAATGAACATGGCAATGCCCTGCTTCATGTACTCGTGGATCTGGACGTTGACCTGACCGATCGGTGACTTCACCGTCAGTTGGGACATGCCCGTTTGCTTGATGTCCATCGGCTGGATGTACCGATCGATGGCGTCGAGTTCGTCGGTGAACTGCGCGAACTGCGCTGCGGAACACAGGTACGTTCCACCGTTCTTCGCGCCGTTGTTCTTCAACCGCGAGAACAGTTGCGCCAACTTGGCGACTGTCATCGGGGACGAAGCACCGCCAGCCGAGAAGTTGACGGCCTGCCACTGCGGGTAGACCGCAGCGTCGATGCCGAACAACGTGGTGGTGTTTTCGAGGATCGACTGGATGCCGACACAGGAATTGCCCTTCGCACCGCGAGTGAGGATCTTGTCACCCGCTGCGACGACCGCAGCACTGCCGCTCTTGAACAGCGAGATGCGGTTGATCGTCGGATCGGGCACAGCCACAACGGTCACGTCCGCAGCGCGGATCGTGGTGCCGTCGGACTGGTAGACGTCCACCAGTGCGCCGACCATCTTGTTCCACACGCCTGCACTCCAGGTGCCCTGCGTGATGTTCACGACCTGACCCGGATCGAGGTCGGGACCGGACACGGACGCGTTCACCACGGCGATTTCGTCGAGCGCTGCGGCTGCCGTTCCCGGACCGTAGAGCAACGCGAGTTCGCGGTAGAGTTCGCCACCTTCCATCATGGACTCGACCTTGTAATCGACCGCCTCCATGTAGGAACCCTCGCGACCTGCGGCCATTCGCGCCGTCACGTCGTACGGAATGTTGCCGACGAGCATGATCGTCGCGCCGTCCAACTGCGCGTTCTTCACCACCGAATCGACGGCCGTGTTCAACGCGAACGCGGTGCCGTCGGTGTTGTGAGTCACACCGTGTTCGAGTCCCAGCTTGACTGGAAAGTTGTAGTTCTCGCCGACACGTTCTGCCGTGCGGAACTTTGCGAGGCGCGCAATCGTGTCCACGCTCGGAAGCGGGTTCACGTACGGGCCATACCGACGCTTGAGTAGCGCCTGGATGTTGTTCAATGCGGACACTGGAATCTCCTGGGTGAATCGCCGAGGAAATCTCGGCTACCTGTTCGCCCCATTCGTTCAGCGTCCGCACAGTCGGTGATCTTGCTGGTTGTCCCTCTCGGGGTCCTGCCGCCAGTCCGCTGTGCTTTCCTCGCGATTGGTCTACGGCACGGTCGCACGGCGCAATCGAGCCGTCAAGCCCGTCGCCGCTCGCGGGTCGCCTCGATGTGAGCGCGGAAGTCCTGAACGGTCCCGGCCTTGCGCGAAACAGCGGCGTTCCCGCCGCCAGGTGCCACCCCACGGGGCGGGGGCGCTCGCCGTGCGGGTTGCGCTGGGGGTGCGCCGGGTTCGCCAGAGAGGGGTCCTGGTGTGGGGCGTTGTCCCACCTGGTACTCCTGCGCCATGCGGATCAGATCTTCCCGAGTCGCTCCGGCAGCGTCCAGCGCAATCTTCGCGGTCAGGTCGCCCGACTGCCAGAACGCCCGCAAGTGGTCGTCGAAAATGCGACGCGCCGTCGGGCCGTCTGTGATCTTGGATTGCGCGAACGCGGGGGTTCGCATGCTCGCGACGCGTTCCTCCATTCGCGCCTGTGACTGCTCCTCCTTCGTTCCGGCAAGCTGCTGCTGCTCGGCTCGCTGCCGCAGTCGAGACATGCGCTCGCGCCGCTCAGCTTCCCGCGCACGCCGGGACAGGTCGCGTTCGCGTGGGGTCATGTCGGCTTCGCTCGCGTACATCGACGCGACGGGCTCCAGCACGGCCTCAATGTCGATGCCGAGAAGTTCGAGGTCGTCGGCCATCGATGAAGGGTTTTTCTTCCAACCGTCAACCATGCCCGCGAACGCGCCTTGAGTTTGCTGAAACTGTTGACGCTCACCGCGCAGGTCGTTCAGCTTGCGCGAGTAATCGCTCTGGCGCATTGCGCTGTCGCGGTAGTCGGACAGGCTGATGGTTTCCTCCATGCCGTCGCGGGTGATCTTGACCTTGAGTTGGTCCATCAACGCGTCAGGCACAACGCCCTCGCTCTCCGTCAGCGCTTCGATGAACTCCTCGCGTGGCATGCCGAACAGTTCGTCCTGTTGATCGTCGCCCTCGTCGAACCCGTCTTCGGGTGCTGCCGCGAGTTCAGACTCGTCCACGTAGTCTGCATCGGCGTTCGACGCGTCAACGAGGTCCGTGTCCGCTGCCGCATCGTTGTCGCCGACGGGCTCGCCGGGTGCGCGTCGCCCTTCCATGCGTCCGCGAAAGTCTGCGGGCTCCGCGTCTGGGGTGCCGACTTGTTCTACGCCTTCTGAGATTGGTTCCATCGTGCCCTCCTAGTTATTGAGTGTGGGTTCTGGCGGCTTCGCGGGTTCGGGTAGACCGATTCCGGTGTCCGCTGCCTTCTCGGTGAGCTTGCCTGACTTCATCGCACTCGCGGGGATGTTCTCCTCGCTCGTCGGTGTCGTCATTGGCGCGACAGCCGCAGGCGGTGGGAACTTCAACAGCGCCGCAAGCGTCGGGGGAATGTCCTGATACGTGGTCATGTGCCAACGAATGTGTGCGAGCACCGCCAAGCGGACCTTCGGATCGTTCAGTGCTTCGGGCGTTGATAGTTCCGCGACGTGTTCCGGTACGTGCAGGAACGGGTTGTCTGTCGGCAGCACCGGGCACTCGGGCGTGATCTCCATCGGGGGACCAGGCTGCGCAGGCGCAATCGTTTGACCAGTCATGGGATCGATCTGCTCGGGTATGTCGGGGCCGGGCACCTCTTGAACGGTGACCTCGCCCGCTGCCAGCTTTTCGTTCTCCCACCTGATGCGCTCCAGCGCGGCACGGGACGCCCGATACAGCGGCGTGACTTGGCCCGTAGTAATGATTTCGATCGCCTGCTCGGGCGTCTGGATCGCACCAGGCACGTCCTTGAGGAAGTTCGCAACTTCGATCTGGCCTGCACGCGAACGAATCGAAGCCGGGACGGGCTTCATGCGGACGCGACGCATCGGACGCAACAGGTCAGCGCGGAACTCCTTGATCGCGGTGCGCTGGTGTTGCCCCGCCATCTCCAGCACAAGGAACTCGGGCGCTTTGCCGCGAATCAGATCCAGCATCATGTTCGCCACCTTCTCGCGGTGTTCGTCGAGCGCGGCCTGTCGTCCCTGCTGGTAGTCCTCTGCGATGCTCGCGAACAGCGCGGCCATCGTGCCGCTCTTGATGTTGCTCGACGGATCGCCACGCGTGACGGAGTTTTGCCCCGACACGTTCTGCATTTTTTTGTCGATCCAACTCAAGAACCACTGACCGCCTGCCGCGACTTCGGCAAGCTGCAACGCCGCTGGTGGATCTGCGCCTGTCGGTTTGCGGATCAGGTACATGCCGTTCGCGAGTTGCTCCTCGCTGAACTCGGTCCCCTTGTCCGCGACGATCGACTGACGACCGAACGTCGAGAGGTTCGTGGCAATGTCCGACGTGAGTTGCGTGGCCATCTGATTCAGGACGACCAGATCCCATGAGTCGGAATACCCGAGCGCACTGCCGACGAACTCAGCGGGCTGGTAACGCAACGCTGGCAAGCCGCCATCGTGCCCCTCGTCCACACAAACTGCCTCGTCGATGCAGCACACATACCGACCCTTCGGCATCGCAGGACACGCCTTGTGGTAGAAATGGCTGACGATAATATCGTCGTCGCTCACTTCCCCATCGTCGAAACCGAACAGCGCCTCGTACCCCGTTGACTGGTGCGCGTTCGCCGACATTATCTGCTGGTATAGCTCGGGAGTTTCGAAGCGCTCGCCGCTCTCCTCGTCGATCTCATACCCGTACTGCTCCAACATTTCCCATCGGCTGCGGCGCTCGCGAACAATCACCCACAACAGTTCGTCCTCGAACTCGGTCGTCGGGTCAGTGATCACCTGCCACGGCGGCAGCACCTTCGCGACGATCGATGGCGTCGGCTCGGAGTCCGTCTCGGGAGTGACCGTGCCGTCGGGCAGAATCACGGGACGTTCGATCACCTCGCCGCCCTCCTCGTCCCATTGCAACCACGTCCACATCGTCGCGAACAGTTCGCCGCGCTCCACAAGCCGACGTTCCTTTGTCTCGCCGTACCACTTGCGATAGATCGCCTCCATCACGGACTCGCACAGATCGACCTGCCGTTCGCTGATGGACTCTGACGACGTCGTCGAGGCTTCAAACGCGGGGCGTTGTTTCGTCGCGTTGGTCACCGCGAGTCGGATGTAGCTGCGGACCTCGTTGACACGGAAGCGCACCAGTTCCCCTTGATCGCCTTCCAGCGCGATCGATGCCGCGTCGAACCCGAGCAACGCACTCGGCTGGATGCCGTAATACTCCGCGAGCATGGACAGCCACATATCGATGTAGCCGCGTCGCTCCGCGAACGTGTACCAGCGTTGCTCGCGGGTCTTGAGGGTTTCGCATAGCTCGGAGCCCTCGGCCTTCGCCCAGTACCCGCCGTCAGCGTTTCGATCGTCATGTGCCATCGTCTACCGTCCTGCCCATCGAGGCTTCCTGGCGAAGGTGCTGTTGAATGCGCTCGCGGTGTCGCTCGCGGTGCTCTGGTGCATGACCGCTCGCTGCAACGTCGGGTTCAGGATGTAAGCCGGTGGCTTCGGGTTGTGTGCGCGATCCACGAAGCGGACCAAATACCTCAGCGCATCGATCAAGTCAAAGTGCCCGTACAGTTCAGAGCGCAGGTAGTCGGTGCGGTGCTTGTTCCAGGAGCCCTCTTGCAGGTGCTCGATCAACAGCGCACCGCCCTCCTCATCGATCTCGATGCGGTCGTTGTAGAACCAGTCGCGGAGCGTGTACAGGCTCGCCTCTTTGCTGTCGCCCTTGTATGCCTTCGAAATGTTGATCCCGTGATCAGTCTGCAAGTCCGACAGCAAGCGCAGGTCCGTGTCGCTCACTCGACCGTACGGCGCGTTGCATATGTCGGTGCCGTTCCACCACTTGGTGTCGCTCCACAGTTCGCGCTCGGTGTCTTGCCACACCTTCGCCACTTCGGCTGTACCGGCCGCCTTGCCCCTCTCGGCCCATGAACGCTGGACGCATAGTTTCGCACGCGGCGCATCCCAGAACGCCCACACGATCCCGCAGAGGTCACGCATGCCGGGATCTGCCGCGCTGTACGTTGCAGCCCACTCAGGCGCTTCGATGTGATCGACAACGTGGCGTCGTGGATCGAACTCGGGCACCAGCGCCGTCGCCTCGTCGCGGACACGCTCGCCGAAATACTCGCGACGGCAACGGGGATGGTCGCGTCCCCCTGCCGCGTCGATGAAATGTTCCCGCTCCTCGTCGTCCAGCAACGGGTTGTTGTCGATCGTGCGGAACACCCACGCCTTGCGTTGCTTTGCGTCGGGGATAAACACCTTGTCGTACGGATGGTTCGGCGTGTCGGGTGCTGTGCTTTGGAGAATCAATCGCGCACCGTCACGCCCCTGGAACTGCGGGTAGATAACCGACGCCACCGTTTCTTCGAGGTGCTGAACGAACCCCGCTTCGGTGACTACCGCGCCGTCGCTTCCACGTCCGCGCAACCCGTTGGGGTTCTTGTCGATGCCGACCAGCTTGATCACTGACCCGTTCGGGAAGTAGTAGCCGTGCGTTTCGCCCATGCGTGCGGTGCGGTAGCGCGGTTCCATGTCTTCCGGACACTCGCCGAGCGACAGGATGTTCCGCATGAGCGGTACCACGATCTCGCCAATGTCCTTCGCGAACGCGGTGGCGTATGTGTGAACTGATCCCGGCTGACGGATCGCGTCCTCTAGTTTGATCACCAAGCACAGCCAGTCCTTGCCGTAGCGTCGAGCGCAATCGAATACGAACAGGCGCCTGAACAGCCCCTCCTTCGTTGTGTGCGCCGTCTTGCTCCAGTCGCGGTACTCGCGATAGCAGGCAGCTTGATCGCCGTGCAGCAACCAGAACAGTTGACCTGCGCGCCACAGGACTTCCTTCTCGTCGTCCGTTACGAGATCGACAGCCGACACCCACGGCAACGCCGCAGCGGTCTGCATCAGGACGGACCGTGTCCGTTGCCGTTACTCTTGCCGTTGCCGCTCTTGCTGCCGCCGTTGAGCCCGTGAGCGAGCAGGCGATCCATCACGCGGTCAGCCACGTCAGCGGTGTTCGCGGAGATCTCTCCGGGTGTATGCACGTCACCGATCGGCAACGCGACCACGTCCAGCTTGCTCAGGCCGCAGAGTTCAGCTTGCAGGCGCAACGCACCGAGAGCGGGCGTCAGTTGACCCTTCGACAGCGCTTCCTCGTACAGGTGTTGCGCGAGCGGCAGGAGCTTGGTCCTTGCCTTCGCTGGGGTGCCGTAGGCTTGCGCTCGATAGTGCCAGAGCATGTTCACAGCTTTGATCAGGCGACGCGCCCTACGGTCGCTCACCGAGCACCCCGTGGTGATCAGGTGCAGACGGTCGGCGGGTCGCACCGTGCGAACCATCGCCCGTTCAGTGATCGCGATGTGGCGCAGGAACGTCCGCGTGTGGACAGGCTTCCCCGCTGTCAGGTCGCCCTCGCCCGCCCGCTTCGGGTCATGCTCGCGCATCTATGCCCAGACTAGGGACAGCCAGTCGCCGCGCAGGCGCACCACAAGCGGCGAGCACACCTTGCCGAGTTCGCGCAGGAACCCCGACGGCTCGACCAGCAACGCGTCCGCGTTCCAGTGATCCGCGACGTTGATGGGCTCCGTGAGTTCGCCCCTGATCAGTGCCGCGACGACACACTCGTCGGTGAGTCGCGCCATCGGAACCTTCTCAACGACCTTCGCGCCCTCTGGCACCGACTTGTCCTTGCGCGCCTGCTTGATCATTCCCTCTTGTGCGATCACGTAGAACACCCGCGTACCTGTGGTGAGGGGTACGAACGTGGGACGCTCCTGCTCGGGCTCCGCTGGCTCCGCTCCGGGCTCCGCTTCCTCGATCTCGGTGTCTTCCGCATTGAACTTGCTCGTCCTGAACCTGGCCATGTCAGCCTCCCATTCGGATGCGGCGTGCGGCAGCAAAGCTGGACACGGCTCCGGCGCTGTTCGCGCTAATGATCTTTGCGAATCGATCCGCGATCTCTGCCTGCTCCGAGATCAATGACTCGACCCGGTCATTCAGGTCAGTCACCGCCGCGTCGGTCGCCAGCCTTCGGTCCTGCAGTACGAACCACCGACGGGCGACGTCCCACAGCAGGAGTGCCGAAATCACGACGGCCGATGCGAGTGCGTAGGAACTCATTGGTTGAAGTATAGCGGGCGCGAAGGGTCGCCTGTCAAGGTACCGTGAGTGCGGACGACCATCTGCGACTGCCACTCACGTAGCCGCTCGCGATCCCAATCCTTGAAGTGACCCGATAAATCATGGAACTCCGTGTGGCACTGGTCGCACAGCGGCATCGTCAGGTCGTCCCCGTTCTTGGTTCCCTTCCCCTTGCCCATGCCTGTCGCGTGGTGAGCACGGTTCGGCACTTCGTCAGTCGGGAAACGCCCGCAGCTACAGCAGGCAAGTCTGCGGACTCGTTGGAGGATTCGCTTGTCGCGGACGGGCTTGGTTTTCTGTTTCACGTGGAACAAGGTGATCACAGGATTTGGTAGAACTGGTTGCCACGTTTGCCATTCGCCAGTTCGGTGCCGGGGATCACCAGCACTCGCCATCGTCCTGCCGCTACGGCCCGCTGTGCGCGCCTGACGTCGGCGTCCAAGCGAGTAGCGCCCCAATGGTCGGCGCGGCCTCTGGAGGGATCCTTGACCCGTCCTGCAGCCCATTCGTCCGTGCGCTCGACGACAGCCCGCCAGCGAGGCAAGTGAGCAGACCACGACACATGGCTCGGCCAGCCACTCGGGGGCGACCCGTCCGTTGTGAGCGCTCGCACCCAGAGTTGGCGCCGTGACGGCGTGCGGTTACCCAATCCAGCGCAATACGACCGCACAGCATCGGTGAAACCAATCGCGGGAAACTTTGATTGCAGTGCGCGCCAGCGTCGAGCCAGCACCCAAGCCATCACGTCGTGGTCGGTTGTCGCGATCCATCCTGCCTCTGCTACCTGTGCGCGAGACAACCACAGCCGCGCCCTCGGCGTCCACTGTTCAGCGGGTATCGGCAATGCGTGGGTGTCAGTCGCGAACAGCGCAAGCAGGAGCACAGCCAGAGCAACGCGCCGCATTGTATCGGGTGGGGTGGTCACTCGACCTCCACGATCCGCATGCCGTACTCGTCGGCGCCGTCAGCGATCTCGACGTCGGGGCGACGCACCAGTTTGTTCTTGCGGAACGGGCGATAGTCCACGTGGTGGTGCCAGCGCTTGAACTTCCACACAAGTCGCGACACATCGGGGTGCATTGCCACCTGCATGCGTGACTTCGGCAGAGTTCCCTCCTTGTCGTAGAACTCTCCGGTGTTCCCGCCCTTCAAGGTGGAAGTCCGCACCTTGTTTTGCAGGAACGCATTGAACTGGATGGTGCACCAGCCGTCCTTCAACATTCGAAGCGACAGGTCGGTGTCCTCGTTGTAGCGCCCACGCCAACGATAGCTCAGGTCGTTGCGGATCAGATTGCAGGAGTAAATGCGGGTGTTCAGGATGAACGGCGGGAGTTTCTGTTTGCGCTTTGCGAACATCAGGTAGTTCGGTCCGGCCATGCTGACGTTGCGATAGCGGAGCACAAAGTCCTCCATGCAACGGAACGCCGTGCCGTCACTCACCTGCACACGCAGGTTGCGGTTCAATCGCCAGAAACCTTGAATGTTGTCGTCCATCACCCAATGCCACGCGTGACCGCCAGCGACGGAGTGGTCCCACGCAAAGTTGCGAGCCGCGCCGGGACCCTTGCTCTTGGTGCTGCCGAGTTTGTCGAACGTGTCGTAGCGGTCCTGATACGATTGCGGCAGCACCAGCACCGTTCCGTACGCTGGATCACATGCGGCCGCGTATGCGTCGCGTTCGGGTTGCTCGACGATCACATGGTACGGGACGCGCATTGACTCCAGCGCGGACAGCGTCAGCCGAACGTCGGCGCGTCCCTTGCTCGGGATGTACAGCGGGAACCTAGGATTCATCGTCGCTTGCGACGCGCAGGTGGGCGACAGGCTCGACCTCTGCCTGTGGGTGCCACACGTACTTGGTGTGCTCCGTGAGTTGCTGTCCGATTATTTTCGCGAACTCCGCGACGTCGTCGTCGGTTTTAAAATGCACCTTCACGGTGCGGTACGCCATCCGATCTTCCTGTTCGAACTCGGGCATGCCCTTGTTCCACTCTTCCTGGGGATCGATCACCGTATCCTCGAAGGCGCCTGCAATGCGGTCCAGGTCGGTGCCCGTCCAGCCTGCAATCTCCACGTCCTCGGGGTCGAGTTGCGCCAGCACCGCGTTCAGCAACGGCGCGTCCCATACTGCCATTTCGTTCAGGCGATTGTCGGCCAGCGCCAGAGCATGGGCCTCGTCCTCGCTCCACGCGCCAAAGCGAACAGGCACCTCGTTAGTCTCCACGCTCCTGACAGCGTCCGTGTGCCAGCCGATTCGTTCGTCGGGTGTCAGTGACTCCCACAAAGTTCGCAGGTACTCGACGGCCTTCAGGCGCGTGTGACCAGCGACCACTTCGCCGTGCTCGCGAGCGAGGATCACCGACCCCCAGCCGAACCTGCGGATTGATTCTGCGACTTTGCGCACAGGCTCGCCATCGTTCTGACGCGGGTTCCCTGCCCACGGCGTCAGTCCATCGGCTGAAACCCATTCAGCGGCGGCACTCATGGAACGGAGTCAATCACGGAGCGTCGTCGGTGGCAAGGCTGTTGGGGTCCCACACTTCGATCCGCACGGCGTGTTCGCGCACCGCTCCGCGTTCTTGTGCGCCGAGCCATGTGATCCCGTCGCGTCCCGTGTCAGCGCAACCGAGTGCGTCCGCTACGCCGTCGCGCACATGCTTGAGTGCATCCATCTCGGTCCCTTCATCGACGCGACGAGGCGCGATGCGGGTGAGCAGAACGCAAAGCGGGCGAACAGTCGCGAACCCCCGCAGCGGTCGAGTGCAAACCAGCTTTGTCGCGCCGCGTTGCGCCTTCGCAATCTTATGCAGCACTCGCCAGTGACCGCGTGCGTTGCTGGTCGTGCGAGTCTGCATCGGCATGGTGACCACTACTCTCATGGTCGCTTCCAGTATGCAGGACGCTGGTTCCACATGCGGGTTTTCTGTTGCGCGTACCCCGCCGTCCGCAGTACCGCATTGAATCGACGCGACACCGACCGACCGGGCAGCACCTCGTCCCCGACTTCGTACTCGGGGAAGTGGCCGATCGCTGGCGAGGTGAAGGTGTTCGCGATCAACAGCGCTCGCGGTTTCATCCGCGCAAGGACGCGCCGCAAGTGACCGACGGGGACGGGCAGGTGCTCGAAGAACTCTGACGCGAACACCAAGTCCACCGGAGCCCGTATCTTGGACGCCTCGACAACCTTGAACCCGTACCGCTCCCCCAGCGAATCCGCTATGCGGCGTTGCTTGACGTCCTCGATGTTGGTCCCGAAAACCTCTGCATCGGGGAACAGTTGCGCGAGCGCGGCGGTGGTGAGCCCGAACCCGCAACCGAGATCGACCACGCTCCGCACTCTGCCGAGATCTTCCGTGATGCTGCCGCCAGCTTCCATCGATCGATCGCCGCGAATCGCACGCAAGTACGGACGCGAGTACGTGGTCCAGCAGTCCCACAGTTCGGCCATGTACACGTCCTCGTCATACACGCTCCAGTCGGGCTCGCCGCTATCGAGCGACGCATACCAACGCCGCTCCAGTGCCTTGAGTTCTGACCCCGCGTCGGTCAGCGAGCAGTCCACCCCCAAGCTGGCGCACTCCGCGACCATCATCGCGAGGACGTCGCCGGACTTTTCGTCGAGCAGACTATTCATAGGTCAAGGTCGCTTTGGCCCGCGCCGCTGCCGCGCTCTGAACTTTCAGGTTCGGGACGTCCTGTAGTCGCCGCGTCACCATCTCCATCGCGAGGTAACTCGACTCCGACATCGCCACCTCCATCTCCGATTGCATCGACGACTCTACGGAGCACCTGACTGTGATCGTGACCAGAAACTCTGCGGTCAGCTTGGGCCTGCGATTCGCGTTCGGCATGAAACTCCTCCTGGGTTTTCGTAGACGACGGGCGTTCCATCGTCAGCATCCACGTCGGGAGCAACGCACGGTCGGTCCCCCACTGCTGGCAGTGTTCGCGGTAGTTCTCGGGGCACGGGACCGGCGCCACTACCCCATACTCCGCCTTCATGTACGACCGCAAGCGGGAAATGCGCGTGGAGAGGGATTCGTCCCCGATCTTCTCGGACCAGTACAGCGCACAGCAAATGGTTTCGAGGTTGCGGGTCGTCACGGCTTCCGCGTAGATCACCCGCTCCTTCCAGAACATGAAGTCCGCGTAAAGTTCCTTGTCGGTCGCCGTTGCTTTGCTGTGACTGCCTGCACGCAACCTGTCGTACAGGTTCATCGGGTCAATCGGCAGCGTCGCCGGTGGTTGCATGAACGCTGGCCGACGAATCGTGTGCAGGTCGGCGTCCACTTCCGCCGCGTACAGGTTCCAGATCAACATGCGCTGGTCCTGCTTGTGCTTCCGAAACTCTGCGGTGTCTTTCGGATTGAACGCCAGCTTCGCGAACTCACGGACTATTTTTTGATAACGCTGCGAGCTTGGTATTGATCCGGTTCCACTCTTCGTTGTTGCCTGCATCACGGGCCTCCCTTAGTTCACGTTTCAGTTGATCGGTTTCGGTGTCGGGTTCTTGAGTAAGTGACTGTGCAGGTGTGTCGCCTGCGCGTTCGATAAATCCTTCCAGCTTCGACCCGTTGCGACAGATCAAGGTCAGGTCGTCATAGCCACCTGTCGCGTGGAACTCGCTTGCAACGCAACCGTCAATGGCGCGTTGGATTTGTGCTGCCGTGTACCCCTGCCGCAGCCGTGCGCGGAGTACGCGTGCCCGCTCCGGTGTGAGTCGGGCCTGCTCGTGGCCCGTCGCCCGCTGCCAGTATCCGAACAGCGCTCCGACGAGCGCTCGGGCTGTATCTCGGGGGTCGGGCAGGGAGCCCGATTCCGGGTCCTGGGAGCCCCTGTGAGCCGTTCTACCCCCGATTACAGTGAGTTTAGCGTGGGCACGCCCCGTGGGCTTGGAGCCCATCTGGGAGCCAGCGCCCAGGGAGCCCTCAGCGCCCCTCTGGGGCCGTCCCCCTGGGGGAGCGTCGAGCCCATCTCGGTGCTGGCGAGCAGGCGCCCGGTCAGCCCAGGGAGCGAGCGCGGCCACGATGGCTGCACGGTCGTCCCCGTTCAGTTTGTTCGCTCGCGACAGCACCGCCGCGATTGATCGTAGGAGTTCGTCCATTTTTTCAAACGCAAATGCGGCGAGCAGTCGAGCCCCGCGATTCCGAAGGGTGCGCGGGTTCTCTGACGGATCAGATCGCACACAACCGAATCGCAGGCTCGACCGCTCGCCGCAATCGCACTCCGCTAAAAGGGGACGTCCTCGTCAGCCGGTGGCGGGGGCGCGTCCCCCTCCATCGACAGGTCTGCGCTCGCCACCCATTCGTTCATGGCGTCGCGTTCTTCGGTCGTCAGGCGATGTTCAAAGAAGGAGATCCCCGCGTACACGTTTCCGTCTCGCGTCTCCGTCTTGAACTTCGCCTTGAAGGGGCGACGCAGGAACGCCTCCCGTACCGCATCGTCGTCGCTCAGGTCGAACGCGTCCGCGTAACCCATCGCCGCGCACATTGCGCCGATGCGCCCGTAGCTTTCCTTCGTTATGTACGCCCGTTGCGTGAACAGCTTCCCGACGACCTGCGCTTTCGGCTCGCCGTCGATGACTACGCCGCTGAGTTTCAAGAACTCCTTGCCGTTCACGTTGGCCTGGCGCCCCGTGTACTTGGTAAACGCCACGATGTAGTCCCCTGGGATTTGCAGGAACTTGCTCGCGTCGGCGGTCGTCGCGTCCGGCGTGAACTTGCTTGGGTCGAATGTGTTTGTCTCAGTCATTTTCCTTCTCCTTCGTTTCGGTTGTCTGGTTGTCGAGTCTCTTGATCCACGAGGTCATGTTCGCCACTTCGACGTCGCGCAACGGGCGCAACGGTTTGGTCATAACGTTGTCGGGTCCGGCGAACTGAACGCTGTGGACCATCACGGTCTCCTCTCCCGACTTGCGCTTCGCGGCAACGCGAGCGACGCCGACCGCGTTGCACGCCGCGCCGATGATGGCGGGGAGTGAGCGCATCGGAAGCGCTGGACCGATGTGTCGCTCGCCCTCCACCTCTTTGTCGTCGAGCAACGCGAGGAACAAACAGTGGTAGGGGAGGTCGCGGCACATGCGAACGAACGAACGCCCGCGTGTAGCCATCGCACCCCAATGCCGCATCGTCGTGTCGGGCAGGCCGTCCTTCGCGTTCTTCAACGGCGACTGTTCAACGATGCCTTCCCAAATCAGTTGCATGATGTCGGTCAGGCTATCGAACACGATTGTTTTCGGTCGCAGGTAGGGCAACGCATCGATCGCCGCCTTCGCTTCCGCCTCGGGCAACTGGTCGCCGATCAGCTTTGCGATCGGCGCATCATCCGACTGCAACACATGAACCGCCTTCGCCAGTTCGTTCTTGTCTTTGATCCAGAACGTCGGGGGCATGGGGACGCCGAGCCGCTTCGCGTGGTCGCGCACGGTCTCGAATCCCTGACGCTCTGACAAGAGGATCAGCGGGTCCGGTGCGCTGACGCCGAGTGCGGTTTTGCCCGCGCCCGTTTGTCCGTACACCAGAATGTTTAGGTTTCGTTCGGTCTGTTGTTCATTCAGGAACATCGTCTTGGTTTACCTCTCCAGTTGTGTCGTCGAACCTGAGGTCCAACTGATCCATGGTTTCGATTTGTTCTCGTAGTTTTTTGCGTGCCGCTTTCAGGTCTGCGCCCGCCTGCGCCATCGTTTCCTTTGCGAGTGCGGTGGTGTCGAGTTTCGTTTGGTATGCCTGGATTACATCGTTGCGCCAGGCTGCGAGTGCAGGACCATCCTGCGGTTCGTCGGACTCGATCGCGGCCTTCACCGCAGCGTCCATCTGTTGCTTGCGAGTTCGCCACAGGGTTCGCATGCCGTCAAGCCGTTGCTCCAGCCCTCCGAGCGTGCGAGCCGTTGCAACGATTCGCTCCTTGGTTTCGTTTTCACTCATGGTTTTCTTTCAGTTGAACCTCAAGCGGTCCAGCGCGTCGATGCTCGCAGGCCCGTTGACCTGTCGAACCGGCAACGCATAGATCGCGGCCAGCAGCGAGTTCATATCCGCAGCGTCGCCGCGCTCCACGTCGCGAGTAACAGGCGTGTCATAGACGCAACCTTTCACGTCGTTGTGCATCACCGCAAGTTCGAAGTCCGCTCCGTTCGTGAGGACGTGGCCCGTGACAATGCTGGCGCCGTATCCGTTCGGGAATGAATAGATACGTTGCGTGCAATCCGCGAACACACACCCCCCCGGATGCGCGCCCGTCTTCACCAAACCAATCGTGGAGAGTGGTTCGTGGTCGTCAGACACCGTGACGCTCCTTGTATTCGGCGTCGCTGAACTGACAGCGCTTCGCGGTCGCGTTCTCCACCCGGTACTCATACAAGCCGCGACGAACAGGGCGACGCTCCACGACCTGCACGTTCGATCCCATGATCTTCACCTTGCGGAAGTCCCGAAGCCGAGCCGATGCGGACGACTCGGAACACCCACAGGCGTCCGCGACGGCTCGCAACGTTCGCCACTCGCCGTCGCGTACGAGGTCCCACACGCGTTGCAGTAGCTTCGACAGTCGCTTGCGGTTCTCCCCCTCGCATGGCTCGGGCTCGCCGTCGAAGTGCGGCAGGTCGGCGGGGCGGTTCATCCCTGCACCCATCGCTTTCCACACCACACGATTCCGTTTTCGGTTTCGATCACCTCCGCGTTGCGTTCGTTCCGTGCGAACGTTGCGACGCGAGCCGCGAAGTCCTCGTTGGACAAGGACTTTTCGCAGCTATCGCAGATCAATCCCTCGACGAACTCCTTCGCACGTTCGTTCAGGTCCGCGTCGTCGTCGCGCTGTGGGCTCAGGAGGGCGAACGTCACAGCGTCAGCTACGGTCGTTCGTTCCAAGTCGTTGTCGAGTGCCATGCCCCCGCACAGGTGCAGGGCCGATTCGATTGCTTGTCTTGTGTTCATGTTCCGGTGTCCTTGAGTTGTTGGTTTAGCCGATTGAGTTCTTCAAACTGTTTGTGCCACGGGCCGATCTCGGACAGTGCCCGTTGGTCGATCACGGTCCAGCACGCGGTGTTGCGAACGGACTGCAAGATTTCCCAACGCGTGTAGACGTTGCTGGCGAGGTACTCCACGTCCGTGTTGTCGTAGATCGTCAGGTCGAGCACCTCGCCGTTGTGTTCCAGCCACGCGTGTTCGATGGGGATCACCGAGTGCGCCCAGCCTTCGTGGTAAGTCACGTCCAGTTCCGTTTCCAGTACGAACTTCTGCGAGTTCATAAAGCACTGTTTCAGGAGTGGACGCATGCCGACGCGCCGCAGTTCATCGCGCACCTCTTTCGGATGATGCTTCCACGGGACCTGTGCCCTGCCAGTGCTCAGGTACTCGCGGATCTTCCGCTCCGCGTACGCCGCGTCCCTCACTGGTCCCTCCTGAACAAGCGGTCCATGCGCTCGCTGAATGAGGTCCCGCGAATATCGTACAGGCTGCCCGTGATGTTGCGGTCAGGACCCATCACGCATGCGTCCCGCATATCGCAGCGAGGGTTCCACGGGTTCGCGCAGGACGAACCGTTGCGAGTGTGCGCCAGCTTCCCACTCCGGGCTTGACGCAGGAGCCTGGCGTCCGCGATCAGTTCGCTTCGCCACCGTTCGAGTTCTGCCGCGCTGTACTTCCACTCATGGCGACAGGTCCACTTGTCGAGGATTCTCGGCAACGCCGTCACCACCTCGACCTGCTTGTCCGTGACAGGTATGCCGCGAACGTTGACCTGCTCGTCCAGCGCCGCTTGGTAGATTCCGTGGGTTGTGTCGCACGCTGCCGTGCTGACCTTCCCATCCAGGTTCACCTTCGGTTGCTTCGGACCGCCGCGACGAATCGCATTGATCACGACGCGGCCGAACTGCGACACCGGCGCCGGGTCGAGCATCGCCGCCGACGCCCACACATAGCCGGGTGTCTGCGGGTCTACTTCAAACCGTGCATCGAACGAGGTGGCGTCAGAGCCTGTCGTCTTGTGTTCCATGACAACGTACTCGCCCGTGACCCTGTCGCGCAGGACGACGTCCGCAGCGCCGATGAACCGTGCGCCTGGCACCGTCTTGCGCTTGCCGTTCTCGCTCCAACGGATCGGAAGCTGGAACGGCTGCTCGACATAGATCACCTCGTACTGGATCGCGTCCCTCTCATAGAACGCGTCGGCGTAGCGGGTGACGAGGTCGTCAGCGGTTTCGCCAACCCCCTCGCCCGTGGTGAAGTCGGTGTCGGTCGCCGTTGACTGCGCAACAGCGTCCAGCGCCATCGCGAGTGCAGGCACCTTCGCCACCCCGTTCCGCATCGACTCATACAAAGACGCGATGCCCAAGTGTGCGATCGATCCCGTGTGCATCGCGTCGCTTGAGGTTTTCGAC
>Ga0307379_10001459_pt1 | contig 37320 bp, 35 predicted proteins | sample UN2MG_FD_202237 | JGI IMG/M metagenome (GOLD analysis project Ga0307379, IMG submission 202237) | Soil microbial communities from Risofladan, Vaasa, Finland - UN-2 | ecosystem: Environmental > Terrestrial > Soil > Coastal area > Acid sulfate soil | place: Finland: Risofladan, Vaasa | collected...
TGATGCTGCTGCTGTGCGGGCGCGAGCCCACCTCCGGTGTGGTCGATCGCCCCGGAGCGGTTGGGTTGGGGCGCCTCGGCGGCACCGCGGTCGTCATGCAGCACCCGGAGAGCCAGGTACTCGGCACTAGGGTCGCCGACGACGTGGTCTGGGGGCTGCCACCGGGAACACGCACCGATGTCAGCGGACTCCTCGGCGAGGTGGGACTGGCCGGGATGGAGGAACGCGATACCGGCGGGCTTTCCGGCGGAGAACTGCAGCGGTTGGCTGTAGCGGCAGCACTGGCTCGCCAGCCGGCGATGCTGATCGCCGACGAGATCACCAGCATGGTCGACCAACGGGGTCGGGAGGCGTTGCTCAACGTCCTGTCCGGACTTGCCGATCGGCGCCGGATGGCACTGGTACACATCACGCATTACAACAGTGAGGCTGAAATCGCCTCCCGGACAGTCAATCTCAGCGAATCAGCGGACAACATGGTGATGGTCGCCCATGCCGCGCCGCCCACGACTACGGTTGTTGCTGCCCCGCGCGCAGGCGCCCCGGTGCTGGAGTTGAGCGGTGTCGGACACGAGTACGGCAGCGGGACACCCTGGGCGAAATCCGCCCTCCGCGATGTCAGTTTCACCGTCAACGAAGGCGAGGGCGTGCTGATCCACGGTGGCAACGGATCCGGTAAGTCGACGTTGGCCTGGATCATGGCCGGACTCATCGCGCCGACCACCGGTTCGTGTCTGGTGCGAGGCCGACCGGCACACGAACACGTCGGGGATGTCGCGATCGCGTTCCAAGCCGCCCGGCTCCAACTTTTGCGCAGCACGGTCGATCTCGAAGTCGCCTCCGCTGCCGGATTCTCGCCCTACGACACTGCGCGGGTGGTGGCCGCCCTCGCGACCGTCGGCCTCGACGGATCGCTGGCTCGGCGACGCGTCGACCAACTCAGTGGCGGCCAGATGCGCCGGGTCGTGATGGCCGGACTGCTCGCCCGGTGGCCGCAGGCACTGATCCTCGATGAACCCCTGGCGGGCCTGGACGCCGCCAGTCAGCGCGGGCTATTGACCCTGCTGACCGACCTGCGCCGCAACGCCGGCCTGACGGTGATCGTCATCTCCCACGACTTCGGCGGCCTCGAAGAACTGTGCCCGCGCACCCTTCATCTCGACACCGGCGAAATGGCCTCGGTATCCGCGACCGCCGGAGGCCTGCCGTGACCGCAGAACGCCAACGTCGGCCGGTAGTGCTATTGCGCCCGGTTCCCGGAGCGTCCGTCATCCACGAGTTGTGGGCCGGCACCAAGATCATCGTGGTCTTCACCGTCTCGCTCCTGCTGGCCTTCTATCCCGGCTGGGTGCCGATCGGGTTGATGGCCGTCCTGGTGGCGGTTGTCGTACGACTGGCGCACATCCCGCGTGGGGCCGTGCCGTCGATACCGCGATGGCTGTGGGTCCTGCTGCTGATCGGCTGCGTGCTGGCCACCCTCGGCGGTGGTCAACCGGTGCTGCACCTGGCCTCGGTGGATCTCGAGGTCGGCGGACTGCTCAAGTTCCTGCGCTTTACCGCGTTGTCGATAGTTCTGCTGGCGCTGGGGGCGTTGGTGTCGTGGACCACCAACGTCGCCGACGTCGCCCCCGCGGTCGCCACCCTGGGCCGGCCGTTTCGGGCATTGCGGATCCCGGTGGAGGACTGGGCGGTCACGCTGGGGTTGGCGTTGCGGGCCTTCCCGATGCTGCTCGACGAGTTCCGATTGCTTTACGCCGCGCGCCGGTTAAGACCGCGAGCGGTGCTGCCCGACGGCCGGGTCAAACGTCGACGGTGGTTGAGCGAGATGGTCGATCTGTTGGCCGCCGGCGTCACCGTCGCTCTGCGCCGGGCCGACGAGATGGGTGATGCGATCACCGCCCGGGGCGGTACCGGGCAGATTGCCGCCGCCCCGTCGAGGCCACGGGGTCCCGACTGGGTGGCCTTGTCGATTTGCCTGGCGGTGTGCGTCGTGGCGATCTGGCTTGACTCCCAGGGCTACGGGCGCCGGTAGCTGTACCTCCGGCGCGACCGTGCGTGTCGGTGTTGATGGGGGGTTGTCGGCCCGCGTGTATTGTTTGCTGGCGGGGCCGGGGAGTCTGGCGGGATCGGTGGAGACCGTGAAAACATTGCTGAGCGCTGGGTTGTCGGTGGGGTTGACGGTCGCCGTTATCGGGGCGACCCACACACCGGATGCCGTTGCCACCACCGAGGTGCGACTGTCCGCGGTGTCCGCGCCCCTGCCGGTCACCGTGCTGACCCTCGAGGGCGGCCTTGCCGGCCTGCAGAACCTCGTCCCCTTCACCCAACTGCAGTTGCGCGGTGACCTCTGTGACCCGCCGGACACTTGCCAGGCCGTCGACTACCCCGCATGGCCCCTCGGGCAGTACTTCAATGATCTGGGCGCGGTGCGGGTGAATGAGGCCATCGCCGCACTGCGCGACGACGGCACACCGATCACCCTCTTCGGGCACAGCCAGGGCGGGCAGGTCATTTACTCGGCACTGCGGGGCTGGGCCGCCGACCCCGCCACCGCGCCGGATTCCGACCGGGTGTCGTGGGTGTCCATCGGCAACCCGGAGAATGCCTTCGGTGGTCGCGACCCCGACCCCATCCCGGCCGACTCGCCCTACCAGGGCACGGAGGTGATCCGCCAGTACGACGGGTGGGCCGACTGGCCCACCGATGAGCGCAACTTGCTCGCGGTCCTCAACGCGGCGGTGGGAATGTCAACGACCCATGTGTTCGGATACTTCGACGTCGATCTCAACGATCCCCGGAACGTCCGATACACGCCCGAGGGGGCCGACGGTTCTCCGGGCAACGTGACCTACGTATTCGTTCCCAATCCGATGCTTCCGCTCGTCGCGATGACCGGACTGCTGGCACCACTGCTGAACCCGGTGCTGGACCCGATTCTTCGGCCGATCGTGGAAGCGGGCTACCGGCGGCCCATCGGACCGGTCGGCGGAAGCGCCGTGCCGTCAGCGCCGGCCGCGGCTCTCCCGCCCGCAGCGCCGGCGGCACGAGTGAAAACGCCCGCGGCTTCAATTTCTACGGTTTCCGAACCAATTTCAACGGTGTCCGAACCGCGCGAGCCCGGGCACGACGACCCGCCGTCCCCGGTTCAGCAACGCCGCGCCGCCGATCGCGCCGCCGATCGCGCCGCCGATCGCGCCGGCGGCGAGAGCCAGCGCGCCCAGCCGGTGCGAGCCAGGGCCGGCGCATCAAGCCGGGCCGCAGTCAGCCAGCGCCCCGACAATGTCAGCACAGGCGCGGCTGAGCGCTGGGTGCGGGCCGACCGCGCCGCTGACTGACCGCAGCGCCCTCCCGTTACGGTGGAGCCGTGAGTACGCGACACGGCATCGACGAGGACTTCCTCGCGCTGCCTTTCTCCCGGCTCGCCGATGCCGCTCTGTCGGCGGCCGTCGCGGCCGGAGCGAGCTACGCCGATTTGCGGGTGCATGCGATCACCACCGAGATCGTGCAACTGCGCGACGGTGAGTTGGAGTCCGCGATCCTGGACCGTGAGGTCGGTCTCGCGGTGCGGGTGATCGTCGACGGCACCTGGGGTTTCGCCTCCCATGCTGGGCTGCGCCCCGATATCGCTGCGGAATCGGCACGCCACGCGGTGGGTGTCGCGGTCACTCTGTCCGCGCTCAACGCCGAGCGGATCGAACTGGCCGACGAACCGATCTACCCCGATTCCACCTGGGTGTCCGATTACCGCATCGACCCGTTCGCGATCCCCACCGATGAGAAGGTGGCGCTACTGGGGGAGTACTCGGGGCGACTGCTGGCATCTGACGGGGTGGACCATGTGTCGGCGATGGTCAACTCGGTCAAGGAACAGACCTTCTACGCCGATACCTTTGGCTCGGCGATCACCCAGCAACGGGTTCGGATGATGCCGACCTTGGAGGCGGTGGCCGTCGACGCGGCGGCGGGCAACTTCGAGGCGATGCGCACCCTGGCGCCGCCCACCGCCCGCGGTTGGGAGGCTCTGACCGATGATCAGGTGTGGGACTGGTCGGCTGAACTCGCCGAACTGCCCGGCTTGCTGGCCGAGAAGACCAAGTCGCCCAGCGTTGCCGCCGGTGTGACCGATCTGGTGATCGACCCGACCAACCTGTGGCTGACCATCCACGAGTCCATCGGACATGCCACCGAGTACGACCGGGCGATCGGCTACGAAGCCGCCTATGCCGGGACCTCGTTCGCCACCCCGGACAAGCTGAACCGGATGCGCTACGGATCAGAGGTCATGAACATCACCGCCGACCGGACCGTCGACCATGGTTTGGCGACAATCGGTTACGACGCCGAGGGAGTGGCCGCGCAGAGTTGGGATCTGGTTCGCAGGGGCATCTTTGTCGGCTATCAACTCGACCGGGTGTTCGCGCGCAAACTCGGATTGGACCGCTCCAACGGCTGCTCCTACGCCGACTCCGCGCACCATGTTCCGATCCAGCGGATGCCCAACGTGTCATTGCAGCCCGGGACTGAAGACCTGAGCACCGGCGACCTGATCAGTCGGGTGACCGACGGCATCTACATCGTCGGCGACAAAAGCTGGTCGATTGACATGCAGCGCTACAACTTTCAGTTCACCGGCCAACGTTTCTTCCGGATCCGCAACGGCCGCCTCGATGGCCAGCTCCGCGATGTCGCCTATCAGGCCGTCACCACCGACTTCTGGAACTCCATGGAAGCAGTCGGCGGAGCATCGACGTGGCGGCTCGGGGGGGCGTTCAACTGCGGTAAAGCTCAACCAGGTCAGGTCGCCGCAGTCAGTCACGGATGTCCGTCGGCGTTGTTCCGTGGGGTCAACGTGCTCAACACCCGCGCCGAATCGGGCCGATGATTCCCGCCCAGGAGGTTGTCGAACTGGGCCTGCGGGCTGCCGCCGAGTCTGGCCGCTGCGACGAGACGATCGTGATCGTCTCCGACCGCGCGGAGGCCTCGCTGCGCTGGGCGGGCAACTCGATGACCACCAATGGTGTAGCGACCAGTCGAACCACAACGATCGTCTCCGTCGTACGGCGTGGCGATTCCGCGCATCTCGGGACCAGGCGCTCCAGCGCCGTCGATGAGGGCGCAGTTGCTGCACTGGTCTTTGCCGCCGAGGACGCTGCGCACGGTGCACCGGAGGCGCGCGACAACGCCCCGTTGCTCACCGGAACCGGAGAACCCGCCGACTGGGGCGACCCGGTACCGGGCACCGGCGCCGGCGTGTTCGCCGAGTTGGCTCGTGCGTTGTCGAACGGCTTCGGCCGTAGTGACCGGCTGTATGGCTTCGCCCACCACGTGGTGGAGACGACGTTGGTGGCCACCTCGACCGGAGTGCGCCGCCGATTCACCCAGCCGACCGGGTCCGTGGAAATCAACGCCAAGCGTGGCGGTGCCAGTGCCTGGGTCGGGATCAGTACGCCGTGGTTCGCCGCCGTCCCGATCGATGCCATGCTGACGGAGTTGTCTATGCGCCTGGACTGGTCGCGGCGCACGGTCGAACTGCCGGCCGGACGTTACGAAACGCTGATGCCGCCCTCGACCGTGGCCGACATGATGATCTACCTCGGCTGGTCGATGGACGGTCGCGGGGCCCAGGAGGGTCGTACCGCGTTGTCGGCACCTGGCGGGGGAACGCGGGTGGGGGAGAAGCTGACCGATCTTGCGTTGACGATGTATTCCGATCCGCTGGCGCCCGGATTGGAGTGCGCGCCTTTCGTTCACACCGCTGCCGGTTCCGAACGGCTCTCAGTGTTCGATAACGGCCTGGGTATCGACCGAGTGGACTGGATCCGTGACGGCACCATCGCCTCGCTGGTCTATCCGAGGGCCACGGCTGCCGAGTTCGGCGCCGCGCCCGCGGTGCCCGCCGATAACCTCTTGATGACCGGTGGCACGAGAGATCTGGCCGAGATGGTCGCGGCCACCGAACGGGGTCTTCTGCTGACGACGCTGTGGTACATCCGGACGGTCGACCCGACCACCCTGCTTCTGACCGGACTCACCCGAGACGGCGTCTACCTCGTCGAGGACGGCGAGATCACCGCGGCGGTGAACAATTTCCGGTTCAACGAGAGCCCCCTGGACCTGTTGCGTCGGGCAACCGAAGCCGGGGTTCCCGAGACCACACTTCCGCGGGAGTGGAGTGACTGGGCGACCCGAGCCGTGATGCCCACGCTTCGTATTCCCGACTTCCACATGTCTTCGGTGAGCCAGGCGCAATAATCAACTGTGCCCGCAGACGAGCTCGACACTTGGCTCAACCTGCTGGTCGAGCAGTCGCCACCCGGCCAGACACGTCTGGTGGGTCTGGTCCGTGCGCGGTGTGCCGACGTGGTGTCATTGTCGCCGCTGCCGGCTGAACTCGCTGCGGCACAACCCGAGTCGGAGATCGAGTCCGTCGTGATCGACTTCGCCGAACAGTTCAGCATCGACGTATCGGTGATCACCGACGCCCAGCGCGCGGCACTGACCGGAGCGCTCGGCCGGGGAGCCTTCGGCGCGGTCATGCAGATGTACGTCGCCGATTTTCTGCCCCGGGTGCGGGCGGGTTTGACCGCGCTGGATCTGCCGGTGGACTGGATTCCCCCCGAGCCGCCGTGGAATGCCGATATCGATGCCGTCGACATCGTGTTCAACCGCCTGCTGCCCGGCATAGCGCGGCTGCGATCTCTCGATCCGGTGACCACCGAGGTGGTGCGGTTGCGCGGGGCGGTCGCGCACGACTGTCGGCTGTGTAAGTCGTTGCGCGACAGCACCGCGCTGGATGCCGGAGGTTCGGAGGGACTCTACGACGGTATCCACCGGTACGAGGATTCGGAATTGCTCAGCAGCGGCCACCGCGCCGCGCTGCGGTATGTCGACGCACTGATCTGGTCGCCTTCTGAGATCACCTCCGATGTCGCCTCGGGTGTTCGCACGCATTTCACGGTCGAACAGGCCCGTGAACTGACGTTGGACGTGATGCGCAATGCCAGCAACAAGATCGCGGTGGCACTGCGGGCCGATGCGCCCCGCGTCGAGCACGGCACGGCGCGGTACTACATTGACGCGGACGGGCAGCCGGTCTACTCCTGATGGCGATCGGCAAGCTCTCCGAGGTGGTGGAATGAGTCGCGGTGGTGATGGCTGACGGCTCGTGGCGAACCTCGACGTGATTGCTACTTTCCGACGGCAATGAGCTCTGCGTGGTCACGAGCTAGGCCCGAGCACGCGCGATGTGGGCGCTAGGCTCATAGCGCGCCGGTGGTGCACGGGGCGGTAGCTCAGTTGGTCAGAGCCGCGGACTCATAATCCGTTGGTCGTCGGTTCAAGTCCGACCCGCCCTACTAGTTCCTGGTAGATCCGGTTTCTTCCCGGTGGGACGCTTCTTGGCGCCCCGGGGTCATCGTTTATTCATCGTTTATGTCCACGTGCGGCTCTTGTAGAGCCGATCTATTCAGTCTCGACCGGCGATCGCGGGAACAAGAGCGATTTGTCCGGACCGCGGGCCTGATAACGGCTTGGTCGTGCGATCGAACCCCGTCGCCCCGCAACGTTCTCCTTGTGCCAACTGGCCGGTGCTCAGAAATCGTATCCGGGATCGGCGTCGAGAATCTTGGCGAACATCGCGGTTAAGCCGCTGAGGTCGGATCTAGCTCGCGCAGTGTGACATGCGCCATGTAACTCGGACGAATCGGTCTTCTCCCAGTCGAGTCCGCTTCCGCGTTCGGCAAGTAGAAAGTCGAAGAATTCGCGGGTGGCGCGGCCATTGCCATCGCGGAAGGGATGCGCAAAGTTCGCGTAGTCGTACAGATATGCAACGGTGCCCGACAAACCCTCCTCGGAGACCGCCTTGAGTCGGTCAAGACGGTGAATCTCTGCGGCTACGTGATCCATGGGCTGAGGGATATTGGCCGGTGGGCAGAAGGACTCGTCGCCCTTTTCAATCCCGACGGTCCGGAAGTCTCCGGCCCAGTCGTAGACATCCTGAAAGAGCTGACGGTGGATCGCTCGAGTGAAGCGAAGATCGTATGAACGATCGCCGAGAAGGCCTGGGTTCTCGCGAAGTTCGATCAGCCGTGTCTCGACGAGATCGTTCTCTGCGTTCTGTAGCTCGTTGAATGTCTTGGCGCCTACTCGGTTTCTTAGGACGCGAGTGCCAGGGATGAAGTAACCCAGCCAGTTTCGTTCGAGGTCGCCCGTGTCCCAGGGGTACGACACTCGTGGCTCGGTTACTTGATGTTGTAACGGCGACGGACGCGATCGCCGAGTTCCGCAGCGGTGATCGTTCCGCGTGCGTACGCGTCTTGGTCGTCGCGGGTGGCGTTGGTGCTACGCGACCCTTCAAGTTCGGTGCTGCGGCGGATTGACTTGACGACCTTGACCCTGCGCCCGGCCTTCTGCACCTCGCTCACGTGCACACCACCGCCTTCAGTCGACTTGGCTCAGGATAGGTGACCGGACAGACATTCGGGCGGATACTCGACCGCTCGCTGCCGACCGGCCGAGACGGCCGGATGACGGCAATCATGCCGGTAAACTTCAGTCGTAATACTAATGCAATACAGTGTCGGGGATTGCCTACGCTTCGCCGCGATCGCTGTTACTACCGCCAGGGAGGCCCTGATGAGTGACAAGACCGCCGACAAGCTCGCCGCAATCGAAGCCGAAGCCGAAGTCGCCGAGACTGACCAGACCGACCGCCCCATCCCGGCCCACGTCACGGTCGGCCGGCCTAACCGCGCTCGCAGCAGGGTCCTGCAGGTTCGCCTGAACCCCGATGAGTTTGAAGCGATCGAACGCATCGCCGCGGACCGCGGCCTACCGCCGTCGACCGTGGCCCGCGAACGACTGCTGGCCATGATCCGTGAAGACCAGGGGCCAGAGGCTGATGTGGCCACCGTGCTGGTTGACGTTGCCGATCAGCTCCGAGCTGTCGCCACACGCATGAACCCCAATGCAGTCGGGGCATGAGGACGATGGAGACGGCCGAGGCCCGATTGTTGCGTCGCCCGAAGAAACGACGTGCTTAGCGCTTACGCGCTTGACGTTCTTCGAGCAGGGTTTTCACGCCACTGGAACGGACGTGCCCCGCGGGCACTGCGCGATTCTCGAGCTTCGTTGACGCCGTTTCGGCGCGGGCGGCGATCTTGTTCGCCAGCGCTTGCATTTCGGATGCGGGCCGACCAGGCAATGGGTTCGGCGACTCTGTGCGGTTCATCGCCAGTCCTCCTTCCATCACGGCTCCGACGTGTACCTCACGCTACCGCGATCGTAAAGGGGCGCGGTCCTGCCGTTGCCGCCAACTTCGATAAGGAGAAACCGCGATGACTTACTTCCACCCCGAAGAAGAGTTTCAGTTTGGCGTTCTATACGAATACGACGACGAACATCCCGGCACCCGGTACTTGATCGAATTCCCCGATGGGGAGAGCTACATCTGCCGCTACTTCACCTCATACGAGAGCGAGAACAGTGGCGACTTGGACATTGAGATGGACGATCCGCGCTATGACGAGTTCTATCAAATCGCGGTGGATATCGTTGAGACGATTCAGGCTGGGGGCCGCCGCTACCACGACGGTCTGACACTCGACTACCGGGACTGGCCGACGCTGATAAAGGACGTAGACAAAGACATAGTCGTCTACCCGGCGGGGTAGATAATGAGTGTAATGACGCTCGTAGAGTCCACGAAGTTTTGCCGCGACTTCCGATCCGACCTGGGAAGCCCCAAAAGCCGGGGGAATCCGGTCATCGTTTATTCATCGAAAATGACCGGGAAATAGCCGGAATCAGCAGGTCCAATTGGGTTCCGGATAGGTCGAAAGATGTTGCGGCACTGGATATAACAGGAAACAGCGGTCGTTCTCAAGAACTGCCGTCCGCTATTCCGTTGGTCGTCGGTTCAAGTCCGACCCGCCCTACTAGTTCCTGGTAGATCCGGTTTCTTCCCGGTGGGACGCCTCTTGGCGCCCCGGGTCATCGTTTATTCATCGTTTATGTCCACGAAAGGCTCTTGTGGAGCCGATCTGCTCGGTCTCGACCGGCGATCGCGGGAACAAGAGCGATCTGCCCAGGCCGCGGGCCTGATAACGGCTTGGTCGCGCGATCGAACCCCGTCGCCCCGCGACGTTCTCCTGGCCAACTGGCCGGACGTCGACAGTGTCCCATGGGGTGGTGGACTTTGGATCGGTGTGTGCTCACGCGTGGTGATCAGCGAGTCGTACTGAATGCAGCGGTAGGCACGCGGACGGCATCTCGGGTGGGGTTCTGAACTGACCAGGAGTCGGTGGCCCGTGGATCGTTTCGCAGGTCTCGATGGTCTGGGCTGCCGCCCAAGAAAACCCTGAATACAAATATCGAGGTTGTCCCGGGTCTCGTGGAAGTTGAGGTGGCGGGCGGTGAGCGGCGGACTCACCCCGCCCGGGCCGCCTTGAACCGTCCTGCCCGCAGAACCACCAGCGCCAGCAGTTGGGCGACGATGATCACGCTCAGCGTCGTGGCGCCGGGCACCTCCTGGCCGCGGGCATGCGCGAGGATTCCGATCAGCGGCTGGAACAGCATGGCACCGATCCCCATGATCGCCATGTTCGTCAGGCCCATTGCGACGCCGGAAAGATGGTCCGGAGACTCGTCCTTAACCATGGTGAAAGCCAACGCATAGGTGGAGTTGAAGACCCCCAGGACGAACATCGCCACACTCAGAGGCCACTGGCCCTGCAGGATGAACAGGATCAGGGCCAGGGCCACCGTCGTCCCGGCCGCCCCGATGGCCAGCAACTGCGCGGCGTTTCGGTAGCGCGAACACAGCCACGCCGCGCCGAGCATCCCGGGCAGGCATCCCCAGAAGTAGAACGACACGCACAGCGACGCCGCGGTCAGGCTCATCTGATGGTGTGCCTGGAAGTAGGAGACGCCCCAGAGCATTCCGAAGGACATCCCGGCCGAACCCACCAGTCCGCCGGCAACTGCGGCGGACAGGATCGGCGGGGAGGTGAGCAACTGCCGTATGTCAGCGACTGTCGGCCGGTGCTCCTCGGAGTCGGGTCCGTTGGTGTGGTTCCGGATGAACAGCACGATGAGAACCAGCAGCAGCGCCGAGCATGCGCCCAACAGGAGCATCCCGGTGCGCCACCCGGAGTGTTCGACGATGAACCCGAGGATCTCCTGGCCCACCGCCGCCCCGACCATCCCGGCCATCTCGGTCAGAGCTGCCAGCAGGGGAAAGAGCCGGGCGGGGAACCACTGTGCGGCCAGCGTCAACGCGCACACCACGGTAGGTGCGGCTCCCAGGCCCATCAGAATGCGGGTTGCCTCCGCGAAATTGGCGGTCTGGGACATCGCAAACAGGAAGGACGCCACCGTGCAGATCGCGGCCCCGGTGATGAGCACCGCCCGCGCACCGAAGCGCGCCACCATGATTCCCGCCGGAATCTGCAACAGGATGTAGGGGTAGTAGAAACTCGACGACAGCCCGCCGAATCCCGCTTCGTTGAGGGAGAGGTCGACGACCAGCCCCTCGCGCATCACGCTGGGGAAGGTCTGCAGCACCATCTGGAACAGGACGAACAGCGCCGCCGTGCCGAAGACCACCGCGCCGAGCCGGCCCGTCGCAATGCCGCGGCCGACTCCGGTTCCCACTCCGCGAGGGTAACGCCGTGCGCAGGATCCGGCTCGTCGGCACCGACCACCTCCGGTCCTCAGCCGCGTCGCCCGGCCCGTTCGGCGAAGGCGTCCAGCGCGGCAAGCACTTCAGGCGCCCGCCAGATTCGGTTGCGCGCCCTGTTGGTGGTCTCGATGAGGATTCCGAGGCCCTGACCGGCTACCGGGCGGGTGACGCCGCCCCCCTCGTCGAGTGCTTCTCGCGTGCCAGCAGCCGGGCGATCGGCAACGGCCGCCTGCTCGTCAGCGACCTGCGAGATATCCGTCGGCGCTGGAACGACGAGATCACTGCCCGCTCGGACTCCGCGGTCTGGAAGCTCGCCGATCTGCTGACCCGGCGCCCCGTCGTCAACGCCGCGCTGCTCGCCGCGGAACTGGGCATCGACTCCACCAACGCCCACCGCTACCTCACCCCGCTGACCGAGGCCTGAAATACGCGCCGCCCAGCGGCGCCGAGACCCCCGCGGCGCCAACAGTCGCAGTCACCGCACCGGTGACGTCGGGACCGTACTCGCTACCGACCACTCGTCGCGCCCCCGGGAACTTTGAAATCCCCGCCCCCGCAGTGACGCCGCCACAGGGGAGCCTGGCGCAGCAAGACTCCTGACGAGTCCTCGAGGAATACAACGACAATTATCCTGGCACCCGTTATCTGGTCGAGTTCTCCGATGGCGAGAGTTACGTCTGCCGCTGCTTCGCGTTCTATGAAAGCGACAACAGTGGCGCACTAGACATCGAGATGGACGACCCGCGCTATGACGAGTTCCATCAAGTCGCGATGGACGTCGTCGAGACTGTTCGAACCGGAGACCGCCGCTACCAAGACGGTTTCACGCTGGATTACCGCGATTGGCCGGCGCTGATCAAGGACGTCGACCGGGGCGCTACCGTCTATCCGGCACCATAAATCGGGTCGGGGTCCGAAGCCATCGAGGCCGACCAGAGCGACGACCCTAATCCCGGCCCGCATTAAGGTCAGCCGGCTCAAAGGCGCCCGCGGCAGGTGCTCCGAGTCCGCCTCAACACCGATGGTTTCTCGGCGATCGAACGCATCCCTAAGAAAGTGGTGTTGTCGAAGGCTGCCGTCAAGAAGGCGGGGGTGCGCGCTACGAAGTCCTCGGCCAAATTAGAGGGTCGGGTGGTGCCTGCGGGTTACCTTCGGTCCGCCACCGTTGCGGCCTACATCTCAGAGCAGCAGCCGCCTGGGCATTGATGTCGCTGACACCCGGCTACGGTCAGACTCCACTTCCACATTACGAGTTGGCCGCGCGGCTTCCCGGGGTCGTCGTCGTTTTGGGTGAGCTCATCACTCGCGTCGCCGTCTACGACCTCGAACAGGGGTTACAGGACCGCTTAACCGACGAGTTGTGTCGAGACTTCTGGCCCGTTCGGCTGAAGCCCCGCACTTGATCATGTATTACGCATATAATACAGTTATTGCGTGACTGTGGATTGGACGAAAAGAGGCGAATATCTCGCCAAGCATGGCGTCACCGTCACACAGGCCAGTGAAGCGCTGTCCGATCCCGACGCGGTCGTGTTCGACCCCGACTACAACTCGCGCACCGGCGAAGGTGTTCGCACCATTGGTTTTTCGCCTTCAGCGGCTGAAGTCATGACGGTCATCACTTATGTCATGACCGCGTGACGCACGGTGCGAGTGCATGGAAGTCGAATAGCTGCGACCGCCGCTACTACCACCAGGGAGGCCCTGATGAGTGGTAAGACCGCCGACAAGCTCGCCGCAATCGCGGCCGGAGCCGAAGCCGCCGAGACTGACCAGACCGACCGCCCCATCCCGGCCCGCGTCACGGTCGGCCGGCCTAACCGCGCTCGCAGCAGGGTCCTGCAGGTTCGCCTGAACCCCGATGAGTTTGAAGCGATCGAACGCATCGCCGCGGACCGTGGCCTGCCGCCGTCGACCGTGGCCCGCGAACGACTGTTGGCCATGATCCGTGAAGACCAGGGGCCAGAGGCTGACGTGGCCACCGTGCTGGTTGACGTTGCCGATCAGCTCCGAGCCGTCGCCACGCGCATGAACCCTAATGCAGTCGGGGCATGAGGACGATTGACACGGCCGCGGCCCGATTGTTGCGTCGCCCGAAGTGGCGACGTGCCTCGCGCTTACGCGCTCGAGGCTCTTCGAGCAGGGTATTCACGCCCCTGGAACGGACGTGCCCCGTGGGCACTGCACGATTCTCGAGCTTCGTTGACGCCGTCACGGCGCGGACAACGATCTTGTTCACCAGCACCTGCAACTCGGATGCGGGCCGACCAGGAAATGGGTTCGGCGAATCTGTGCGGGGCGCGGTCCTACCGTTGCCGTCAACTCCGGTAAGGGGAATCCACGATGACCTACTTCCACCCTGAAGAAAAGTTCCAGTTTGGCGTTCTCTACGGATATGACGATGAACACCCCGGCACCAGGTATCTGATCGAGTCCCCGAATGGGGAAAGTTACATCTGCCGCTACTTCCTCGACTACCGCGACTGGCCAGCGCTGATCAAGGACGTGGACAAAGGGATCGTGGTCTACCCCGGGCCCACGAATTGACTTGCGTGCTTGTTCCGGGTGCCGGCCCGGTCCAGCAAACCTCGAAATCGGTGGTCTGGCCACTCATCGTTTATTCATCGAATATGTCCACCGTTCGGTCCATCAGGTCGGCAACCTGTTGGTGGACGCGGCCGCGCTTCATGTAGCGGTCCTGGGTCATCGAGACGTTGGAGTGCCCGAGTTGATCGGCCCCGATCCGGGCTGAGAGACCTTCGTCGTCGATGAGGGTGGCGATGGTCTTGCGGAAGCTGTGGCTGGTGACTTCGGGCACCCCTAGGTCGTCGCGGACCTTGCGCCATTGCTTGCCGAGGTTGTTCGGATCACGCAGAGTGCCGACGCTGGAGGGAAAGATGAACACTGTCGAGTGTCGCAGGCGCCCGATTGCAACACGGGCAGTTCGCTCCCAGATTGTTTCCAAGATTAACTTCAGACCCCTGCAGGCCCCGCCGGGTGGTTCACGCAGGGGCCGCGACGCCCGCCGCCGGCAGGTGCTCGGGATGCAGCATCTCGGCGTACCGCAGTTGCTCGGGGATGGCGAAGGCGTCCACCAGGGTCTCGGCATGCGGCCGCAGATCCCGGCAGCGTTCGTTGATCCCACGGGTCACCGCCTTGGCCCGCTCGGTCGACAACAACCGGTGCTCCATGAACCAGGCCTTGTCCTCCTCGATGATCGACAGCGCGTAGAGATCGCACACCATCGCCAGCACCTCCCGGGCCGGCGGATCCTCGCAGCCGTCGATGCCGGCGATGAACGACTCCAGCACCGTGCGGTCGATGTGGGCCCGCGCGAGGTGCATGACATGGTCCTGGACGGAGTTGAAGGCGTCGAACGCCGACATCGTCTTCGACCTGCGCTGCAATCGCCGCGCGAGGGTCGACAACAGGTACTCCTCGCGGTCCTCAAACATCGTGACCTGAGTGCCGCGATTGAAGAGGCTGCCCTCTTCTTCGTTGTCCTGTCGGTTGTCGAGGATGGTCTGCATGATCGTTTCGGCCGCGGTCCTTTTCACGACCCGGTCTCCTGCGTAGTTGGCCGCGAACCGCACCCAGTCAACTGGACTCATGCTCTTAATGTCGTCGTTATAGCTGGTAAGTAGTTGCTTGGCGACAAGCTGTAGCAGCACATGGTTGTCGCCCTCGAAGGTGGTGAACACATCGGTGTCGGCGCGCAGCTCGACCAATCGGTTCTCAGCAAGGTAACCCGCGCCCCCGCAGGCCTCACGGGCCTCTTGAATCGCCGCCGAAGCGAACCAGGTGCTCACCGCCTTGATACCGGCCGCCCACCCCTCGACTTCCCGTTGCTCCTCGGCATCGGGGTGGTCGGCGGTCTGCAGGTCGTGCACTCGGGCCACTAGCGCATTCTGGGCGAACTGCAATGCGTAGGCGCGGGCCACCAGTGGCAGCAGCCGACGCTGGTGCACCAGATAATCCATGATCACCACCTCGTGGTCCGCGCCGGGCGCCTTGAACTGGCGGCGTTGCAGGCCGTACCGCACGGCGATGTCGAGGGCGACCCGAGCCGCGGCCGTTGCGCTGCCACCGACGGTGACCCGGCCACGAACCAATGTGCCGAGCATGGTGAAGAAGCGCCTGCTGGGGTTCTCGATCGGCGACGAGTAGGTCCCGTCGGGATCAACATCGGCAAATTTATTCAGCAAATTCCCTCGGGGGACCCGAACCTGGTTGAACATGATCCGGCCGTTGTCGACGCCCGGCAGACCGCCCTTGTAGTCACAGTCCCATGTCCTGACGCCGGGCATGTCGTCACCGTTGCCATTACGGATCGGCACAACGATACAGTGCACGCCGTGGTTCTCACCGCGAGTGATCAGCTGCGCGAAAACTGCTGCCACCGTGGCGCTCTCAGCCGCACCACCGATGTAGTCCTTGCGGGAGGACGGCGTTGGGGAATGGACAACGAACTCTTCTGTCCCTGGGTCGTAGGTCGCGGTGGTCTCGATCTCCTGGACGTCGCTGCCGTGTCCGGTTTCGGTCATAGCGAAGCAGCCCAGCAGGTCGAGGGTAATAAGCGGCCGCACGTAAGCCTCGTGGTGGCGTTCGGTGCCGAGGTTCTCGATCGCCCCGCCGAACAGACCCCACAGCACGCCGGCCTTCACCATGAGCGACAGATCCGACATTGCGAGCATCTCGATCTTGGTGACGGCCGCGCCGACATCGCCAGTCCCGCCGTGGTCTTTCTTGAATCCGTCTTCCGCGGCCCCTGCGGCGGCAATAATTTTTAACTGCTCATTGACCCGGGCCCGGGCAATCGACTTGGTCGGTGTGAAGTGCGGCCTGAAGATCGCCAGCGACATCTTCTCGCGGATCATGTTCTTGGTGTCGCGCCAACGGCCGTCGAGTGCCCGCTGCAGGTGTTCGGTAGTGGTAGTCATATGTAGTTCATAGCTGATTCCCGGGACGACCCTTGTCGGTTTCGGTGAGCCGACCTGGAAGCCGCCGGTTGTCGCAGTCGAGGCCGGGCTAGTGGGTTCCGCGCCGGACTCGCTCCTCGTACCCGGCCCGGGCGGTGGTGTCCAGTGAGCGCAGTACGCGCTGTCGGGTCAGCCGCCCGCGGATGGCTCCGAGGGTAATGTCGGGTAGCAGTGCGGCGGCGGCCTCGTAGCTGCGCATCCAAGCCGGTACCGCGATGATCGCCGTGCGGTTCCGGCACGTCCCGACGATGGCCTCGGCGATGTCTTCGGGGTCCACCGTCGGGAGCATCCCGCCGAGCTTGACCCCCGATACCAGGTCGGTGCGGACCGCCGAGGGCAGCACCGCGGTGATGGTGACCCCGGTGCCGGCCACCTCGTCACGCAGCGCCTCGCTGAACCCGATGACGGCGTGTTTCGTCGCGCAATAGGTGGCCAGCCCGGCGGCCGGGACCTCCCCGAGATAGGAGGCCACGTTGACGACGTGTCCTGAACCGCGTTCGAGCATGCCGGGCAGAACCAGCTTCGTCATGCGCAGGACTCCGTTGAGGTTGACGTCCACGATCGCATCGGTGACCGCATCGGATTCGTCGACGAAGCGGCCCGCTGGCATGATCCCGGCGTTATTCACCAGCACCTGCAGCGGCGACGCGACACCGGCCAAGAACTCGGCGATCGACTCCCGTGATCGCACATCCAGACCGGCGCCGGCGCAACCGAGTTCGTCGGCCGCGTTCTTGGCCAGTTCGGCGTCCAAGTCGCCGATGAACACCCGCGCCCCTGCGGCGATGAACGCCCCCGCCGTCGCGTAGCCGATGCCACGGGCCGCACCGGTAATTACCACAACCGTACCGGGCAATGCGATGGATTTGGGCACCGGTCACTCCCCGCCATTGGTGGTGCTCGTCATCGGGCAGCCTCGCATCGGAGGTTTCAGCGTCGGCATCCTCGCCCGCTTCTCGCTGCGCCGGCGTGCCAGCACAGCGGCGTCGAGCGAATAGGCCTCAGCATCCCAGCCGTCATCGACAAACCGTGCTGACATCGCCTGGGCGCGGGCGGCGGCCGAGGAATACAGGTTGGCCAGCAGTCCCGGTCTGTGCAGGGCATTGGAGATGAATCCGCTGAAGTAGAGACCCCCGTCGGCGTAGGCGTAACTGCCGAAGCCGTAACCGTTCGGTTCGCCGGTCAGGTCAGCGGCATTGAGTGACAACGCAAGACGCACGCCCTCGGCCTCCGAACCCATCGGCACGTCGAAGTGCTGCAGCAGCAGCAGTCCGTTGCCGTAGATCGGGTGCGGCTGATCTCCGCGCACCTGAAAGTCCGAGGTCTGCGCGCCGAACGGGAATTCGACGGCGAGTCCCCGACCGTCGGCGACCACCTCTGAGATCCCGGTCATCAAATGTGCCGTCGCGTCCTCGAATTCGACCTCCGGCCATGCGCACGGCAGGTCGCCGGATATGACGAAAACGCCGGCAGCGTAGGCCATCTGATCGGCGACGGTCCGCATCCCGCTCTGCGGGTGCCCGCTGATTGCGGGCTGCGCTGCGCCCCGCTCGGCCAGGATTGGCGCCAGGGTCCGCGCCTCGGCGATCTGTGTCGTCGCCGCCGCGGCAATCAGGTTTCGCATCCAGGAGCCGTTGTCGTCGTGTACCCGAGCCAGTGACCACAGGTCCAGTCGGCGCGCCTCGACGTCGTAGACCGGACCCGACATCGCCGCGCAGCGCATCGCCACGGCGTTGATCCCCACGAGGGCCGCGTCGGTCAGGTCTAGGCCGCACAGCAACTCAGTACGCACACAGACCAGGTAGCCGGTTTCGCCGCGCGGGCCGGTCTGCTCACCGACGATCTCGATGGTCTGGGCGTGCTGGTCGGCCCACCAGGTAAACCCGGTCGGTAGCCGGTAGGACCATTGCTCATCGATGTGCAGTTGCTCGGTGAATAGCCAGTCGAGGGTGTGCTCGGCGACATTCACCATGTTCGGCGCCCGCTCACTGCGCAGTGACGCGGACCTTGAGCTCATACAGGTCCAGGCTGTACGGCAGGGGCTTGCCTGGCGAGAGCCCGACATCGTCGGCCGACAGGGATCCGGCGGCGATCAGGTGGGCCATCACCGCCTGGCCGAGGAACACCGACAACCCGTAGCCGGGACAGACCTGCGGACCGTGGCTCATGAAGTTGAAGGACCAGTCCTCAGGTGCGCCGCCGGAAACCCATTCCCCCGGCGAGAACTTGTCGGCATAGGGGATCAGGGCCCGATTTCGATGGTTGAACAAGTTGTAGATCAGCACCTGGCGGCCCTCCGGAAGCACGGCGCCGCTGGGGAATTCAATATCCCGGGAGGCCACCCGGGCGAAGAGCCCGGTGGTTGGCCACAGCCGCATGGCCTCCAATAGGCAACCGGCCAGATACTTCAGCGAGGCCACCCCCTTGGCCTTGCCGATATCGGCCCCGGCGATCTCGTTGCGAACCTCGCGCAGCTGCTCCGGGTGGGTGGCCAGGGCGGCCAGCGCCCGCAGGGTGTTGGCGCCCAGAGAGTCGCCCATCGCGAACAGCCAGTGCACCACCTGCCCGGCGGCACCGCCAGGGGGTAACGGGGTCTTGGCGATTTTTGCGGCCAGGCTGCCGGCCTCGGCCCGGGCGAGGTGGCCCTCGATGATCTCGATCATCTCCGGGTACTGAAGGCCGGGCTCACCGGGCATCTTGTTGCCCTGTGACATCAATTCGCCGAGCAGTTCCATCAGGTGCGTGTCATCGGCGGCGTGGTCACCGAAGACCACCCGCCGGGTCATCCGTTGAAAAGCGGCGTCGATGGTGTCCCAGTCGACCGACCCCCCGACCAACCCGGCCGCGGTGTCGGCGGCGACCTTGACGAACGACGTCGCCTGCCGGTGCAGCGCGCTGCCCGGTTGCAGGACGGCATCAGCGAACTCTCGCCGCTGTGCCCAGAGGTCGCCCCGCGAGAGCGTCAGGGCATCGGGCTGGAACGCCGACATGCCCTTCCGCTTGGGCTCCGGATCGGAGGCGAACGGGTTCGGAGACCCGCCGAGGACAAACTTCAGGTCGTCGGGATGGTGAACCAGCAAAGCCTCGTCGGTGGCGAGGCGGACGTAGAAGGGTCCCGGCCCATGGCTTTCCACCAGCCCCTCGACCAGACGGTAGCCAAGATGATCGGCCCCCAGTCCAGATGCGATCCGGGTGGGTAGCTCCCGCTTGTTGAACAACCCCTGGATAATGTTGGGGGCGCCGATCTGAGCGGTGAAACGGATGCCTTCCAGGATCGAGGCACGGGGAAACTCTGCCTTCACGGTCTTCCTAACCCCATGTTGCCTGACCCCATGTTGCCTGACCCCATGTTGCCTGACCCCATGTTGCCTGACCCCATGTTGCCTGACCCCATGTTGCCTGACCCCATGTTGCCTGACCCCATGTTGCCTAACCCCATGGCAGGTACGCGCGGACTGTGTCGGCCAATCGTTCGATGCGGTGTGGCTCGTCCGGTGCCACCGCTCCCAGCTTCGGCCACGGCGCGAAGACCCGATCGACGTCGCCGATTACCGGTTCCAACTCCGGGTAGTGGCGCAGCATGACGTCCTTCATCGTGGTGTTGTTCACCCAGTCGAAACCGACCTGGGTGTAGACCTCGGGCCGAAAGTCGCTGGTGAAGAAACGATCGCTCTTAAGCCTCCGCGAGGCCATCAGGATGAAGATCCTGAACGCCGTGTCGGAGAAGCCGAAGCCTTTCGGCGGCTGTTCGGCCTGCATCCCGACCTGAACATCAACCGCGTCGACGTCGCCGTTGTAAAGCTCGTTGATCTCCTTGGCCCACTGCCTGTTCGGCGTGATGTCGCTGATGCTTTTGCGCCGCGGCATGTGCAGCACTTCCCGGAAGTCGTTGTACCGAGGCACACCGCGTTCGCGGTCCCGGACGATATCCAAGGTGGCTAGGTCCACGTACTGGCCGTCAAGGCGCTCCAGCTTGCGTAGTGCGTTGGGATAGTTGTGCAGACAAACCGCCCCGGCGCTGGCCAATCCCATCGAGTACCACAAGTCGCCCATTTGCATGCTGTCCATGAAGTCGCGGGTGTGGCGACCCTGGATCTCGGTGAACGTGCGGTTGTACAGATGCTCGCCGGATTCGAGCGCGAAGAAGTTCCAATCGTCCGGGATTAACGAGTGCAGCCGGTAGACGGAAACGAACTCCTCGGTGAGCGAGAACGGTGCGTTGTGGTGATCGACCGGCGACCCGACGATCCCCGATAGCACCTCGCTGTCGCCGACCCGGCCCATCTGTTGCTTGAAGGTTTCACCGAGGGCGCCGAACCAGTTGGCGTCCATTCCGATCTGCAGCGCAGGGTGGCGCAGGATGCACGGTGTCCACTCCACGGTGTGGATCTTGGCGATCAGCGCCGAGATCACCAGCACGCCGGTCTCGTAGAGCCGCTGGTCGTCCATGCTGGGATAGGCCTTCTTGACGGCGTCGCAGACCGCGTTGTGCTCGCGGGAGAATAGGGTATGCAGCAACCCGACGCCCGCCCAATAGTTCTCCTCGAAGCCGGTCAGATCGATGCCGGAATATTTAGCGCTTTCGTAGAGCCGGCCGTCCTCCTGGACCTTGATCTTGCCGTCTTTGAAGGCGCGCACCTCGGCTTGCTTCTCCGCGCCGGTGCCGTAGATCTGCGAACCGTCCCACCAGTGGGTCTCGGTGTTGGCGAAGACCGGTGCCGGCTCGCCATCTGTGATTTCGCCGCGCACCGGGATCGTCTCGCGGATTTTCATGGGGTCCTGCGGGAAGTCGTCGCCGGGACGCAGCGGAATCCTGATGACGCGGTCCGGGTCGCCGTGGCCGTGGAAAAACCAGTTGTGGTTTTCGAACTGGATCCAGGCCGCGGCGATCGTGTTGACGATCCCGGCCGGTTTGAAGGTGTCGCGGGCCATCAGCTTGCGGCTGATCAGACGTGGGTCCGGATCCAGCAGCTTCTTGGTATGGGTGATGGTCCGGTGCAGCGGCGCGTTGCGGCCGAAACCAGTTCCGGCGGCGCCCATCCAGGGATCGTTGAGGTCGTTAAACATGCCGTCGGGGGTTCGCGCCCGGACGGCCTGCGCGGACGGCTCGCCGGGATCGTCCTTGGGTCGGATCGGATCCGCCTCGAACAAATTCTTTTCCCGTAACTCGGTTCGCAGCCCCGACAGTTCTCTGATCTGCAGAACCAGGGACGGGTACTCGTACCACTGCATGTTCAGCATATTTCCCCCTCCGGGAAGTGTCGTGGTGTGGTCAGCGCGGAGTGCGCAAGGCGAAGTAGCCCAGCTTGGAGTAGTCGGACCCGCTGTTGAAAAGAATTTTGCCCAGGTAGACCCCGGGCACCAACTCGACGAGTTCATCGCGGATGCTGCGGATGATCAGCTTTGGGTTCTTCTCGATGTCGGCATAGTCGATCACCAACACCTTGACGTCGGGGTCCTCCTTACCGGCCTCGGAATAGGTCTCGAAGTCGAAGGCCAACTTGCCGTCGCCGTGGTCGCGCATCGAGTACAGCGGCCACAGCAGCTTGCCCACCAGACCGGTACTACGGGTCAGCCGGTTGTCACCGGTGGCGGCGTCGGAATCGAAGCGCTTGCCCTGCCACGGCATCCACAGGGAGGTGATCATCCGCACCACGGTGTCAAACCTTGGGTTGGTGGTGGTCATCACCAGCATGCCCTCGGTCGGGCCGTTCAGGTCGGTCGGCGTGGTGCCGAGACGGAACAGTTCGTTGAGGTCCGTGTCCGCCGCGATCGCGTCACTCTTGGCCCGCTCGGAGAGTTCGTTGATCCACGCCCAGGTCGAGTCGGCCGAACCTTCCGGTTGGGTCTTCACCGAGTCGCGCAGCCACTCCAGCTTGCCGCTCACGGCGGAAACCACGGTGTCGCGTTTCTTGGTCATAGGGATCCTCCTCGTGCGGGAAATTTGATACAACTTTAGAAATCGTACGAGGTGAAGCACGGTCCGCGCGGGGTTTTTCGTCGGCGAGCGTGGCGCAATCCCGAGAAGGACGACGGTGTAACGCTCTGATCGCCATCCGAGAATTTGCTGGGGTCAATTGCCGACACGCTTCCGTCTGTTCACGAGCCGAATGCGAGGACATCGGGCCTTCGCAAGAGGCTCCGCAAAAAAACATGTATCGGTTGGCGGCCGCGCGGCGGCGTGGGTGGGTGAACGCCCGGACCGTTCGGGGACTTCTCGACGCCGCGGTAAGCGCCTAGTCCGGTCGCCTCAGCGCCGCGTCGTCGGCGTTGGACCGCGAGACGTTGTCGCTGCTGAACGCCGAAGATGTAGCCGCGGCGTTCGCGGGGAAGTGGCCGCCGACGTCCTGACGAGCGGTCAACTGTCGTCGGTCTATCAGGTTAAGGCAGCTTGGTCGCACCGGCCGAGGTGTCGAGCAACTTAACTCCGGGCGGCGTTGATCCGCGCCATCCATTCACGCGTTGACGAGACCCGATGGTCACAGACTGCTGCCGCCCAGAACTTGGGCATCCGACCAGGCAGAACGCCAGGACATTCAAACTGGACAACCGTCAGTTCTCGGGTTCGCCACAACACGCTTAAAAACGCTTACGCCATCGCAGCCGGAAAAGCCGCCAATGCGCAGCTCAGTAGTGACGCGCATTCGCCATCGGAAAATGGGACCGACAGTTAATTTGACAGCAATGTAAGGCAGCAATGGATTGTTCCGCCGAAGACACTGGGTGCCTCGTTCGCCGCCGACCCGTTCCCTGGTGAGTCTAAGGACACCAGTCACGTCCACACTTGCTGCTCCCAGCGCCATGCGCTGTCGCTGAGGAACTGCTCAAGGGCGCGCGGCGGTCGGCCCAGCAGCTGCTGCACCTCGGCGGTGATCGGCTGGTTCTGACGCCCGCCCAGGTTGGCTTGCGTGGTATCAGCGAACGCCAACGGTTTCGTGAGCATCGCGGCCATAACGCGTATCCGGCGCCCCCCTCACCGCACTAGTGTGACAACCGTCCTGTTGCGACGTTCACTGGAATCTGCCCTGGAATCTGCCCGACGGCAAGTGGGGCCAACTCACTTGACGAAACGCAGTTGTCGCTGTCAGGCGTTAGCATCCCGCACATGGGGGCGAAGAAGACCGATGACGGCGCAGGCATGGCGTGGGCAATTCTGTTGTTTCTTCTCTTTCTCGTCGTCGCCTGGCCCTACTTTCTGGGGACCTGGCTGGCCGTGCAACTGGGGGCGGACAACCCGTCCACAGCGAGGTCGGTGACCGGCTGGGTCCTGGAATTGCTGTGGCTGGGCCTCTGGGTGGGGTTCGCCGGGTGGTCGTGGCTTGAAAAGAAGCGGAAGGAGGACGAAGCCCGCCGTCTGGAGCTTCTCGCACAGCAACGCAAGCGGGAGTTCGGGTCGGCCGGCGCGCGTCTCTACGAGAAGGCAGACGCCTCGGTGGCGGAGATCGCCGCATCCGAGGCCGCCAGGACGGGATGGCTCGGGGACCCTGCTGATTTCGACTTCCGCGCCGACCTGGAGTCGATCGCGGCAAATCTACGCCGAGCCGAGGAGATCCGCGCCGCCGCGGCGGACGCCTCGTCGATCCGCGACTTCAGCCAGGCCGACAAGCAGATGCTGCACGACGCGAAGGTCGAGATTGCCAAGCTGGAGAACTCGGTGAACCAGCGGGTCGAGCTGATTGGCAAATGCGCCCAGCAGTCTGCCGACATCGACCGTGCCTTGCGTGAGGAACGTGAAAGCGTTGTCATGGCCAAGCGGCGCGAGGAACTGCGCGGACGCCTCGGTCCGATCCTCTACGGATCCCAGAAGCTGCCGATCGACAGCCCTTCAGAGTCTGCTGACGTGGTGACGGCCCGTGCCGCCGCCTTCCATGAACTCAAGGCCCTCATCGACAAGCATCGACTCGACGCGGCCAGCGACTGAGCGAAGCGGCGCAGCGGACAAGGTGCTTAACCATCCTGGCCCCACTCAGATGCGCCCCTAGGCCACTCATCGCCTCAACCTCGGTGTCCGGGAAAGCGGGAACAAGTCATTTGGAGTCGATTGTCATCACCAGCGACGACTACGAGAAGCTCCGCAGGGACCGCGGTGCTCTTCAAGCCATCGTGGAGTCCCTAATGCTGACGAGCCACATTATGTTTGTGGGGTTCAGCATGGGCGATCCGACCTTCGTTCATGCGGCGGGGAAGGTCCAGGACGTGCGGAAGATCACCCGCCAAAAGCGCCCGACCAGCGTGGGCACAGTTTTGGCGCTCGATGAGAGAGCGGTCGCGATACACCCAGATTTCAAAGTCGTTCCCATGCTCGATCACGAGGATCCTCGTGAAGCGGCGCGGCCGCTGGAGATCTTCCTCGATCGCGTCGCCTGGAGAGCCACAACAGAGGGTCCGGCGTTGAGCACTTATCTGCTGGACCGCAGTTACCGCGGTCTTTTTCCCAAGGCCGGGCCGACCAGCAAGCTTCGCGCAGAGACTCGATGATCTCGTCGAAGAGTTCGGCCAAGTCGACCCGGTGTGGAAGGAACCGGGGTGGCGCCAGATCGCCGAATTGCTTTCCCAACTCGGTGATCACCGCTTCGGGCGCCAGGCTCACCAAGAAGGAAAGTTTCCTGCGAAGGCCAAACGGTCCGGGCGTACCTTCACCTCTGTTTCTCGCCGAGCCAACCGGTCGACTCCGCCCCTGTAGCGGCACCCAAGGGCGGAAGCTGAAGGTGTAGGCAAACTGACACTCTCTGTCCATCCAGAAGTGTTGGGAAGCATTGGGAACTCACCCCAGCCGGCCTTAGAGAATTTTTAGTCAATCCTGCTGGGGTACGTCGCTATCAGGCGGATCGTGCCCGAGGGTTGGAGGTGAGACCGGTCGAAGTAGCCGGTCCGACATCATCTCGGAGGGAACACCCATGAACGACGAAGATGAGCGGCCAGCAAACCCGATTTCCGCCCGTTTACGGAGTCATCGTTTATTCATCGAATATGTCCAGGAAACGACCGGAACCAGACGGGTTCAACAGGTTCTCACTGCTGCTTGATTCCATTGGGGCACAGCACTATTCGGACTACTAGGGCATCGACCGGAACCCTCGTCCGCTAATCCGTTGGTCGCGGGTTCGAGCCCCGCCCGCCCCACGTCAGAGGTGTACTACTTCGGCTGATTCTTGACACTCCTTCTGTGAGGGAGCTCAGCGTGGCTGAGCAGAGCTACCCGCCAGCAGGGGCTCGGATCGCACCACCTCGGTCACCAGCCACACAGCGGGCAACAACACCGTGCAGGCAGCAGCCCACCCGACGCAGCGATCGGCAGGCCACCGCCCCGAACGGCAACCATGCCGTGGCCGCCACGGCCACCACGACTACCAGGAAAATCCCGAGAGCCCCGGTCAGCCAGTGGCGCAACCCCGACCGAGAACTACTGTGGTGGGGGTGACAAACCGCAAGAAGATTCTTCTCGCCGGGGCCTTGGCGGCCCTCGCCGTGTCCGGCTGCAGCACCTCCTCTACCGAGGACACCATGGCTGGGGAGACGACGGCGGCTGGTTCGAGCATGACTGCGGCCTCTGAAGCTTCTGCACCCGCTGTCTCGGAAGCGATGCAGAAGCAAGCTCAGACGCTTGCCGAGGAGGCAGAGAAGATCATGCTTGACCCAAACCTGGCTCCCCGGGAGAAGTATCCGAAGTCGCTCGGGATGTTTCGGGATGCCTTGGAGATTGATCCCAACAATGCTCTCGCAAAAGACGGCATCAAGTTGATCGAGGACATCTACACGAGCATGGGTCGCCCCGTTCCGGAGCCCACGTAAACCTTGTTCAACCCGGCCCTAGAGACCGGAGCTGGCCACCAGGAAGGCGAGCGCTTGGGCCCATGCCGATTCCGGCAGCAGAGAGAGCAGGTCATTGTGGTCGGCGTCGGCGGCCGTGATCAGGAGTTTGGGACCCGGGTAGGCGTCGTGCAGTCGGCGGCCGAATTGGGCTGGGACGACGCTGTCGCGTCCGGCCACGACCACCGCGACCGGACCGCGGTAGTCCCTGAGCCATTCCGCCGACGGGTACCGGTCCTTCAGCAGCCAGCGCACCGGCAGCACCGGATAGTGATGCTGGGCCACAGCGACCAGACTGTCGAACGGGGTCAGCAGCAACAGCCCGGCCACCCGCTCGGGCTGGGACATCGCGGTAGCGGCGGCGACGCCGGAGCCCAGTGATTCGCCGACGACGATGACCGGGACGTCGCCGGGGACTGATTGCAGGGCATCGGCGGCGGCGGCCAGAAAGGCCCGCTGTGACGGGCTGCCGGGCCGGGCGCCGTACCCGGGATACTCCAGCAGATAGACCGATACGGCGCGATCCGGTGCGCCGGCACGCAGCGGTGCGGCGTACTCGGCGCGCTGCAGGGCGCATCCGGCGTTGCCGTGGGCGAGCAGCACCGCCAACGGGGCGCGGCGGTCGTCGGGCGCGGCCAGGCTGCGGTACCCGATGGCCTGGTTCTCGGCGTTGGTCCATACCTGGAACCCCTGGGCATCGGCGAGGTCGGCACACGCGCCGCCATCAAGGCGCAGCGGGTGATAGATCAGCGAGCGCTGGACCACGGTGAGAAGACCGACCACCACCAACACAATGCCGCCGGCCCACAGCATCGGCCAAATCCAGCGGCGCACACCCGGAACGTACAGTCGGCGGGCGGTGCGCACTGTCAGACCGGCTGATCCGGCTCACTTACGTCATGGACGGCGTTACGCCGCCGTGGGAGGCGGAGCAGTTCAGCTGTACAACAGATACCCCGCCCGGCTTGCGCGGAACTGGGCGGCCGCCTGGTCCCAATTTGCCAGCAGCGGCGCGAGTCGATTGGCGTTTATCGCCAGGCGCACCCGATCTGATCCGGTAAGCGCGTCGATCGACGGCCCCCAGGCGAAGTCCCCCGGATGCTGTTTGCGGATCGTGTCAATGAGCAGCAGCGCCGTGCCGACCGGTCGGTATGCCTGCCGATCGGTGATGGCTAACCGGATGGCCGGGATGCTTTGTCCGGGAAATTTGGCGGCGCCCTCGGCGACCGAGACGGTGACGGCCCCGAAGGCGATGCCCGGCAAGGCAAACGCGTTCATCGTCGCGGCTACCGCCGCTGCATCCAGCCACGGCGCCCCAATCTGCTCGAAGGGCCGGTCGGTCCCGCGGCCCTCCGAGAGGTTGGTGCCCTCGAAGTACACCGTGCCGGGGTAGCTCGTGACGGCCGCCAGCGATCGGAGGTTGGGGGACGGGTTCACCCAGGGCAGACCGGTCTGGTCGAACCACTGCGCGCGGCGCCACCCCTGCGCCGGAACGACGGTCAGGTCCGCGCCGATACCCTGCTGCCGGTTGAACAGCGTGGCCAGCTCGCCGACCGTCATGCCGTGCCGCGCGGGGATGGGGTACATGCCGATGAACGACGCGTAGGCCGGGTCCAGCAGGGCGCCTTCCACGATCACGCCGCCGATCGGATTCGGCCGGTCGAGAACGACGAACGGGATGCCCTTGCGCGCGGCGGCCTGCATCGACAGCGCCATGGTCGACACGTACGTCCAGGTGCGTCCGCCGACCTCCTGAAGGTCATAGACCAGGACGTCCACGTCCTTCAGCATCGCGGGAGTCGGGCTGTGCCCCTGCGCCCCATAAAGCGAGTAGATCGGCACGCCGGTCTTCGCGTCGACACCATCACCGACCGTGACACCCGCCTCGGCGGTGCCACGGATACCGTGTTCCGGCGCCAGCAGGGCCACCAGTGTCAGGTCGTCGCTCGCGGCGATCAGATCGATGTCCGACGTGCCTGACCGGTCGATGCCGGTGTTGTTGGTGATGAGGCCGACCCGTTTGCCGCGCAGGGCAGCCGGCACGTCATCGAGGAAGACCGCGATGCCCGGACGCACCCCTGCCGTGGCCGGCGCCGCCGACACCGGTGTCGGCGCGCCGCACAACAGCATGACGCACGCCAGGAAAGCGCTCAGCATCAGCCGGTGGCCGGACCATGCGACGGGCATCCGCGAACTATATCGGACAAAAGCAGATGGCCCCCGGAGTGCCCTCTGGGGACCATTTCGAAGGTAGCGGAGACAGGATTTGAACTTGCGACCTCTGAACTGGAAGTTGAATACTGTTGTGGCACAACAGTTGTCATGATTGCATTAATGCAGGTTATCGGGGTGCGAATGCCTGGAGGGCTTCGCTGAGTCGCATGTATGCCACCTGTTTGGAGGGAATTGGTGACTAAATCTGTGACCAATCGCTTCGACGACACCTTCAGTCGGGGGAGAATGCGGATATGGCTCTTTTCGTTCGGAGCCGGGCGCCACTAGTGACCTCCTGATGATCACTCTTCCCTCAACTCTCAGAACCGTGGACCAGCAACAGGGGTACAGATTTGGTGGACTGACCACGTCATGCCATGGGGTGGGTTGCGTAGACATACCGGCGACCGCAGAGTCTCCGGAAACTCCGAGACGGGTCAGTTGGACAGTTCCGGGTTGGCGTGAATGAGTTGGGCAAAGGTGCCGTTGCTCATATCCCTTTCAGTGACGACCTCATCGAGCGCCCGCGGCAGCGACCTTGATCTGCGCGCTAGGGGTTTGGTGCGTCGGCCACCTGAATGTCCAAATCCGCCGTCCCGTTCTCAATCGAGTTGACTGTGACCACGACGTCGTAGGTGCCAGTGTCGTCGGTCAGGGTGCAGGTGATTGATTCGCCGACCTCGGCGTCCAGGTCGCCCGGGCAGGTAATAGGCGGCGCCTCTTCGCCGACAGTTTTGGTTAGCTGCGACTGCACTTCGGACTGCAGTGCGTCCTTGTCGAGCGTCTTGGTGCCCACGCCCACGTCCACGCTCGCGTTACAGGCCGCGAGGGTGGATACCGCGACGATTACGGCGATGAGCTTTGCTGCTGCATTCATGACGTGATTACAGCAGATAGCTAAGCGAGCTAACGTCGGTTTTGCCGGAACTTAGGCGGTTGGCAGTGTGCGCCGGCGCAACGCGGTGACGACCCCGGGACCGCAGGGCGAAAATGGCCGGGCTCGCACTGTTAGGTAGCGGAATCCACCGCCACTGACTAAGATCCGAGACCGTCAAGCATGGGCTGCGCGTCTTTTGAAAGGCTGTCCCCGATGAAATCACTAGCTATCGCCGCGATCGCCGCGAGCGGATTCATCATTGGTGGCCCCGCGGTCGCCAACGCCGACTCCCAAGTCGAGGGCAGTTACGCCACCCTCGCGGGTTGCGAGGCCGACGGTGCCGGCGGACAATTCACCGGCCCGGGCGCCGACGGCACCAGCTTCTACTGTGAGCAGGGCGACGACGGGTTGTATTACCTGTTCATCACCGACTGAGACCCTCCGCTGGCGGCGTGGCAGCACCCCCGGCGTACGAATCGCGCGCGTACAAGCTGGCGCGAATGAAGCGGTTGGGTGAGTTGGTACCGCCAGGCATTCCAACGTAGCCATTGCCCGACGTGCAAGTGAAGCGGCAGTTGCCCTTTCGTCATGGGAGTGGAAGGAAAGTCGGTGTTGACGACTACGCGTCGGGAGCGACAACGGGAAGTCTTCGAGGTTGCGCGCCAGCCGGTCCATCGAAGGGACGACGACCACTATGGCGGCGGGGGTGCCCTCAGAGCCGATTTGACAGGCGGTTTACCTCGAAGCATCCGCGATAATTCGGCGTAATCGCTTACCATCCACGACATGTGCACTCGAGTGTTGTGGAACTCGAACGACCTTGCCGTCCTGACCGGGCGCAGCATGGACTGGCCGGAGTCCACTGAGCCGTTGATCGTCGTGTTTCCGCGTGGCCGCAACCGAAAAGGGATCAACCCACCGGGCCTGGTTTCCGACCCCAACCCGCTGATCTGGACTAGCCGCTACGGCAGTCTTGTCACCACCGTTTACGGCCTCGGCACTGTCGATGGCCTCAACGAAGCCGGTCTGACCGTGCATGGGCTGTACCTGAAAGCGGCGGACTACGGCACACGCGACTCGGCCAAACCCGCCGTCTCGGCGACGCTGTGGTTGCAGTACCTGCTCGATCAGGCCGGTACCGTCGCCGAGGCCCTGGGCTTGCTAGACGGCATCGAGATTTTGATGGTCAGTGCGCACGGACATGACGCCACCTTGCACCTCGCCATGGAGGACGCGACCGGTGACTCCGCGATCGTCGAGTACGTCGAGGGCAAGCGGGTCGTCCACCATGGCCGCCAGTTCACCCTGATGACCAACGATCCGACCTACGACGAGCAGTTGGCTTTGCTCGCCAAACAGGACTTCTCACATCCAAGCCGGGAGATGCCGTTGCCGGGCAACGTCAATCCAGTCGACCGGTTCCAGCGCGCCGCGTACTACGCGGCACTGCTGCCGAAGCCGACCTCTGAACGCCAAGCTGTGGCCAGTGTGCTGGCGATCATGCGCAACGTCTCGGTGCCCTTTGGTGCCCCTTACGGCGAGTTCGGCGTCTACGACACCGAATACCGGACGGTGACTGACCTGACGAACCGCCGCTACTTCTTCGAATTGACCACCAGCCCCAACGTGATCTGGGTCGAGTTGGATCGACTCGACCTCGCCGAGGGCGCACCCACCATGTCCATCGACCCCTACGACTACACACTTACAGGCGACGTGACCAACAGGTTCAAGCCGAGAGAGTTGCCTTTCTAGCCCCGAATCTAGCCCCGAATCTAGCCCCGAACAGCTGTTTTACCGCTGGATCGGACATGAAAGTCATCGGCTTTGCGGTCAATACCCTCCATGACTACCAACTCGCCGAGAAGGCGGGCATGGACGCGGTGCTCGTCGACTCTCCCCCGGCCGCCCAACGGTGGCGAGGGCGGTAGGGCGGCGGTTAGGTCCGCCGGCTCCGCGGGTGGGTGAGCTAATCCGGCCGGCGGCCAGACACCTGCACGACGCGCGGGAGCGTCGAGACCGTTCCGGGTGCGCGCGCATAGTCGGCGAGCGTGCGCACGAGCCCGTCAACCTCCTCCGCGGTGGCAAGCCCTTGGCTGATGACCGGGTCCGCGATGGCATCCATGGTCGCCGCGTGGATCATCTGGTCCGCAGGCGTGCGCAGCACCGGTTGGGTGAGGTCGACCTCCACTTCGGCGGCACCCAGGTCGCGCAGGAAACAAGCCAGCTCGGCCCCGACCGCAGGGCTCGCGCCGTTGGCACGGGCCGCGGCCACGTACAGCTCCCGGTAGCGGGCCAGCGCGGCGCTGGGCGGTGAACCCCAGGTGGCCGCCACCTCGACATCCTCGATCATCAGGACCCCGCCGGGGGCAACGCCACGCCAAAGCGCGGCCATCGCCGCCCGCGGGTCGGGGAGATGGCTCAGCACACACCGGGCGTAAACCACGTCGAAGTCACGAAGATCCGCGCCGCCTACATCGTTGATGCCCCTCACGCGAAAGGTGGCTGCTGAGCCCAATGCCGCGGCACGTGCCTGGGCGAAAGCCACCACCTCTGCGTTGATGTCGATGCCGACGGCCTCGTCCGCACCGGCAGTGATCACCCGCATCGCCACGTCGCCACTGCCGCACCCGACGTCGAGCACCCGACCATGTAACGTGCCGCGCCGATGGAGGAACTGCTGCGTTGCCGGCCAGCAGATGCGGGCCAACAGCTCAAGGCGTGACTCCGCCGCTGCGCCGGAGCGAATGATGTACGAGGAATCGGAGTGCCCGGGGGCATTCATCAACTCACGCTACCGCGGGCCCATACTCAAGGCATGCGTTCCGGGCGAAGCGGGTACGGGTTCGCCCTGCTGGCCTATGCCTTCGCCGCCATCATGCTCGGCACCACGATGCCCAGCCCGATGTATGCGCTGTATTCCGAACACCTGCACTTCGCGGTGGTCGAGACCACGGTGATCTACGCGACCTACGCCGGTGGCGTGCTCACGGCGCTGCTGGTCTTCGGCAGTTGGTCCGACGCCATCGGGCGCCGCCCAGTGCTGCTGGCCGGCACGCTGTGCGCACTGGCCAGCGCGGTGGTATTCCTCAGCGCCGACACGGTTGCCCAACTGTTGGTGGGCCGGGTGCTGTCGGGACTGTCGGCGGGGTTGTTCACCGGGACGGCCACTGCCGCGATCATCGAATCAGCGCCGCCGCGCTGGCACACCCGCGCCCCCGCAGTGGCCACCATCGCCAATATGGGCGGGCTGAGCAGTGGACCAATCCTGGCCGGACTGTTGGTGCAGTACGCGCCGGAGCCGCTGCGGCTGCCGTTCGTCGTGCACATCGCACTGACGGTCCTTGCCGGGATCGCCGCGCTGGTCGCCCCGGAGACATCGCCTTGCACCGGAAAGATCCGCCTGCAACGGCTATCGGTTCCCCCGCCGGTTCGGCCGATATTCATCATCGCCGCCTTGGCCGCCTTCGCGGGTTTCGCCGTCACCGGGTTGTTTGCCGCAGTGGCGCCGGCATTCGTCGCCGAGGTCATCGGCATCGGCAACTATGCGCTGGCCGGGCTGATCTCCGGGTCGATCTTCGCGGCGTCGGCGGCGGCGCAGATCCTTGCGGTGCGCATCGCGCCCCGGCGCGCGGTCGCCCTGGGGTGCGCGATCCTGATCGTCGGCATGGTTGTTCTCGCCGTAGCTCTGCACTTTTCGTCGCTTCCCGCGCTGATCGCCGCATCGTTGGTATCCGGCCTCGGTCAGGGCATCAGCTTCAGCCGGGGGCTGGCAGCCGTCGCCGAGGGCACACCCGCGGAGGTTCGCGCCGCAGTGAACTCCGCCTACTTCGTCGTGGCCTACGTCGCGATCTCGATGCCGGTCGTCGGTGCGGGTCTGGCCGCGCAGGCCTGGGGCTTGCGTGCCAGTGGCACCGTGTTCGCGCTGGCCGTCGGGGTGCTGGCGGCAGCCTGCCTCGTCGCGATCGTGCGACAGCAGTCGCGGACCTGCGAGTCCAAAACCGTTGTCTGACGGACAGTTATCGGCGTTCCTCCAGGAAGCGGTCCAGGGCGATGGCCAGGTGCGCGGAGAAAGGGTAATTCGGCCAAGACGTAGCCGGAACGGCTGCTTCCGGCTCCGGGCCGATGTCGCGGAGTTCGTGAATCATGTTCTCGATGACCTCTAGGCGGGCCACACCCTCGGGGAAGGATCGGGCCAGCGCGGCGACCCCCGATCCGGGCACCCCGTCCAGCACACAGGGGGTGTTGAAATCCTTGGTACCGCAGGTCAATAGAACGGACCCAGTGCCGCTCTGCACTCGAGAAGCCAGTGCCACCGGGTTGATCTCATCCTCGGTTTTGCCCAACCGGTTGCGATAGCGCCGGTAGACATAGGACTCAATCAACGTCTGCAACTGCGCGACGACGCCCGAGGAGCCCGGTAGTGGCGGCGGTGGCGGTTCCGGGAATGGCGGGTCTCCCGAACGGATCTCGGCGATCCCAGCCCGCTTCCATTTCTCAAGCGCCATCGCATCGTCAGAGGAGAGGGCAGCGGCGGCGATATTCTCCGTGACCTGTCTGTCCACGGCGTCGAGGATTCGGGTGTAAGAGGGTTCGATCAGGGCCAGACCCTGCGGGGTCGGCGCCCCACCCGGGGCATCGGCCACCGATAGCGCGACCATGGCGCCCTCGCTGTGCCCGACCAGCACCAGCCTGTTCGAGTCGATGCCCGGTTGCAGCGCCAAATACACCGCGGCATCTCGTGCCTGCTGGACGAATACTTCGTCGAAAGTGCTGTTAGCCAACGCCGGTGGGTAGTCGAACATCGTCTGTTCAGCTGTCTGAGGGCCGTCACCGTATGGCCCGAGTCCGGTCTGACCGGACGTTAGTTTGTCGTATCGGATCGACGCATACCCCGCTGCGCTAAGTTGATCCGCCAGCCATCGCGAGGTACCAGGTTTGACCACTTCCACGTCGCCGTTGCGGTCGACGGGACCGCTGCCGCCGATGATGACACCGGACGGGACGGGAGTTCCCGGGTCGACCGGCAACCGAACGCTCGCATAAATCGTGGCTCCGGCGCTGCTGAAGACGATCTCGCGGTCCGGTCCGATAGCGATCGCGTCAGCGTCGCCGCCGGACGCCGCGGCCGGCGGGCTCATCGCCAACACCAGCGAGACCGCCAGCATTGCGGCCGGGATCCGGAATCCCCGAACCGCCTCCGCTACCGAGGTGATTTCACGCATCGAACACTTGCCTCCCTCCGCTAGAAAACCGCATCTTCGCCGCACTCGAACTTTAGGTGATCGGTGACCGGCCGCACGGACTGCTGACATCACGGGACGCCCGCGCTGGGGCGGCCGCGTTCACGGTGCACACCCGCTGATGCAGTGGTAAGACTAAATGCCGTTGTGCAGAAGAGCGAAAGGCATCGCGCAAGAGGATTTCGTACGGCCCGATGAGCCCGGCGAGAGCCTACGGTCGGTCGGGCGCGGCTAGTCGCACGACTCCGGACTCCCCGTCGAGCACGATGCGGTCCCCGGTACGGAACACCCGGGTTGCGATCCGGGTGTTCACCACTGCGGGCAGCCCGTATTCGCGTGCTACCACCGCGCCGTGCGAGACGGCACTTCCGATATCGGTGACCAGGCCGGCGATCAGGCTGAAGTAGGGCGTCCAGCCGACGTCGGTGATCGGCGCGATGAGAATCTCGCCGCGCTGCAGTGCGGATGCCTCGTCGATGCTGCGCACGATGCGGGCCACCCCGGTGACCCGTCCGCGGCTCACCGGCGATCCGCGGACGACCCCGGCGGAATCGCCGGCCTCCAGATCAAGGTCGACCCGGGTGGGTTCGCCCTGGAAGACGTCCGGGAACTCATAGGTCTCCTGCACGGCGAAGGCCTCCCGACGGGCCAGGGCCGCCGCCACCAGACCGGTGTCGGAGCCCCGGGCCAGCCGCCCGAGTTCGGCGTGAGTGAGGAAGAAGACCGCGTCGGCATCCGGGAGCAGTCCCTCTGCCACCATGAGCCTCGCCAGGTGCCGGTAGGCCTCCTTGAATCGGGTGGTGACGGCGACCAGACCGGACTTCGTCTCCTCGCGGGAGCGGACCGCCTGACGGGCCATCCGGGCCAGCAGTGCGACGCCGCGGCTGGGTTTCGCCCCTACGCTCTCGGTGGGTCTGGGTGTGGTGCTGCCCGAATCGCGTTGACGCAGGGAGACCTGCAGCGAATGGATCACCGGCAGCGGGTCTTCCCGCCACTCCGGCTGGCGCAGTTCGAGTTCCTTGATGGCGCGGTGGCCGTGGGCGCGCAGATAGCGTTCGAACTCCTCGCGCGCGGCTCCGGCGGCCGGTGAGCGGATCCAGTCCAGCGCCGTATCCGGTGCGGCGGCGGTGAAGGATGCCTCGCCGTCGGGATGGGCGGTGATCTGGTGTGCGATGCGCTCGGCGCCGTCGATGATGTCGGCGCTCTCGACGTCCTCGGCCCCGGCAAGCAAGGCCGCCGCGGTGGCGTGGTCGGCCTGGGAGGCGTCGGTGCCACCGGCGATCACCCCGAGCAAGGTCGGTGTCAGCACACCGGAACCGGCCGAGGAGATCAGGTGGTAATGCATCGCGTCGTAGATGAACGGAAAACGGCGATCGATCTCCTGCCATGCGGCAGAGGCGGTTTCGGACTTGGGGAAGTGCAACTCGGCAACGAGACGTTTCATCTCGCGGCGTGCCTTGGGTTGGCTCAGCAGGTATCGGATGTAGCGGGTGCCGTTGGCGATGCGGCGCAATCGTGGCGGCGGATCACCACCGCTGATCGTGAACTCGGTCACGGGCCGTCCGCACACCGACAGCGCCATCTGGTCGGCGCTGGAACCCAGTGCGTGGGTGGCGGTCTCACTCATCGTGCTCAGATTGATGAATAGGTGCCCGGAATTCATGATGAGGAACCGCATGTCCGGCACCACCGCGTCTTGGATGCCGACCTGTACATGCATCATCTGCATGCCGACATCGATACTGCGGGCGGTGAAGGAGTAGGACAGCGGGGTGCAGGCGCCCGGGAACATCTCGCCGACGTTGCACCGGGTGAAGACCTGCGTGGGATCTGTGATCGGGGTGTCGAGCTCGTTCGGGTCGGGCGGCAGATGTGTGATGGGACGGGCCTGTAGCCAGTGGATCTCGCCGCCTGCATCGACGGCCCACTCGAGGTCCAGGGGGTGCCCCTCGGCGGCCTCGGCCGCCAGTGCCGCGGCCAGCAAGTTGCGCCGGACGGCGTCGCCGAGAATCGGTGTGAGACCTTCGAGTTGGGCCTCCCGGGTGGTCCCGGTGCGATCCAGGACGTAGTGATCCGGGGAAGCGTGCCCGCTGACCAGTGCCTCGCCCAGGCCTTCGACAGCGTCGATGACGATGCGGTCGCGGCGTCCGGTGACGGGATCGGCGGTGAACAACACCCCGGCACTGGCCGCGGGCGCCATGTTCTGAACCACCACCGACATCGCCCCGCCGGTGTCGCCGTGCGCGCTCTGTTGTCGGTAGGCGGCCGCCCGGTCGTTCTGCAGCGATGCCAGGCAGGTGTCGACGGCCGCGCGCAGGGCGCCGATTCCGGTGACGTCGAGGATCGTTTCGTACTGACCGGCGAAGCTGGCCTCAGCCGAGTCTTCGCCCAGCGCTGAGGAGCGCACTGCCACCGCCGCGCCGCCCAACTCCGCGTAGCGAGCTTCGAGATCTCCCGGCAGGTTGCCGGGTGTGGCGCCGACGATCACGAAGGCACGGGGGACCCGCAGGCCCAACC
>Ga0307379_10001460_pt1 | contig 37320 bp, 23 predicted proteins | sample UN2MG_FD_202237 | JGI IMG/M metagenome (GOLD analysis project Ga0307379, IMG submission 202237) | Soil microbial communities from Risofladan, Vaasa, Finland - UN-2 | ecosystem: Environmental > Terrestrial > Soil > Coastal area > Acid sulfate soil | place: Finland: Risofladan, Vaasa | collected...
GCCGAAAGGTTGGGCTCGGGTGTCTGGAGGAACAAGTGGTGGTGGTTGTCCATCAGCGCCCAGGCGAAGACGCGCCATCGGCGTCGCGTGGCCACGGTGGCGAGCAACTCGTGCCACCTCTCGCGGTCGCGGTCGTCGCGGACGATCTCCCGGCGTTCCAGCCCGCGGCTGGTCACGTGGTACACGCCATCGGGGACCTCGATGCGCAATGGTCGGGCCATGGCCACAGTGTAGACGCCATCCTCCTGCCTGTCAAGGAGAAAAGGAAACAAGAAAGACCTGACCCCAACAAGGTGGTGGCTTGACAACCGCCCCGCAGCGCGATATGTTACCTGTCGGCCCATCGCGGAAGCGACGACCTGAGAGACAGGGGGAAGTGACATGAAGGGTTCTCATCGGCGGTGGCGGCTGTGGCTGATCATCGGGGCCTTGGCCAACGCGCTGGCCCTCGGCGCGCGGGCAGGGGAAGAAGCCTCGACGCCTGGGCAGATTCAGCAGGAGCCTTCGACCCTCCACTGCCTGGCGGTCCGCTGGCCGGTCAAGGGCGACGACAATGCGAATGCGACGATCGGCGTCCAATACAGGAAAGCGGGCGATGCCGCGTGGAAGCAGGGCTTCCCGCTCTTCCGAACCATTCGCTCCGCAACGCGGGAGCAGCGCGGCCAGTGGAACTTCCGAGGCATCCCTGCCGACCGCCTGCCCGGCGGCTGGATCTTCGCAGGCAGCATCGTAGGCCTCGATCCCGAGACGGCATACGAGGTGAAGCTGTCGCTGAAGGACCCCGACGGTGGCAATACCGAGAAGGTGCTGAAGATGAAGACGATCGGCGAGCCGAAGGAGCCGCCGGGGATGCGCGTGCGGCACGTCGTGCCCGAGGAGGGCGGCGGCGGCGCCGCCGCCGATGCCATCAAGGGGCTGCCCGCAGCCGTCGCGGCGATGGAGCCCGGCGACCTGTTCCTGCTCCACAAGGGCCGCTACCTGATCAAGGGCGCGCTGGAGCTCAAGAAGAGCGGCGAGCCGGGCAAGCCGATCATCTTCCGCGGCGCGGGCGACGGCGAGGCGGTGATTGACGGTGGCGGCGACGACACGACCAAAGGCCGCCTCATCAGCGCCAACGCGATCAAGCACATCTGGCTCGAGGGCCTCACGATCCAGGGCCGCCAATACGCCATCGTGGCCCACGAGGGCTCGAACTGGGTGATCCGCCGCTGCAAGTTCCACAAGATGGAGAAGGGCTTCACCGCCCACAACGGTGGCTACAACGTCTCGCGGGGGCACTTCATCAGCGACAACGTGTTCATCGGCCCGACCTCTTGGCCGCGCACGAAGGGCATCGAGGGGCCTTGCGCCACCTACATGAGCGGCTCAGGCCACGTCGTCTGCTACAACCGCATGCAGAACCTCGGCGACGGCACCCACGGAACCGGCCACGGCAACTGGTCGGCCTGCGACATCCACAACAACGACGTGACGATCTGCACCGACGACGGCTTCGAGGCCGACTACGGGGAGACGAACATCCGCGTCTTCCGCAACCGCATCGTCAACGTCGCCCACGGCATCACCGCCCAGCCGGCGCAGGGCGGGCCGCTCTACTTCTTCCGCAACTTCATCTACAACGCCACCTACTCGCCCTTCAAGCTCCACAACGACACCTGCGGCGTCCTCATCTTCCACAACACCTGCCTGCGCAACGGCCCCTGCTTCGTCATCCAGCCGTCCACCGAGACCGTGACCGACGTCTGGACCCGCAACAACCTCTTCCTGGGCACCCGGGGGACCGCGCTGCCGACCACGGGGCGCATGACCACCTGCGACTTCGACAACGACGGCCTCGGCGGCTTCACCGGCGCCTTCGCCGAGTGGAATCGGAAGACCTACAAGACGGCGGGCGACGCGAAGGCGGCAGGCGTCCTCTACCGCGAACACGGCGCCATCCTCCTCGACCCGAGGGCCTGCTTTGCCTCGGGCCTCGTGCCGCCCGCCGATACCAACACCACGTTCAGAGGCGAAGAGCTCGACTACCGGCTGAAGGCCGACGGCCCCGCGGTGGACAAGGGGGTCGTCCTGCCGAACTTCAACGACGGCTTCAAGGGCAAGGCGCCCGACCTCGGCGCGCTCGAGGTCGGCGAGCCGATGCCCCACTTCGGTCCGAGAAAGTGAGCGGGAGAGCCATGCGCGTCGCACTGGCCCTGTCATGTCTGTTGCTGCCCGGACTGGCGCCGGCCGCAGGGGCGACGAACGAATGGGTCAAGGTCTCGGAGAATGCCGTGGGGCCGGGCTTCTCGCCCGGGCTGGTCTGGTCGCCCGAGATCAAGCGGTTCGTGCTCTTCTGCGGCGCGGTCAGCCACCACTTCAAGGGCGAGCGCCCCTACGACGTGATGTCCTTCGACCCGGTGGGCCGCACGTGGCGCAACGAGCTGCCCAAGGGAGCCGAGGCCCGCGGCGGCGAGACGGGCAATGTGAAGGACGTCGAGTTCAAGACCCCCTACTTCGCGATGGCCGACGCCGAGGGCCTGGTGCGGCCCAATCGGCGCCACCTGTGCATGTGGCACCACTACGCCCTCGCGCCGTGGGACGGCAAGGTCTACGCGCTCATCTGCGGCCGTGTGCTGTGCTATGACCCCAGGGAGCGAGCGTGGAAGGACATGCAGGCCGCGGCCGGGCCAATGCCCGTGACGAAACACCACCGCGAGAGCCTGAGCTGGTCGGCCCTGTGCGCCGATCCCGTGAACAGGGAAATCGTGCTCTTCGGCGGCTGCGGGGTGCTCACGGAGAACGGCTCGCCGGGCACGTGGGTCTACTCGCCGGAGGAGAACAGATGGCGGAAGCTTGAGGAGAGGACTGAGCCGCCGCCCCGGGCGCTCTCCCCGATGGCCTTCGACCCAACGACGAAGAAGATCGTCCTCTTCGGCGGCGACCGGCTCGACCAGCTCTACGCCGACACCTGGGTCTACGACTGCGCGACGCGCACGTGGGAGGAGCGCAAGCCGGCGCTCAGCCCCTCGCCGCGGTTCGGCCACGCGCTCCTGCGCCTGCCGAAGAGCGGCAGGATCGTGCTGCTCGGCGGGAAGACCTACACGTCGTCCACTTCATACTGCGCGACGCTTTACAAGCCGCTCCCCTTTGAGATCTGGTCCTACGATGTCGCCGCGAACGAGTGGGAGCTGATCCGCCGCTTCGAGAAGGACGGCCCGGCCGACTATCAGCACCGAGGCGGCGCCGACAGCGCCGCGGTGGCCGCCGCGAGCGACGAGGACCTCGTCCTATGGGTCGGCGCCGGCACCGAGAAGGGCAGCGCCCACAGCACCTGGCTCTGCCAGCTCGACGCCTCGACGACCGACGCCGAGGGCACGGCGAAGTATGGCGTCAAGCCGGGCACGCTCGAGTTCCGCACCGGCTCCTTCGACCCCGAGTGGTACACGAAAGACGTCCCGCCGCCCGACCTCGCGACGACGGAAGCCGTCCTGAAGGGGCTGCGGCCGAACACCTGGACGCCACTCAAGTGCCCCAAGTGGCTGGAGAACCGCCAGGGCGGCGGCTGGAGCACCGTGACGCTCGACACCGACCGCGGCCAGATCCTGCACATGGGCGGCGGCCACAGCAGCTACTTCGGCAACGACGTGGCGCACTACGACATCGCGACCGGCCGCTGGACCATCGCCTGCCGGCCGCAGTTCGCGCTGGAGTACAACTACGACCTCAGCGGCCCCGGCCTCTGGGCCTTCAACGGCGCGCCCTGGGGCAACCACAACTACCAGGCCTACGACTACGACGCGACGATCAAGCGCTTGGTCTACATCAAGGGCCACATGACCCTCTTCTACGATCCGGCCACGCGCACCTGGCCCTTTGCCGAGAAATTCGACGACCTGCCCTTCCGCCCGAGCAAGTACATCAACATCCTCTGCGCCACGCCGCAGGGCGTGGTCTGCTGGACCCAGACGAAGCCGCGCCAGTCGGTGACCGGCCTGTGGCGCCTCGCCGCGGGCAAGAGCTGGGAGGAGTTGAAGACCTCAGGCGACGCGCTGCCCATGACCGTGTGCGATGGTTCGACGCTCAGCTACGACAGCAAGCGCAACCGCCTGCTCATGACCACCACGCCGGAGAAGGACGGCGAGGCCGCCGGCCAAGTCTGGTCCTGCGACCTGGCGACCGGCGAGGCGAAGAAGCTCGACCCCGCGGGCCGCGAGGCCGTCGTGGCGAAGCGCTTCGCGCGCGAGGCCGTCTACCTGCCCAAGAGCGACCTGGTGATGATCGGCTACCTGTCGGAGAGGGACGGGGGCCTCGTCGTGCCCTTCTACGACTGCGCCGGCAACCGCTGGCTCGCCGCGCGGATGGCGGGCGCGGAGTTCATCAACGGCGGCAAGGCGGGGTCCAGCGTGGACCTGGGGCTGGCCTACGACTCGAAGCGCGACGTGGTCTGGGCCACGCTGTGCAGCCTACGCAGGGAAGGCGCCCTCCAGGTGGTCCGCGTGGATGCCGCCACCCTCGGAGCGGCGCCCCTGAAGTAAGCGGCCTTCCAGGGGGCTCGATGGCCAGACCAATGCCCTTGGCGGGCCTCGTGATTGCCTCGGCCTGTGCGTTCGCTGGGTTCCGCGCCCTCGCGCAGGAGGGCGGCCCGGCCCACGGGGCCGCGATCCTCGACGGCCGACGGGCATCGGGACTGGCAGGAGGACGAGGACCGGCCGTTCGCTCTGTGCGCCGAGGCGGCCCGGCGGTGAAGGCGGGTCAGGATTCGGGTTCCGGGTTCCGGGTTCCGGGGAGGGGGCAGGTGGCGAGGGGGAATGTGACGGTGAAGCGGGTGCCCTGGCCGGGCTGGCTGTCGAAGGCGATCTGGCCGTCGTAGGCTTCGACGATTTCGCGGACGATGGAGAGGCCGAGGCCGGTGCCCTCGTGGAAGAGGGCGCGGGCGTTGTGGGCGCGGAAGAATTCCTCGAAAAGGTGGGGCTGGTCCTCAAGGGGGATGCCGATGCCGGTGTCGGTGACCTCGAAGACGACGCTCGCCTCGTCGGTGCGGCTCGCGACGGTCACGCGGCCGCCCTCGGGGGTGTACTTGATGGCGTTGGAGACGAGGTTGGCGAGGACGTCGCGCAGTTGCTCGGTCTCGGCGTAGATTTGGGCGCGGGGGGCGGCGAGGCGGACGTCGAGGGTCTGGCGCTTCTCTTCGGCCTGGGCGCCGAAGAGGGCGACGACGCGTGCCGCGACCTCGTCGAGGGTCATGAGCGCGCGCTCGGGCTTCTGGTCGCGCGCGTCGCGCAGGCGCGAGAGGGCCAGGAGCTCGCTGAGCAGGTCGAGCATCAGGCGGGTGCGGTTCTCGGCGCGGCGGATCATGTCGAGGCGTTTCTCCTCGGTGAGTCCCGCGTAGCTTCTCGTGGCGATGGCGAGGAGCGAGTGGATGGCGGAGAGGGGCGAGCGGAGCTGGTGTGCGGCGACGCGCATGAAGCGCGACTTTCGCGCCTCGAGCTCGGTGAGGCGTCCGGTGGTGGCGGCCAGCTCGGTCTGGCGCTCGCGCAGGCGGGCCACGATGGAGGTGGCCATGAAGGCCGAGACGAAGAGCGTGACCGCCAGGGCGCCCAGGTGGCCGAAGATGAAGCCCCCGTTCTGGTACTGGGGCCAGCTCAGGTAGCCCTCCAACTGGTAGTGCGGCACGGCCCCGGCATACTCGAGGAACACCAGCGCGGCGAACAGGCCGAGGGCCACCGCCGCGTGCCCGTAGCTTTGCCGCCGCGGCAGCACGACGCTCGCGATGATCACGTGGAAGACGTAGAAGACGCTCAGCGGGTTCTCCACGCCGCCCGAGAAGTGCAGGAGCACCGTCATGCACAACAGGTCCGCGAAGACCTGCGCGTTGGCGAAGTGCTCGGCCGCGCGGCGACTCACCGCCCCGTGCGGCCGGGCGCACAGCGACTCGTTGTACCATTTGAAGAGGATGTTGTAGCAGACCAGGACGGCCCCGAGGCAGAAGAGCTGCGCGAGCGGCAGGCGGATCCCCACGATCCAGCGCGTCGCGCCGACGATGCCGAACAGCGCCAGCGCCGCCAGCCAACGCAGCCGGATGAACCAGCGGCAGAGGGCCAGCAGCCCCTCGACGGGGCTGGCGAACGGCTCGATGGAGGGCACGAGCAACCGGCGCGGCATGAGCCCAACCCATCCTCCCGGCCCGAGCGATGGCACGTCGGGGGCCCCGGGCCTCGGTCCCCGACGGGCCCCTCGACCAACCCGTTGCCCCTCGGGCCGCTCGTCCTCGCGGCCGCCGAGGGCGCTCTGATGCTAGCCGACCCGCGCCCCCGTGTCAAGCGCGGCTGGCGTGGTTGACACCGCGCGTTGAAGCCGTTACACTCGTGGGGTATGGGTGAGACCCGGCGCGAGCTCGAAGCGAAGCTGGTGGTTCCCGACGAGACGACGCTTGCCGCGCTCGCCCGGATCGAGCGCATCGGCTACTTGCACGTGCGGCCGCGCGGCTGTCGGCTCCAGCAGGACACGTATGTGGACACGCGCAGCCTGCGGCTGCTGCGCGCGGGCTATGCGTGCCGGCTGCGGCACGTGGGCCACCGGGCCTTCGCCACGCTGAAGGGCCTGGGCGGCGCCGCGGGCGCCCTCCACGAGCGCGAGGAGATCGAGGAGGAGATAGACAATCCCTCGATCGGCGCGCTCCTGCGCATGACGGAGCCGCCGGGCCGCCTGGCCCGCTGGCTGGCCGGCGGCGAGCAGGTCGTCCCCCTCTTCATCCTGGTCACGCTGCGGCGCCTGGCGATGGTGACGAGCGGGCCACACGAGTGCTTCGAGATGGCGCTGGACAGGGCGCGGTTCTTCGGGCCGGCCGGCGAGATGCTGTTCCTGGAGGCGGAACTGGAGTCGTTGGACGGCGACCGGGACCTCCTGGAACAGGCGGCGGGCGAGCTGCGGCGGGCGCACGGGCTCACCGCGTCGGGCCTGTCGAAGTTCGAGAGGGGGCTGCGCTGGGCCGGGGTGGCGGCCAATTGCCCCGAGCTGGCGCGCGGCCCCAGCAATTGACATTGCACTGCGGGGGGAATAGAATACAGGGGCTCCATTGGGATTGCGGATTGCCGATCTGGCCCGATCAGGGGCTGGAAATGACAAGTGCCCCTTCGGCCGTGATGAGGTAGATGGAGCCAATGGCAAGGCAGCCCCAGGACGTAGACTGGTACGTGGACCTCAGCGAGCGGCTCGAGCGCCGGGAGCACCGGCGCAAGTGGATCGTGCTGGGCGTCTGCGTGGCCGTGCCGCTCCTGGCGATGGGCGGGTTCCTGCTCTACATCGTGCTGGACCGGTCCGGCCTGCTCACCCGGCTCAGGGGGGCCGTGCACATGACCGCCCCCGACAAACTCGTCGCGCCCAAGGAGGTGCCCATCGGTCCCGCGTCGGTCGAGGGCCCCCTCCAGAAGGACGACGTCCGCTTCCCGCAGCTCGACAACGACGGGCTGATCACGAGCATGAACCACTACTTCCGGGAGCTCAAGCCGGACAAGGCGGACGTCTTCACCGTCAACCGCGTGAGCGACGAGCAGGGCACCGTCCTCAACTACCGGCTACTCAACATCGGCACGGCGGATGTGTATGACTTCCGGGACATCCCGGTGAAAAAGATCGGGGGGGCGTGGACGATTACGGAAGAGGGCTGGAACGTGATACGGGACGCCTTGCAGGCCAGGATGAGGGTGAGACTCGGCCGTCCCACGATGTGAGGCCTACCGCCGCTTCGCCACCAGATCGGCCAGCATGGCCAGCGCGAAGAGCTGCACCCCGGCCACCAGGAGCAGGAGGTCGGACGTCTTCAGGTTCGGCTCGCCGGCGGGATTGTCGGGCGCCAGGAGGTTCCATGCCCCCTTGACGGCGCCGGCCAGGAACACCGCGGCGGCGAGAGGCCCGAGGACCTTGAGCGGCCGGAAGTGGGTGACGGTGCGGGCGATGAGGAGCAGGAAGCCCAGCGTGTCGCGCACGGGGCGAATCTTCGAGCGGCCGAGCCGCGGCCGGTACTCGATGGGGGCGAACACCACCGGCAAGTCGTCGCACAGCACGGCCAGGGTGAGCGTGGTGGTGAACGAGAACCGGCGCGGCAGCAGGTTCATGTAGCGGTCGTAGACCTCGCGCCGGAACACCCGCATGCCCGAGTTCAGGTCGGGGATCCGCTCGTCGGCCAGGTAGCTGGCCAGGCGGGTGAGGAGCCATTTGGCGGGGCGGCGCAGGAGGGGAATGGCGCCGGCCCGCGGGCGCTCGCCCACCACCATCGCCGCGTCGCCCATCGCGTCGAGCAGCTCCGGCAGTTTCCCCGCGGGGTACGAGCCGTCGCCGTCCACGATGGCGATGAGGCCGTGGGCCGCGTGGCGGATGCCGTGCTTGATGGCGCTGCCGTAGCCGCGGTTGCGGTCGCGCGCGAGCAGTCGCACCTCGGGTCGGCCCTCCGCCGCGGCGCGCGCCGCCTGGACGGTGCTGTCGGTCGAGCCGTCGTCCACCACGAGGATCTCGAACGCCGCCACGTCCGCGGCGGTCGTGAGGGCGGCGTGCAGCTCGGCGACGACCCCCCCGATCGCCTGCTCCTCGTTGTAGACGGGGATCACCACGCTGAGGTTCGGCATGCCAGGATTCTAGCAGCGGCGCACGGGGATGTCAATCTGGGCTCAAGTTGACAAGGGGGCGCGCTTCGGCTAAACTGGCCCACATCGGCGATCAGCGCTTTTCCACGGGGTGTTGGGGGGCCAGGGTGCGATGGGTTCCGGACAGGCCGATGGGGCCGCGGGCCGGCCGCTGCGTGCGGAGGTTCTGCGGCAGCTTCGTTCGACGTATGGGCCTGCGGTGCTCGAGACCGAAGCCGGCTCGGCGGGGCTCTACGCGCTGCTGGGCCAGGTGGGCCTCCTCGAGCGCCGCTGCCGCAACCCCGTGCTGGTGGCGGGCACGGGGAGCGTCGCCCCGAAGCTGAAGCTGGCCCAGGCGCTCGGCAAGCTCGACACGGTGGGGCTCGACCTCGTGGCCGCGTGCGTGAACGAGCTGCTGGCCCGGGCCGCCCTGCCGCTGTTCTGCCTGTGCCACCTGGCGACGGGCGAGGTCGAACCGTCGGTGCCGCTCCAGATCATCCGGGGCGTTGCGAAGGGGTGCCGCCAGGCCGACTGCGCGCTCCTGGAGGGCGCGATGGACTCGCTGCCCGGCCCCCGCGCTCCGGGCGAATGCCACCTGGTCGGCTTCGCCGTGGGCATGGTCGAGCGCGCGCGCCTGCTCGACGGCCCCCGCGCGGCCCGGCCCGGGGACCGGGTGCTGGGTATCGCGTCGTCGGGGCTTCACGCGGGGGGCTTCGAGCGGGCGGCTCGGCTGCTCGTCGAGACGCACGGGCTGAGGCCGGAGGAGCAGCCGCCCGAGCTCGCCTGCCCCCTGGGCGAGGAGCTTCTGCGCCCCGCGCGCATCTACGTCCGCTCGGTGCGCGCGGTCCTCGAGCGTTACCGGGTGAAGGGCGTGGTGCACGGGCTGGCCCGCGTGGCCGAGGGGGGCCTGGTGGGGGCTGTGGCGAGCGCGATCGGCCGGCGGTGCGTGGCGCGCCTCGAGCGGGCCGCCCTGCCGCGCCAGCCCGTCTTCGGCCTCATTCAACGCCTGGGCGCGATCCCCGACGACGAGATGTTCCGCACGTTCAACATGGGCGTCGGGATGGTCGCCGTCGTCGCGCCGTTCTATGCCGACGCGGCGATCCGCCGCATCCGGCGCTCCGGGGAGCGTGCGACGGTCATCGGCGAGGTCGCTGAGGGCAGCGGCCCGGCGGTGGAACTCGTCTGACGCGGCGCCCGCAGGAGGCGATGCCGATGCAGATCCGCAAGCTGATGCACGCGGAGGTCATCACGCTCCAGGCCGACGAGCCTCTGATGCGCGCCGTGGAGCTCACCACCGCCGAGCACATCCGGCACCTCCCCGTCCTCGACGGGGACCGCCTCGTCGGCATGCTCAGCGTGGGGGACATCAAGCACGCCACCCCGTCGCCGCTGGTCGAGGGGAGCCAGGCCGAGTACCACCAGGTGTTCCACGAGACGCCGGTGAGCCGCATCATGCGCCGCTGTCCCATCACCGCCGGCCCGGAGGCGAGCCTGGCCGAGATCGTCCGCCTGATGGTCGAGAACAAGATCGGAGCCGTCCCCGTCGTCGAGGGCGGCAAGCTCGTCGGCATCGTGTCGGAGCTGGACGTCCTTCGCGCGTTCCTCGAAGTCCTGAAGGCCCTCGAGTAGTTCCTCCAACACCGCTCCTCGGGAAGCTCGGGGCGCCCTGAGCCTGTCGCGGGGCGCTGCGCTCGCGTCACGCGGGGACGGCCGCGAGCGAACTCCTGTGTGGAAGGATGGGATCGCCGTGGGCGTGATCCGCGAGTTGCCCGAGCTGGTGGCCAACAAGATCGCCGCGGGCGAGGTGATCGAGCGGCCGGCCTCCGTCGTCAAGGAGCTGGTCGAGAACGCCATTGACGCGGGGGCATCGCGGGTGGAAATCCAGCTCGAGGAGGGGGGCAAAAGGCTCGTGCGGGTGACGGATAACGGCTCGGGGATGGACCCCGACGATGCGGCGATGTGCTTCCGCCGGCACGCGACGAGCAAGCTGAGGACCTCGGACGACCTGTTTTTCATCACCACGCTGGGCTTCCGCGGCGAGGCCCTGCCCAGCGTGGGCGCCGTGGCCCGCGCGCGGCTCGTCACCCGTCCGCCCGGCGCCCCCTCGGGCACCGAGGTCGAGGTCGCCGGCGGCAGGATGGGCGAGCCGAAGGCCGCCGGCGCCCCCCAGGGCACGACGGTCGAGGTCCGCGACCTCTTCTTCAACACCCCCGCCCGACAGAAGTTCCTGCGGTCGCCCCGCACGGAGCTGGGGCACGTGATGGACATGGTGATGCGGATCGCCCTGCCGCACGAGCAGATTCACTTCGTGGTCTCGAACGACGGGAAGACGCTCGTGAACGCGCCGCCGGCGCCGGGGCGCCGCGAGCGGGTGGCGGCCTTCGTGGGCGCCGACCTGGCGGCGGCCCTGCTGCCCGTGGCGGGCGGCGACGGCCCGCTCGCCGTCGAGGGCCTCATCGCGCCGCCCGACCACGCGCGCGGCTCCACGGCCATGCAGTTTCTGTTCCTCAACCGCCGCTACGTCCGCGACAGGGCGCTCGCCGGCGCCATTCGACAGGCCTACGAGGGTCTGCTGCCCCGCGGCCGCTTCCCCGCCCTCTTCCTGTTCCTTCAGATGGACCCGCGCGAGGCGGACTTCAACGTGCATCCCACGAAGATCGAGGTCCGCTTCCGCCAGGGGCGGCGGGTCTTCGCCTGCGTGCTCGATGCCTTGCGCTCCGCCCTGGCGGCGGCCGACCTCGCGCCCCCGCTACGGCCAAGCCTGGGCGACGCCGCGCGCCCCTCCGAGCCCGTGCCGACCTCCTGGGACGACGCCCGCGGCTCCGTTCCCGTCGCGCGGCACGCGGCACGCGGGGCGAGCCTGGCCTTCGCCGAGCCGCCCGAGCACCTGGACGACGCGCGCACCCGGCCCCGCGCCCTGCCCGCGGCTCCCGACCCCTTTGCCGTGCCGGGCAGCCGCCCCCCGTTCTTCCAGGTGCACGACACGTACATCGTCGAGGAGACGGCCGCGGGCTTCCGCGTGACCGACCAGCACGCGCTTCACGAGCGCGTGCTCTACGAGGAGCTGCTCGAGCGCAGCGCGGGGGCCGGGGTCGAGTCGCAGCGCCTGCTGATGCCCGAGGTGGTGGCCCTCAGCCCGGCCGAGGCCGCGGTGGCGGCCGAGGTGCTCGAGCCGCTGCGCGCCCTGGGCCTCGAGGCCGAGGCGTTCGGCGAGAACACCCTCGCCGTCCACGCCGTGCCGCGCCTGGCGCGCGACGTGGACGTGGCGCAGCTCGTGCACGATCTGTTGGCGGAGTTGGCCGAGGGCGCCGAAGCGGCGGGGGCTGCGGCCTCCGCCGTGGACGCGCAGCGGCAGCGCCTGGCGCGTGCCTTGGCCTGTAAGGCCGCGGTGAAGGCCGGCGACCGGCTCCGCGAGAGCGAGATCGAGGCCCTGCTGGCCCGCAGGGGCCCCCTCGGCCCCAAGGCCGAGAGCTGCCCCCACGGGCGCCCCACCTCGCTCGTCTTCTCGCTCGCCGACCTCGAGCGCCAGTTCAAACGCAAGTGAACCGAAGGAGACCCTCGTGGGCAAGCTGGCAAGGCGCCTGATTCTTCTGCTCGTGCTCACCGGCCTCGGCGTCGGGGTCGGCGTCTACATGCACCTCAAGGTCCGGGAGGCCGACGGACGCGCGTCGTCCGCCGAGATCGAGGCGAAGGTTCGGGAGGCCCAACGGCGTGCGTCGCCCGCCCCACCCGACGAGGAGCTCCGGCAGCCGACCGCCGTGGTGGACGCCTTGCTGGCCCTGAGCGAAATCCGCGCGATGGCGAAGGACGCGCCCGACGAGGCGGTCCGCCGCCTCCGAGCGCTCGTCGAGAAGGCGCCGGACAGCCCGGAGGCGTCGGAGGCCCGCATCATCCTCGCCGATCTCCTGGCCAAGGGGGGCGACGTGCCCGGCGCCCTCGCGTTCCTCGACGCCGTCATCGCGGAGCCGAACGCCGGGCCGCGCGCAACCCGCGCCCGCATCGAGCGCGCCCGGCTCCACGCGAAGACCGACCCCGCCGCCGCGCGCCGCGAGCTCGAGGCCATCCTGGGCGATGACCAGCACCTGCCCGCCCTCCAGCTCCAGGCGCGCCTCGAGCTCGGCCTGCTCGACATCCAGGGGGGCGAGTTCCTGCGGGCCATCGCCACCCTCACCCCGCTCACCCAGCGCAACTATGCCGAGAAGGCCCCCGCTCTCGAGGCCATCCGACGGGCCATCGAGGGCCACGCCGACCGGCTCGCCAAGGGCAACGACCCCGCGGCCATCCTCGCCTGGGGCGACGAGATGATCCGCATATTCCCCCAGCTCGACGCCATGCGGAGCACCCTGCGGTACCACCAGGCCGCGGCGCTCCGCCAGTCCGGACGCCTGAGCGACGCGCGCATCCTTGCCGAGCGGCTACGCCGCGACGACCCGGCTCTCGAGCCGGCCTGCACAGCCGAGCTGGAGCGCATCACCGAGGCCGAGGCCGCCGCCGGCATCCTCCGCGGCCCCGCCGCCTTCCTCAAGGCCAAGGCCGAGGGCCGAGAGGCCCGCGCTCACCTCGACGGCGATATCGCCGCCGACGCCACGTGGACGCCCGACAAGGGCCCCCTCGTCCTCACCGCCCAGGTGACGGTGAAGCCCGGCGTCACCCTCACGATCGAGCCCGGCTGCGTCGTACAATTCCTCCTGGGGGCGCGCCTCGTCGTGCAGGGCACCCTGATCGCCCGCGGGACCGCGGAGGCCCCGGTCCGCTTCACCAGCGCCGTCGAGAAGTCCCCCACCCCCTTCGATGGCGACGGGGTCCTCTTCGCGGATTCGAGCGCGGACGACCGCTGCGTGCTGGAGCACTGCCTCGTCGAGTACCAGCGGGTGGGCGTCGCCTGCGCCGCCGCGTCGCCGACCCTGCGCCACTGCGTCCTCGCCCGCAACGGCAACGCCGCGCTCCATGTCACCGACGGCGCCGGGCCGCGCATCGAGGCCCCCTGCCGCATCGAGCACAACGACGCCCTGGGCATCCGCGCCGATGGAGCGGTCGTCGCGGTCCGCCGGTGCCTCGTCCTCAGCAACGGCGGCGACGGCATCCGGCTCACCAACCGGAGCAAGGGCACCATCGAGGGCTGCCGCATCCGCGACAACGGCGGCCACGGCATCGCCTGCGACAACTTCGCTTCGCCCACCATCCAGGCCAACGAGATCGCCGCGAACCAGGGCTGCGGCATCCGCTGCAACCGCTTCTCCCAGCCCGCCATCCAGGGAAACGTCATCCGCGAGAACCAGGGCAGCGGCATCCGGTGCTCGCTCGACTCCGCCTCGACAATCGCCGGCAACCTCATCGAGGCCAACGGCGACCACCCCATCATCCTCGAGAAGAGCGACGGCCTCATCAAGGGCAACACCATCGTGCGCAACCGCCCCTACGGCCTGAACTGCCTGGCGAGCGCCTCGCCCCAGATCGAGGACAACTGGATCGAGGGCAACGGCAGATGCGGCATCATCTGCGGCGAGGCCAGCTCCCCTGTCATCACCCGCAACGCCATCCTCGGCCAGGCCAAGGCCATCAGCACCTCGAGCACCCTCGCCGTCCAGGCCCGCGACAACTACTTCGGAGAGGTGGACGACGCACGGGTCGAGGCCCTGATCTTCGACAAGGGCGACGAGCAGACCCTCGGCGAGGTCGTCTGGAAGCCCCGCCTCCCCTCCGCGCCGCCGCGGCCGGCCGCCCCGAGCCTCGACCTGCCCTGAAATGAGGCAATGACCAATGGAGGGGGAGCGCTTGCGGTTCGTCATTGGGCACTGGTCATTCCCCCTGGTGCCTCACTCGTCGGCGTGGGGCTCGGCGACGCCTTTCTCGGCGTCGGCGGCGCCCAGCTTCTCGGCCAGGGCAGGAGGGAGGCCGCTGGCCAGGAGCTTCTCCCGCGTCGCCGCCACGTCGTAGGGCACGCGGCGGAGCTCGACGCTCTGCTCCTGGTCGTCGTAGATGGCGTAGGAGGCGGCGGGATTCCCGTCGCGCGACTGGCCGACCGAGCCGACGTTGACCACGGTGATCGTGGCCTCGAGGTCGAGCTGCACGCGGGGGCCGCACAGGGGCCTGGGGGGTTCCATGCAGATGACGTTGCCAGCGAAGCGGACGAGTTGGTCGGCGCGGAGCTGCCAGATGCCGGGAATATGGGTGTGGCCCAGGAAGCAGAGGCCCACGCCAGTCATCAGGGGCGCCTCGAGGGCCTTCTGGGCGCGACGGCCGCTCAGGACGTAGTGGAACAGCGGGTCGCGCGGCGAGGCATGCACGCACAACACCCCGGTGGCCAGGAACAGGTGGTCCCGGCTCTGCTGGGCCAGGAACTGGCGGAACGGCTCGGCGAGGTGTTCCCGGGTCCAACGGGTCGAGGCCTTGGCGTTCGCGGTGACGGGGATGTACTTGCGCTTCTGGGGGTCCTGGTACTGCCGCGCGACCGCCGCAAAGTCCCCCAGGCCCGCCTGGGTGGCCAGGAACTCGACGTCGGCCGGATCGTGGAAGTCCACGAACTCGAAGCGGCCGACGACGGCGGCGTCGTGGTTGCCCATGCAGTAGCGGAGGGAATAGCCCTTCCTGGCCAGCGAGCTGAGGCCCGAGATGACCTCGGCCGGGTTGGGGCCGTAGCCCACGAGGTCGCCGAGCGACACGATGCTGCGGAGGCCCTCGACCCCCGCCAGGTCGCGGTAGACGGCCTGAAGGGCCTCGAGGTTGGCGTGGATGTCGGAGAGGATTGCGTGCCTGGGCATGCTGCCTGCCTCGCCCCGATCAGTGCTCGTGGTCGCGGTCGCGGCCGCTGGCGCTGAGGCGGTTGAGGATGTCGGCGCGGAGCCTGGCGACGGCGGCGCGGGCGATGGGGACGTAGGGCGAGTTGGGCGCCTCGCGCACCACGCGCTGAAAGGCCACCAGGGCGCTGTAGTAGTCGCGCGCGAAGTAATGGGCGACGGCGAGGTCGAACAGCAGGGCATCGCGCTGCGGCGCGTCCGGGTGCTGGGCGAGGAAGGCGGCCAGAGCGGCCGTCGTGTCGGCGCTCTTGCGCTGCGCCAGGTTGGCCCGGGCGATGCGCAGGCGGGCCTGGACGGCTGCCGGGCTGTCGGGCCACCGCTCGAGCACTTCGGCGAACGCGGTCGCCGCGTCGCCGAAGTGGTCCATGAGCAGGTAGCAGGCGCCCAGGCGATAGAGGGCCCAGGCCGCCTCCGGCCCGTCGGGGAACTTGGCGAGCATGAGGCGCAGGAGCTTGGTGGCGGCGAACAGCTCGCGGCGGGCCACGAGGGCCTCGATCTCGGAGCGCAGCGCGGCGGCCGCCTCGTCCTTCGCGCGGGCCAGCAAGGCGTCTATGTAGCGCTCGAAGGCGGCTTCCTTCTCCGGGTGCTTGCCGAGGGCCTCGCAGCAGCGGGCGATGATCCAGTGGGCCCTGGCCGCGGCGGGGTCGGCGGCGAACGCCTCGGTGGCCGCCGCGGCATCGGCCAGCAGCGCCTCGTAGCGCTCCCGCAACGCCAGGCCGGTCCCCTCCTTACGCAGGTCGGTGAGCCGGGCCTCGAGGACCGCCACCGCGCGGGCCGCGGGCGTGGGCTCGGGCGCCGCCTTCTCGGGGGGCGGGGCGGCGGCAAAGGAGAGGGCTGCGGGAATAACCAATGAGGCAATGGCCAGTGACCAATGCCCAATGACCAAGTGGCCAGCGCTCCTCCTCCATTGGTCATTGGCCATTGGCCATTGGTCATTCGCGGTGGCGCTCATTGCTCGTCGGCCCTCCCGGTGCGCTTGATGCGCTGGATGCGCTCGCGCGCGGCGTAGAAGCCCTGCGACTCGCGGGCGACGCGCAGGTAGAGCTCGTAGAGGTCCATGGCCCGCTCGCCATCGTCCTTCTCGAGCAACTCGTCGGCGAGCGCCAGGATGCGGCCCGCGAGCACGTCGCCGGGGTCGCCGCCGCCCACGACCTCGGCGATGGCGAGCTTGGGCAAGGGAGTGGCCGTCATGGCCTCGAGGATGCGCCGCGCGTCGGCGGCGACGCTGGGGACCACCGTCTGGGCGGCGAGGGCGTCGAGCACGCCCCGGGCGGCCGCGCCCTCGCCCTGGAAGAGGTAGAGCCAGGCCAGCATGTGGGCCGCCCGCACGCGCAGCGCGTCGTCGAGCGGGGAGATGAGGGGCTTGAGCACCTCGATGGCGCGCGGCGTGGCCCCCGTGCGGTCGAGCGCCACGGCGAGCTGGAGCCGCACGCTCGGCGCCCACTTGGAGTCGGGGTACCGCTTCAGGAACTCCGCCGCCTCGCGCGCCAGCACGGCGGGGTCCGCGTCGTCGGCCAGGCTGCGGAAGGCGATGTGCTCGGCGTAGTCGGAGCCCTTGGGGCCGAGGACGGCGCGGACCCACTGGAGGTAGGCGCCGAGGGGGTCGCCGCCCTGGGCCAGGGCACGGTCGCGCGTGAAGAGGGCCAGCGCGTAGCGGGCCGCCTGCTGGGCCTGCTGGCTGTCGGGGAAGAGCTGCATGAGTGTGGCGTACTCGGCCTTCGCGCTGTCCACGAGGCCCTGGCCGGCCAGCTCGGTGGCCTTCTGGTATGCCTCGGTGAACAGCGCGGCGGCGAGGCGGGCCGACGTGAGGCGCGGCAACCCCTGCGGCTTGGCCACCGAGGCGGGCGTCGCGCTCGGGATGCGGGCCACCTGCGGGACCGGGACGCGCACGGGCTCGCCCGCGGTCCTCAGCTTGGCGCGGGGCGGCGGGGCAATCTTCTCCACCTGGGCCTGGTAGTCGGGGCGCCCCGGCGGGGCGACGCCGGGCGCGCCCTGTAGCCGCCAGGAGCGGTCGCGCGCCCACTTGGGCCGCGCCGCCTCGCGCCCGCGCTGGTAGGCGGCGAGCGCGAACTCGCTCTCCAGGCGCTTCACGCCCTTGTCGAAGTAGGCGCAGGCGCTCTGGACCTCGTGGAGGAGGCGGCGGGCCGAGGAGCTCGACGCGTCGGTCTCCTTCGCCAGCGCGGGCAGGATGCCGTGGAAATGGCCGTCGCGGGCCTTGCAGGCGCGGACGAGAGCGGCGAGGAGCGCGCCCTGGCGGTCCTTGGGGGCGGCGGCCCGGCGCTGTTCGAGGTAGGCGGCGAGGCCGGCGGCGTCGCCCCGCTCGATGGCCGTGGCCGTCAAGCCGTCGAGGGCCTGGGTCTGCTGCTCGGCGGTGGCGGCGGCGTCCTCGACGGCGCGTCGGAACGCGGCCTCGGCGGCCGGCAGGTCGCGCTTCTCGAGCGCGCCCGCGGCCGCGCGCAGGTCCTCCGTCGCGTCGGCGAAGACGGAGACGGCTGAAATGGCCAACGACGCAACGACCAATGGCCAGAGGCGGCGCGCGCCGGTGAGTTGGTCATTGGTCATTCGCCATTGGTCACTTGGTGTGGCGCTCATAGCCCCTCCAGCGGGTCCTTCAGGTCGTCGGCGGTCTTCGGCTTGCCGTCGGCGCCGTTCGGGCCGTGGCGCTGGAACTCGGCGAATGCCTCCATGCCCACGGGCGTGGCGTGGAGGGCCTTGAGGCCGAGCGCGATGTCCTGCGCCGCGCGCGCCAGCTCGGTGGTCTCCAGCGAGCAGAGGGCGAAGGCGCGCTTGAACTCGCTCAAGGCATTCTTCGGCTTGCCCCAGAGGAGGTAGAGCCAGCCGCAGGCGCGGTGGCCGGCGACGGTTCGGGGCTTCTTCGTGAACCGCGCGATCGCAGCCTCGAAGAGCTTGTCGCGCTCGGGGTCGGGCTTCGCGGCCAGGGTGGCCACGGGGTTCGCCAGGTCGTCGGCGGTGCCGGGCTTCCGGTCGGCGCCGGCCGGCCCGTAGGCCTGGTAGAGGCGGAACACGTTGCCGGAGACGAGGTGGCCGTCGCGCGCCCGCAGAGCGTCGGTCACGAGGTCCACGGCGCGGCCGAAGCTCTGGGGGGCGACGTAGCTGCCGAAGCCGGTGGCGGCGTAGGCGGTGTAGGCGACGGCGAGGGCGTCGTCGAAGCGGCCCTCGCGGAAGCGCAGCTTCACGATCGCGCTCGAGCAGGCGTAGGAGGTCGTCTCGTCGAAGGGCTCGGCAAGCATGGCGCGGGTGAGGAGGCTGACCAATTCGCCGGCGCGGCCCAGGCGCAGGGCGGCCGGCATCAGGGTCTCCAGCACCTCGTCCTGTGCCAGGAGCCGCAACTCGTTCTCCTGAAGCGTCCCGGCCAGCTTCAGGGTCGCGGCATCGTCCTCGCCGCCCAGGAGGCGGAGCAAGGCGGCCTTGGCCGAGGAAGGCTCCTTGCGACAGAACAGCGAGATGATCTTTCGGTCGAGGGCGTCGGCCTCCTCGGTGCGCCCCGCGGCGGGGAGCTTCTGCGCCAGCTCGTGGTAGGCCCTGGCGGCCTCGCTCACCACCGTGTCGTGCTCCAGCTTGCCGTAGAGGCGGTCGAGGCACCCGAGGGCCTTGTCGAAGCGGTGCAGCTCGGCGTAGAGTCGCGCGGCCTTGGCCAGGGCGGGGCCGATCGCGTCGCCCTTCTGGGCGACCGAGAAGAGGGTCTCGTAGGCGGACAGCGCGCCCTGGAGCTGGCCCACCTGCTCGCGGCAGGCGGCCAGGTCGCTGGGCAACTTCACGCGGGCCTCGGCGGGCAGCTTCGCCAGGTCGAGCTCGGCGGTGGCCTTCTCGAGGTGGGCGATCGCCTCGTGGTACTCCTGGCGTGCGACGTGGATCGCCGCGATGCGCCACCAGGCGGCGAGGGCATTCGGGTCGTCGCGCCCGAGGGCGACCAGGGACTGGTGGTAGGTGGCGATGGCGAGGCGCGGGAAGCCCATGTCGAGGTAGCACTGGGCGACCAGCTCGAATGCCTTGCCGCGCCGCTCGCCCGGCTCCTTGGCAGAGCTGGCGACCGACAGGGCCTTGGAGATGGCCTCGATGTACTGGCGCTTGGAGGCCGCGGCGCCCGCCTCGGCGAAGGGGTCGCCCGGCGGCTTGGCAGCGGCCGCGGCGGCCGCAGGACGGAAGAGGGAGAGGAGAATGCAAAGTGCAAAGTGCAAGGTGCAAAGTGCAAAACGCGGACCGGCGAACTGGAGAGCACGCTTGGAGCTGGACCGCAGCCCTGCCGTCCCCCATTTTGCCTTTTGCACTTTGCCTTTTGCCTTCTGCATTCCGGGTCTACTTCGGCAGTGCCAGGATGGGGTCCTTCAGGTCGTCTTTGGTGTTCGGCTTGCCATCCGTGCCGTTGGGGCCGAGGTTCTGGAAGCCGAAGAAGGCATCCACCTCGGCCTCGGGGCGCCCGAGGGCGCGCAGGGCTTGGGCCAGGACGGCAGCGGCCCGCTGGAGCTTCCCCGCCTCGCCGCACTCGAGGTAGTACCGGCGGAAGGCGCGAAGCGCATCGCCCGGCCTGTCCCAGCACAGGTAGAGGAAGCCCAGCTCGTAGGGCTCGCCGATGAAGCGCGCGGCGGCGGCGGCAAACGTCTTGTCGCGCTCGGCGTCGGCGGGCAGTTTGTAGCCCGCGGTGGGGTCCGGCACGTCGTCGGGGGTGCCGAGCTTGCCGTCGGGGCCTTCGGGGCCGCTCTCGACGAAGGCGATGAAGCGGCTGGCGGCGCGAAGGCTGCCCTCCTTGGCCTTCAGCGCCCGCACGACGGCGAAAATGGCGTCCTGGGTCACCGAGGCATAGCCGCTGCCGGAGCTGCCGTGGGCCGCCGAGGCCAGGTAGGCGAGGCGGAACTGGGCCCTGGCCATGGCCAGCGCCTCGTCCACGCGGCCCTCGCTCACCAAGGCGTCCACCAGCTCGCCCAGGATGTTGCCCGACTGGAGCACCGCGCTCGGCTGGGCCGCGATGATGTCGTAGGCGAGGCGGATGACGCCGGCCTGCTCGCCGACGCGGCGCTGGAGGTCGAAGAGCTGGCGGTAGGCGGAGACGCGGTAGGACGACCCGAGCACCCTGTCGCCGGCCATGCGGCGATAGATGTCGGCGGCCTTCGACGTCGCGCCCTTCTGGATGTAGAGCATGGCGAGGCCCATGTAGGCCTGGGGCACCCGCTGGTCGCCCTTCGGCAGCTCCTGGAGGAGCTTCTCATAGGCGGCGACCGCGCTCTCGTGGTCCTCGGCCGTGCGGAACGCCTGGGCGATGGCCAGCAGCAGGTTGCGGCGCTGCTCCGCGTTCCACGGGTAGTCCTTGGTCAGCCGCTCGTAGAGGGCGTAGGCCTCCTTGGGCTCCTTCTGCTCGATGAGCACGAGGCCCATGGCGGCGAGGGCCTCGGCGCACTGGCGCGGCCGGTCGGGGAACTGCGCCAGGAAGGCCCGGTAGCCGGCCAGCGCCTGGGCATGCTTCGACGCCGCCTGGTACAGGCGAGGCAGCGCGATGGCCGCCTCCGCCCGCCGCACGGGGTCCGGCAGGTTCATCTTGAGGAACTTCTCGTAGCACTCGATCGCCTTCGGCTGGCCGGCCGAGCGGTCGGCGCAGGCCCGCGCCAGCTCGTAGGTGGCCAGGGCGGCCCAGGGCTGCGTGGTGGGGAAGGTTTCGAGCAGCGTCTCCAGCGTCTTGGCGGTCGTCGCCCGGTCGCTTTCGCGCTGCGACAACGCCACGTCGAACATCGCCTCGGCGGCCAGCTCGGGCTCGTTCTTGTGGGCCACGGCGAACTTCAGCTCGGCGGCCCAGCCGCTGGCGCGCCCGAGCGCGCGCTGCGCGGCCAGGCTGGCGCGCAGGGCAAGCAGCTCCTCGCGGGCGCTCGCCTTGGGGGCCGGCGCGCCGGCGGCAACGGCGGCGCTGACCAATGACGCAAGGACCAATAACCCAAGGACCAAGGACCAAGGACCAACGACCCGTGACCGATCACCAATCACCGGAGAGGGGTCTGGCGAGTTGGTCATTGGGCATTGGTGCTTGGTCATTCGCCGTGGTGCTTGGCCATTCGTCATTGTGGCTTGACCTTCAGGGCGCAGTCGGTGCGGAACTCGGGGAGCGGGATCGTGAGCGAGCTGCCCTCGGTGGCCAGAGGGTGCCGGGCGAGGACGACGCCCTTGTGGGTGTCCCAGACCTCCACGTCGTACTTGCCGGGGCTCAGGCCCGTGAGGCGGAGCACGATGTCCTTGAAGCGCGGGGCCGTCTGGGGGCTGGGCATGCGCTCCATCGAGCTGGTGGAGTAGACCCACACGTAGGCCTTCTTCTGGCCCTGGAGCGCGAGGGCCCCCAGGTCGTGGTGCGGGCTGGGGAAGCTGTCGGCCGTGAGCACACGGGTGACCAGGCCCTCGCCGCGGCGCTCCTCGCCCGCGTGGAAGGCCGCCAGGCCCTTGAAGTTCCAGTAGAGATCGTCGCTCTCGATGAACTGGAACCACCACATCAGGGGGGAGCCGGACGTGTGGGTCATGTACGTGGCCCACAGGCCGCTATGGAGGTGGGCGCGGAGGATCGAGGCGGGGGAGCCGAAGGGGCCGTGGCCGCCGTACTCGGTGACGATGCCCGGCTTGCCGTAGGCGTTGAAGGAGTTCGCCGTGGCGATGATGTACTTGATGAGGGGCATGCTGTAGATGTCGGTCGCCAGGTAGTGGATGCCGGGGAGGCTGGCGATGCTGGACTGGATGCGGCCGTAGTTGGTGGACCAGTGGGTGGTCACAGGGTGTGCCCAGGGGTCAATCTGCTGAAGGTACTCCGTCATCTCGCGGTGCCACTGGACCTTGGGCGCGCACGTGACGGCGTCGGCGTGGAAGCTCCAGGAGTCGCCCACGAGGTCAATCTCGCTCCACAGCTCGAGGCCGAGCAGGCGCGGGTTGCAGCCCCAGCGGGCGATGATGTAGCGGAGGAGCTTCTTGTGGATTTCCTTGGCGATGGGGTTGCGATAGTAGTCCTCGGGGCTGGCGAGGAAGCCGCCGTTGATCTCGTTGTACGGGCTGTCCTCCCACTCGGGGTCGCACCAGGTCGAGGTCTTGCCGTGGTTGTCAATCACCAGGTTGAGGTAGAGGTCGTGCCGCTCGGCCAGGTCGAGCAGGTAGTCGAGCCGCCAGGCCGAGTGCAGGTTGTAGCGGGTGAGGCCGTTGTAGTTCCGCCAGTCCTTCACCCATTCGAGGCCGAGCCACCAGGAGCACATCCAGACCTCGGCGAAGTTCTCCCCGTTGTCGGCCATCTTCTGGAACAGGTGGTCGTAGTTGAAGGTCCCGTGGTCGGGCAGAATCGTGGTGCCGAGGGCCTGCTGAATGGCCGCGGCGCGCGGCGTGTCGTCGCTGGGGGAGTGGACGTTGTGGCCGATGGGGTAGTACCACTCGCCTGTGTCGAAGGCGAAGTAGTTGGGGTCCTTCTTGCAGACGCGGACGAAGCCCTTGCTCCTGGACGGGACGCAGAGGAAGGAGCGCTTGCCGGTGACGAGGGGCCGCTCGGGCTTCCCGCCGCGCGGGCGCTCGGGGGTGTACTGCACGGTGAGGTAGTAGGTGTGGGGGCCTTCGACGGTGGGGGCGAAGCGCACCTTCCAGGTGCCGGCGCCCACGGGCACCAGCTCCTCGCGGTCGTTCTTGATGCGGCGGACGTAGTTCTGGTAGTAGAAGGCGGGGACGATGGTGCGCTTGTCGCGGGGGTCGGCGAAGGTCGCGTCAATCTTCACCTGGTCGGGGTCGAAGGGGTTGGTGATGTGGCGGTTGAGGTCGAAGGTGGCCTCGAACTTCTCGTAGCGGCCCACCTCCAGGCAATTCTCGCGGAGGTTGATGACCCGTAGCGGCTCGCGCTCCGGCGCCAGCGGGTAGGCCTGCACGCGGTCCAGGTGCAGCGCGCCCCGGAACTTGTCGTCGCAGAAGAACTTCACCCCCACCTGGTTCATCCCGTGGGCCACCACGCTGTCCCACAGGCGGTGGTGGGCGCTCGGGCGCAGGTGCGGGCTCGACGGGCTGATGTCCAGGCTCACCGTGTTCCACGCCCCGCGCGCCAGCGACTGCTCGAAGAAGTGCTGGAACCACAGCCCGTCCTTGTCCTTCAGGAAGAGCATGGTCTTGATCGTCTCGGGCGCGGGGTTCCCCTTGTCGTCCTTGTCGGGGATGTAGACGTGGTAGACGATGCGGCCGACGCGGTCAATGTCGAAGTTCACGTGCCGCGAGACGGCGACGGGCCGTGGGAACGCGACGGGGATTTCGAGGGAGTAGCCGCCGTCCTTGGCCTTGGCCTGGCTGCGGACGACGCGCGCGTCGTGCGAGCTCCAGCCGTCGGTGCTGGTCTCGAAGCGCCACTGGGCCAGCGGGACCTCCTCCTCCTCGCCGCCCCCCGGCGAGCTCGGGGCGCCCTGAGCCTGTCGCAGGGCGCCCGGCGCGGCGGCCCACGCGAGGCACAGGAGGATGGGGAGGGTCTGCCGAGCCGTCACGGTCTCGCTCCGTTGTCAGCGTTTCTTCTTCGGTTTCCGCCGCGCCGCCTTCGGCCGGGCGGCCGCCTTGGGCGTGGGCTTGGGCCGCGGCTTCGGCTTGGCCCGGGCCCTGGCTCTTCTTTTCGCCCGCCGGGCCGCGGCCTCCAGCTCCGCAATGCGCGCCGGCGCCGTCTTGCACTCCTTGCGCAGCGGGCAGGGCCGGCAGTCGAAGTCCTTCTGCGTGCACACGGTGAGCGTGTGCTGCCGGAGCGCGCTGTAGATGAAGTGCGCCTCCCGGGCGGGAATCACGTCGTCCAGGCCCGCCTCGATCTCGGCCTCGGTCGCCGTCTCGCCCGCCAGGCCGAGACGCTGGATCACTCGCGCGACATCCGCGTCCACCAACACCCGGTCGTAGTGGAACACGTGGTAGAGCACCCCGGCCGCGATGGGATGGGGGATTCCCTCGATGGCCATGAACCAGTCCCGGAGCTGCTGGCGCGGGCGGCTGGCCAGGGCCTCGAAGCCGAAGTCATAGAGCTCCTCCACGGCCTTGCCCAGGATGCGCTTGAGCGCGGCCGCCTTCACCGCCGCCAGGCCGCAGGCCTCCAGCACGCCGGCCGCCTCCGTCGTCATGCTCACCCGCAACTCATTCCAGTCCACAAACTCCTCGGCCAGCTTCGCGTAGGCCTGCCGCGCCTTCGCCGGCGGCGCGTCCACCCACAGCGCCGCCGTCACCACCTGGTCCACCAGCGACTCCTTCGGGTCCGGTGGCTCGCCGAGCGGGTAGGCCTTCGCGAGGAGTGGTCGGAGGCGCTTGGTCTTGCGGATCGAGAGCTTATGGGGCATCGCTCGCACCGAATCAGCGGTTTGCGAAACGCTTCGCGGCCGCAAGGCCGCGCCGATGCATGGTACCGCTCATGGAAAGCAAAGTCAACTGCGATTTGCCCGGCCCACCGCCAGCAGCGCCACCAGGCCGAGTCCCGCAAGCCCCGCAAGCAACAGGCACACGCCGCCGAGGCCCACGCTGGGCGCCAGCACCGAGCTGACCGCCAATGCGCCCAGGCAGGAGCCGAAGAGGTCCAGGCCGTAGAGCACCCCCGCCGACCCGGCGCCCCCGGAGTGCAGGGCCGCCGCCAGCGGAAATTGCAGGCCGCCCGCGAACCCCGCCAATAGGGCCGCCAGACTGAATGCCGCCCCAGCCACCGCCGGCAACGCCGCGAACCGCACGCTCGCGCTCAACGCCAGGAACCCCAGCAGCGCCAGGGGATAGGCGCAGATGCCCACCTGCACCCACTGCATCCGGCCCCACGTGGCCCTGCCGCCGCGCACCCAGCGGCTCGACACCCAGGCCCCCAGCGCCAGGCCGAACATGAACGAGGCGACGAGCAGGCCCACATACTGGTACACGTAGCCGCAGACGACCTGGAAGCCGAGGAGGACGGTGAACTCGACGCCCATCTCGACCAGCCCGGTCGAGGCGATGGAGAAGGCCAGCGCCCCGTCGCGCCAGCGCCGTCGGGCCAGCGGCACGGCCAGCGAGATCGCCGCCACCACGCCCAGCAGCACCAGCGGGGCCACGGCCGGGTGATGGTCCAGAACCTCGAGCACGCGGCCGAGGTCGAGCGCCAAAGGCGTCGAGCCCGACTGCCGCACACGCTGCTGCGCGCTCCAGCGCTGGGCCTCGTAGTAGTAGCAGCGGGGCGACAGGTCGCGGTTCCGCTCCGCCGGCGCGTTCACCACCCGCTGAAGCCCCTCGAGCCGCCCGCCGACCAGGTCGGCCTCCCACGAGAGAGCGTCCACATACGAGGTCGCCACCCCGCGCTCCGCCATCCGCGCGTCGAGCACGCCCAGGCGATAGCCCACCACCCCCTCGCGGTTCGACGCCAGAAACGCGACCGGGGCGCCAGGGAAGACGATCACGTGCGGAAACGCCGCCGCCAGCGAGCCGTGCAGGCAGGCCAACAGCCGCCGCGACTCCTCGGGAATGTAGTCGTGTCCCCCGCTCGCGTGGAACGCGAACACCCCGCCCGGCTCCAGCACCCGCGCCACCTCGCGGAAGAACTCCACCGTGTAGAAGCGATTGGTCTGAGCCGTCGTCGGCGGCCCCACCGCCGAGAGGGCCACGTCGAACCGCTGCGATGTCCCCTTCACGAAGGCCCGGCCGTCGGCGAGCACGACCTCGACCCGTCGGTCCCGCAGGGCCTTCGCCGCCGCCGGCGGAAAGTGCCGCCGCACCATCTCCACCGCCAGCGGATCCAGCTCCACATACGTCAGGCGTTCGACCGATGGGTGCTTGAGGACCTCCTCGACGGCGCCCGGCCCTCCCCCCAGCAGCAGCACGCGCCGCGGCCCCGGGTGCTCCAGCATCGGCAGGTGCGCCACACCCTCCGCCGCGGGCGGGTCCGGGTAGCTGAACGCCAGCACGCCGTTCACATACAGCGTTCGCTGCTCGCCTTCCTTCTGCCTCGTGACCGTCACCCGGCCATACGGGGAATCGGCCGAGGCCACGACGGCCAGGGGACGCCAGTAGGCGCTGTCCATCTGGTGGAAGACGCCGGGCAGGCTGAGCCAGTGGACGAGCACGAAGGTGTAGGAGACCCCGCCCACGGCAGCGCCCGCCGCCTCCAGCAGGTACACCGTGCCCACCGTCCCTCCCGCCTCCTCCGCGGCCCGGCACGCCAGGGGGAACAAGAAGCCATTGACGAGGCAAAACGGCGCCAGGAGCGCCAGCGACGACACGAGCATCGTGCCCAAGGGGCGAATCTGCCCGATCGAGCCCCCCTCGGTCGCGCGAAGGACCACCTTCAGGCCGCGCGCGCCGACCACGGTCGCCACGAGCAGCACGGCCATCACGGCCAGCGTCGCCGCGAGCCACGTGCCCGGCCGCTTCAGCCGCCGGGTCAGCCGCCCCAGGCCCAGGCTCCCCAGCCCCGTCCAGAACAGCCACGTGCCCAGCATCGCACCGATGCACAGCTCGTTGCCGTAGAACGTCACCACCATCTCGCGCAGCACCACCACCTGCGCGACCACGCCGCAGAAGCCGATGGCGAACACCGAGACGTGTAGCGGACGCATCCGTGCCATAGTTCCGGCATCATAGCCCGCAGGGGCGTGGCCTTCAAGTGCCCCCGCCGGCGCAGGGCGCGACAGCGGATTTGCGCGCCAGAGGGTTCCCCGCCCGCCTCCACCGGGCTCGCCTCGGTGGGGCGATGATTGGGGACTGCGGGGCAGCGGGAACCCCACCCCGGCCCCTCGTCCTGGTAGTAGGGGGCGGGGCTGGGAGATAATTGCACACCTGTACAAGTGTGCAATTATCTCCCACGAGGGGAGGGAGACTGCGGGGGTGTCGTCCGCGGGTAGTCCCCAATCATCGCCCCACCGAGGAGAGCCCCGTGGATGCGTCCGAACACGATGCTTCGGGCCCGCGCAGACCCGCTACAGCACCCCCGACGCAAAGGGCAATTGACAGGCCGCATCCGCCGCCTACAATGCAGGTGTGGGGAGCACATCGGAGACCCGTGGCGCCACAGGCAAGATGCCTGTGCCACCCTCAGAGACATGGCGGTGGCACAGGCTTCCAGCCTGTGGGTGGAAGCAGCGCAGGCCTCAAGGCCAGTTCGGGGGACCCAAGATGGGCAGGACGAAGAAGCTCGCCGTCGCAGCCGTCGTAGGGGCCAATGCGTGTCTGGCTGCTGCCCAGGGCGGCACGCTCGCCGCGTGGGCGGTGGACCCGCACGTGAAGGTTTTCCGCGATGCCCCGCCGCCAGCCGAGCCGGGCGTCGTGCGGCTCCGCGCGGCCCGCAACGAGTTCGAGCCTGGGCAGATCGCCTTCCGCTCGCCGACGCCCCTCAAAGCCGTCCGCATCGAGCTTTCGCCCCTCCGCCACGCCGACGGCAAGGCCACCATCGGCGGCGACGACCTCGCCTGGAACTTCCTCGGCTTCATCCCCCTGAAGAAGAACACGCAGGACTCCGACAAGATTCGGCTCCGCGCCGCGCCCTGCGAAGTCCCCGACCCGCTCCTCGACGCCCGCACGCTCGACGTCGCGGCCGACGCCACGCAGCCTGTCTGGCTCACCGTCCGCGTGCCCAAGGACGCCTCGCCGGGCATCTATCGCGGCGAGGCGGCAGTCGCTGCCGGCGACGCCCGAGCCGCCGTGCCCGTCGAGCTGACCGTTGACCCCTTCACCCTCCCCGACGAGCGGCACCTGCTCGTGACCAACTGGTTCAACCTGAACAACATCGCCAAGGCCCACAAGGTGGAGGCCTGGTCGGACGCCTTCTGGCCCGTCCTCGAGCGCTACGCCCGCAACATGGCCGCCCACCGCCAAAACGTCGCCTACACCCCGTGGAGCCTGGTCGGCGTGGCCCGCGAGGCCGACGGCAAGCTCTCGTTCGACTACGCGCGCTTCGACCGCTACGTCGAGCTGTTCCAGCGGGCGGGCGTGGCCGACGGCATCGAGCTCACCCACGTCGCCCACTTCGGCGAGGGCGGCTGGAGCAGCAAGGAGATCGTCCTCGGCAAGGTCGGCGCCACCGACCGCAAGACGGGCAAGCGGGTCGAGCTCGGCCCCGAGGAGGGGCTGGCGCCGCTGCTCGCCGACCTCGAGAAGCACCTCGACGCCAAGGGCTGGCTCGCCAGGGCGATGATCCACGTCGCCGACGAGCCGTCGCTCAACAACCTCGCCTCCTGGCGGAAGGCGTCCGAATTCGTCCACAAGGCCGCGCCCCGCATCCGCCGCATGGACGCCATCGAGTCGGTGGACTTCAGCGGCGCCCTGGAGGTCTGGGTGCCCAAGCTCTCGCACTTCGACCGCTGGCGCGAGGCATACGAGGCCCGGCGGGCGGGCAACGAGTTCTGGTACTACATCTGCTGCCATCCCTTCGGCAACGTCTACCCCAACCGCTTCCTCGACTACCCGCTCAGCCGCGTGCGCGTCCTCCACTGGATCAACTTCGCCTGCGACCTGACGGGCTACCTGCACTGGGGCCTGAACTTCTGGGGCGACGACCCCTTCGGCCCGCCCAGCGACAGGCTCCCGCCCGGCGACACCCACGTCCTCTACCCCGGCCCCGACGGCCCGCTCAGCTCCATCCGCTGGGAGATCCAGCGCGAGAGCATCGAGGACTTCGAGTACCTCCACCTGCTCGTCGCCAAGACGGCGGAGGCGAAGAAGCGCCTCGGGCCGGCCGCCGAGTGGGTGGACCCTCGTCGCCGCGCCCTGGAGCTGTGCCGCGAGGTCGTCCCCGCCATCGCCGACACCGAGAAGGACCCCGCCCGCATCCTCGCCGTGCGGGGCGAGATCGCCGACGAGATCATCGCCCTCGACCGCGAGCCGCTGCTCCTCGCCGAAACGGAGCCGATGGCTGGCTCCACCCTCGTCCACGGCCCCATCAGCGTCGAACTGCGCGGCGTCACGCGGCCGGGCGTCTCCGTCAAGATCAACGGCACCCCCGTCGAGGTCGGCCCCGACGGCCGCTTCGCTACGCACGTCTGGCCGCGTGGCACGAAGCAGGAGGTCCGCCTCGAGGCCGAGCGCGAGGGGAAGAAGAAGGTGTCACTCCGCCGTTTCCGTGTGAGGAGAGAGTAGGGGCATGGCCCTGGCGACGAGTCCATCCACAGCAGAGGGCCAGGCGAGCGTCGCACCGCCGGACCGCCCGCGCTGGGGGTTGGCCATCGGGGTGGGCCTCGCGCTCGCGGTGGTCGTGAACCTGTACGTGTTCGCCTCCGACTACATCTACATCTCGTCGCGGCTGACGTTCGGCTACCTGCCGATGGGCGCGATGGTGCCTTTCGCGTGTTTCATCCTGTTCGTCGTGCCGCTCGTCCGCCTGCTGGCGCCCCGCCACGCCTTCCGCAAGGAGGAGCTGATCGTCATCTTCGCCATGACGCTCGTCGGCTCCGTGTTCCCCACGCTCTCGATGACAGGCTTCATCCCGTCGGTGCTCGCCACGCCCTACTACTTCGCCACGCCGGAGAACCAGTGGCAGCACCTGCTGCTGCCCCACCTGCCGACGTGGGCCTTCCCGCCCAACGAGGCGGGCGAGATGCAGTGGTTCTTCCAGGGCCTGCCGAAGGGCGAGAGCATCCCCTGGGGCGTGTGGGTGATGCCGCTCGTGTGGTGGACGATGCTCCTTGTGGGCATCGCGCTGGCGACGACGTGTCTCGCCGCCATCCTCCGCAAGCAGTGGGTCGAGCGCGAGCGCCTCGCCTTCCCCCTCGCCCAGGTGCCGCTCGACATGATTCGCCCAGGCAAGGGCCGCCTGCCCGCCTTCATGACCAGCCGCCTCTTCTGGATCGCCTTCGGCTTCGCACTCTTCGCCGTCAGTTGGAACATCATCAGCTTCTTCGACACCTCGTTCCCCACGTTTCCGATCATCCACGGCCAAAGCTTCCTGAACATCGCGCGGGGGTTCCCCAGCCTGCGGACCAATGTGAACCTCTTCGTCATCGGCTTCGCCTTCCTCACCCCGCTCGACGTGTTGATGAGCGTGTGGCTCTTCCACTTCCTGGCCATCCTCCAGGTCGGCATCCAGAACCGCCTGGGGTTGACGCTTGGCCCCACGGACATGTGGGACGGCATGACCGCCATCATCGCCTGGGAGGAGCAGGGGGCGTTCCTGGTCTTCGTGGGCCTGAGCCTCTGGATGGCGCGGGCACACCTCCGCGACGTGGTGCGGAAGGCCTGGAACCCGCGGTGCGAGGTGGACGACTCGCGGGAGCCGATGAGCTATCGCACGGCGGTGGTCGGCTTCCTGGTCGGCGCGGCGCTGGTCGCCGCGTGGCTGTCGCGGCTGGGGATGAACGGCCCGACGGTGCTGGTCTTCGGCCTCGGCTTCCTCGTGGTCTACGTGGGCGTGGGCAAGGTGGTGGCGCAGTGCGGCCTGGCCTACGTGCGGGCGCCCATGACGCCGCACACCTTCGTCTCCCACACGGTGGGCACCGACGGCATCGGCCCGGCCGGCCTCATCGCCATCGCGGCCACGTTCGCCATCTGGTGCGACAACAAGCCCGTGCTCTCGACCGCCACGATCCACGCCCATCGCGTGGCGGGCGAGCTGCGCACGCGGCCCCGCATCGTCACGGGCGCCAGCGTGCTCACGATGGCCGTGTGCTTCGTGCTGGCCATCTACCTCACGCTCACCATCTGCTACACCAAGGGCGGCGCGACCACGGGCTGCTGGGAGATCCAGGGCGGCAACATCGCCTTCTTCGGCGAATACGTCCGAAAGCTCCAGAACCCGCAGGGCACCGACTTCGCCCGCCTCCAGTGCCTGGGCCTCGGCGCGCTCGTGATGGGCGGCCTCAGCTACCTCAAGTACCGCTTCCTCTGGTGGCCCGTGCACCCGATCGGCTTCTGCTTCGCCAGCGGCTGGGCGATCTCGTCGTGCGCCTTCTCGATCTTCCTCACCTGGGTCGCCAAGGCCATCATCCTCAAGACCGGCGGCATGATCCTCTATCGCAAGGCCCGGCCGATCTTCCTTGGGCTCCTCCTCGGCTACGTCGTCGGCGTCGGCCTCTGCTTCCTCGTGGACGTCATTTGGTTCCCGTCCCACGGGCACATGATCCACCATTGGTAGGGAGTTCTCCACTGCTGCCTTCCTCTCGTCCTCGTCGTCGAGCCGCCCGCCCCGCGATCCTCGCGGCGCTGGCCCTGCTCATCGCCTGCCCCGGCTGCCACCCCGACAAGGAAGGAGATGCGATCGTGCAACCTGTGCCTGAGGCCAAGGTCAAGGTGAAGGCCCGGCCCTACATTCCCGAGCCCGAGCCGGTGAAGACCAGCGTCCTCGTCGGCGCGCACCACTGCCCGCTCTGGGAGGCCGATAAGCCGCAGATGTGGGCGAACATCGTGAAGCACCCCGAGCGCACCCCCGCCCTCGGCTTCTACTCGCAGGAGAACCCCGAGGTCTCCGACTGGGAGACCAAGTGGGCCGTCGAGCACGGCGTCTCCTTCTTCGTCTACTGCTGGTACCGCGCGAGCCAGGGCGGGCCGGTCGAGATGCGCTTCGGCTCCGCCATCCACGACGCGCTCTTCAAATCGCGGTTCGTGGACAAGCTCAAGTTCACCATCATGTGGGAAAACCAGTCCCGCGGGAAGGCCGGCGTCGCCGACGAGGCCGACCTGATGACCAACCTCCTCCCCTTCTGGATCGAGAACTACTTCAAGCACCCGAGCTATCTGAAGCTCGACAACAAGCCGCTCCTCTTCATCTACCGCCCCGAGTTCCTCATCCAGGACCTCGGCGGCGAGGCGAACGTGGCGAAGGCCTTCGACAAGATGCGCCAGGCCTGCCGCGAGGCCGGCTTCGACGGGTTGTACGTCCTCGGCGAGTATCGCGGCCTCGACCCCAACCACCTGAAGCTGATGAAACGCCTCGGCCTCGACTACACCTTCGCCTACTGCTGGCACGTGCAGAACAACCCCACGCCCCCGCAGGCCATCGCGGCGCAGATGAACAACATCCGCCGCACGCAGGAACTCGGAGTCCTGCCCCAGGTCGTCACCGTGTCGCAGGGCTGGAGCGGCTGGCGCGACGAGGGGAGCATCTGGACCATTCCGCCCGCCGACTACGAGACGCTGCTGCGCAAGGCCAAGGACTTCATCGCCATGCTGCCCGCGAACGAGCTGGGCAGCCGCCTGCTGCTCCTCGACAACTGGAACGAGTGGGGCGAGGGCCACTTCATCGCCCCCTACCGCCAATACGGCTTCGGCTACCTCGATGCCGTGCGAAAGGTTTTTTCCCCCGACGCCCCCGAGCCGCACACCGACCTCGTGCCCGAGGACATCGGCCTCGGCCCCTACGACACGGCCTACAAGGCGCACGTGCGGCGCGAGACCGAATTGCAGGAGCTGGCCGCGAAGAAGGCCGAGAAGTCCGGCGTCAGCAAGGAGGGGCTGATCGGCTGGTGGGCCTTCGACCAGGAGGCGGACAGCCCCGTCGCCTTCGACTCCTCGGGCAACCGCCTCGGCGGCACCCTTCGCAACGCCACCCGCGCCCCAGGCATTGACGGCAATGCCCTCGTGTGCGGCGGCGGCTGCGTCGTCGTCGGGAGCAGCCCCCTCCTCTCGCCCACGACCGCTCTCACCATCGAGTGCTGGGTGAAGACCGATGAGGCGGGGCAGACCGACAAGTGGTTCCTCAACCGCATCTACGGCGGCGACGTGGCGAGCGGCTACCGCATGGGCCTCTCGGGCGGCAAGCCCTCCTTCGGGCTGCCCCTGACCAACTGGAGCCATCACCTCATCGCGGCCGAGCCGCTGCCCACGGGCCGCTGGGTGCACCTGGCCGGCACCTTCGACGGCGAGGTGATGCGCCTCTACGTGGACGGCGAGGAGGGGGGCACGCTCGAGCGCCCCGGCCCCGTGAAGGCCAACGCATTCCACCTGTGCCTGGGCAGCTACGAGGTCGGCCACAAGGCCCACTTCACCGGCCTGCTCGACGAGGTGCGGCTCTACGGCCGGGCGCTGCCGGCCGACGAGGTCCGCGAGCACCACCGCAAGCTCGCCGACCGGGCGGGGGCGGGCAACGTCCGATAACCCAGATCTCACCCAGAGGCCGTACAAGGCGTCCGGCGATCGAGAACGTCGGCGAGGCCCCGTTTCCGCAAGTTACTCTGAATACTACACTTCCGCCTCCGGCCGGCGCTACTGCGAGGCTCATAGGTCTCCCAGGTCATAGCGCCTCTCCGGATCGCGTCCCAGGCCCCTTTCTGTGCGTTTTTTGCTGGAGATGTAACACACTGCAATATATACGCTTACGCAGCATGAAACGCTTGGCGAGCGGGGGCGGCAGAACCCGCACCGGGAAGCCATCCTGCCGTCCCTTCGGGACTGGACTTATTCTGGCACCCGAGTCCGGCGGCTGAAGCCGCCGGCTACGTCCTGACGTGCCTTCGGCACGAAGGCGGCAGTGCGTGGTTCTTGTGCACTTCTCTGGCCCATCCGACCCGAGCGGTCATCCGCGCGGCTCTCGACACGTGTCTCGCCCGCCGGGCGCTCACCCGTGCGCCACGGGGGGTGAGCGCCTAGCTGGGGGTGGCGGAGCAAGTGGCATGACAGCCCTAAAAGCCCAACCCACTGAAGGTTACAGCCAGTGGAGAGTCCCACGCCGCCGGCTAGTTGCGCTAGGCGCTCACGTGTGCGCAATGGGGGGTGAGCGCCTAGTGCGGGGCGTGCGGGCTACTTCTCGCCGATGCAGTAGAGGTGCTGCTCGCCGCGAATGTAGATGCGGTTGCCGTCGAAAACGGGCGGGCCGTTGGCGAGAATCTCCTGCGGCGCCCAGGGCCAGCCGCGGTCCACAACGGTCTCGATGCGGTTGACGGCCACGGGCTTCCAGGCCGGCCCCTGCTCGAGGACGGCGCACATCCCCTGGTTGTCAATCACGTAGATGTGCTTGCCGCCGAGCGTGGCGCTGGCCCCGACGCCGATGGCGTTGTAGGTGTGGAACTCGTCGAAGCCGGCGTCGTGCTTGTAGAGCGGCTTGTTGGTCTTCAGGTCGAGGGCGTAGAAGACGCCGTACTGGTCAATGCCGTAGAAGGTGTCGCCAATGATCAGGGGCGAGCCGGCGGTGAAGCGGTCGAGCCATTCGCCGTTGGGGCGGCGGTGGTTGGCGCCGACCTCGAGATGGCGCTCCTTGGGCTTCCACGCGTCGCCCGCGACCCCCGAGAAGTCCTCGACCAGCAACCCGCCGATCCCGGACCAGGAGAGGTAGAAGGTGTCGCCGAGGAAGACGCCCGGCGCCCAGCCCGTGTCGTTCGGGATGATGTGGGGGTTGGCCCAGAGCAGCTTGCCGTCGGAGACGCGGTAGAACTGCCCGCGGAAGGTCGTGACGATGTCGGTGCCTCGGATTCGCGCGGGGAGGAGCGCGGCGATGCCGCCGGCCTTCGGGTCGCTCCAGGCGACCTCGCCGGTCGCCGCGTCGAGCCCGTAGAGGCCGTTGAAGATGACGACGAGCTTGCCGCCGATAAGCGCGGGCGAGCACGAGTAACTGATCTCCTTCGGCACGTCGAGGCGGCGAATCCACTTGCGGGTGCCGTCGAGGTCGTAGCAGGCGACGACGCCGAAGCCCGTGAAGGCCCAGACGTGCTTGCCGTCGCTCACCGGCGTGGTGGTGAAGCCGACGATGCCGAAGTGGCCGGAGAGGTGGCCCTCGAGGCGCATGTGGTACTTCTTCTTGTCCACCTCGAGCAGCAGGTCGCGCATCTGGCGGCGGATTTCGAGGCCCTTCTCGTAGTCTGCCGTCGCGAGCTGTTCGGCGAGGGGGGCGAGCTTGTCCTTGAAGACGGGGCTGGCCGCGCGGTCGGCCTCGGTCGTGGCCTCGTAGATGCTGTTGAAGCGGCGCCAGAGCACCTTGCCCGTGGCCTTGTCGAGGCAGAGCAGCTCGTCGGGCTCGGCGGGGGTGAAGATGCGGTCGCCGACCACGATGGGGCAGGCATTCGTCCGCTCGGGCATCTCCGTCATCCAGACGATGTTCTTCTCCTCGTACGGCGTCGGCTCGGCGTCCATGAGGATGGGGGCGAACCAGAGGGCGCGGCCGTTCGGCCCCGTGTAGCTGCACATCTTGGCGAGCAGTTGGTTCCAGCCCTGCTTGAGGTCGAGCACCACGCGGGGCGAGCGGTTGTGGACGAAGGCGAGACTCTGGCGGCTGATGCCGTAGTGGCTGCCGTAGCCCATCGTCATCTTGGGCGCACAGTGGACCTGTTCGCCGTTGAACCAGAGCTTGAGGCCGTAGATGTGGTCCACGGTGAGCGACACCTTGCCGGCGCGCTCGGCGTGAATGTAGGTGTGGGCGTAGGCCACGTGGTTGGGCTTGTAGTCGAGCGCCTTCGCGAGGTCCACGCAATCAATGTCCACCTTGCCCCAGCGCTCGTAGTCGGGGGTGCGGACGATTTCGAGGCGCTTCCAAGCGAGTTCGCCCACCTTGTCGCCCTCGGCGGGCGCGAGCTTCGACTCGCCGGGGATTTGCTCCTTATCGAAGTCGTTCACCGAGTGGGTCACGGGCAAGAGGCCGATGACGAGCCAGTCGCGGAGGAATCCGTGCGACGTGGTGATGGGCGTGGTGCCCTTGGCGGCGCCCGCGGCCGGCTTGGCGGCCTGACAGCTCAGGCCCGCCACCACGCCCTTCGCGATGCGGCCCCATTCTGTGGGAGGATTCGCCTCGGGGTAGAGCCCCGTCCAGTTCCCCCGCCAGCCATAGGTCTTCGGCGCCTCGCCGGCGAGAGCGGCGGACACGCCAAGCAGCGACAGGGCGACGCTTCGGGCGACAAGCCTTGACATCAGCAACGCGCTCCTCGATTCTGGCCAATCGAACCCATCGGAGGACCAATCATGCAGCGACATCAGGATATGGCACGACGAGCGTTCCTGCAAACGGCGTTCGGCGCGGGCGAGGGTGACCGCTGTGCGGCGCTACGGCCGCGTGTTCCAGACCGGCAGCCAGCAGCGCTCGGAGTTCGCCGGCCGCTTCCGCTTCGCCGCCTCAGAGGCGCCGGCGTTCCACGTCTACGGCCAGAGTAGTAACAGGAGCGACATGCCGTCGGGCTGCTTGTGCAGAACTCAACAGTGCTTCAGTGGCAGGAAGTCCGGCAGCATGTTCGTGTCCACAATCCAGAAGCGCTCGGCGGCGGCGGGGCGCTCGCGCTGGAGGCGCTCGGCCTCGGCCAGGAAGTCGTCCTTCGTGCGGCGGAAGAGGGTGTGCTGCGAGACCTGTGTGGCCCGCGCCTCGGCACCCTTGTGCGCGTAGCCCGTCGTGTCGAAGACCACGGTCGGCAGCGGCAGGTTGCAGCCTTTGTAGTAGTAGACGTGCGGCGTGCGCCACGGGGCGCCCAGCTCGGCCGCGACCGGCTCGCCCGCGTGCCACGTGGCCTGCACGCTCACCGTGTGCGTGGCCAGGTGGTCGCCGTGGCGGTCGTGCGGGCCGTGGGTGAAGACGGCGTGCGGCCTCGCCTCGCGCACGATGCGGATGCAGTCCTTGAGCGTGGCCTTGGTGAGGGCGAGGGCCATGTCCTCGACGTCGAGTATCCAGCGGCGGGTGACGCCGAGCACCTTGTCGGCCTCGGCCGCCTCGCCGCGGCGCATCTCGACGATGGTGTCGCGCCACTCAGGACGCGGATAGCCCTCGTTGCCGTTCGTCATCGTGGCGAGGTAGACCTCCACCCCCTGATCGGCCAGCTTCGCCATTGTGCCGGCCATGCTGAACTCGTCGTCGGGGTGTGCGCCGAAGACCAGGATACGCTCGTAATCCATCGCAGGCTCCCTTTCGAGGACACGGATAGCCTCACCGCCTCCCGCATACTCTACCAGGGTTACCCGGCGTGTCAACCTCGCTTCGGATGGGTGCGTGTAATCTCCTTCGGTCGGAAAAGCCAGTTGCGCGATACTATCGCGGGCACCCCCAATCCCGCAGCTGACCCAACGCCCGCAGGGCGTGGCGGAGTAAAGCCCACGGCGATGCTTTGGGA
>Ga0307379_10001461_pt1 | contig 37312 bp, 22 predicted proteins | sample UN2MG_FD_202237 | JGI IMG/M metagenome (GOLD analysis project Ga0307379, IMG submission 202237) | Soil microbial communities from Risofladan, Vaasa, Finland - UN-2 | ecosystem: Environmental > Terrestrial > Soil > Coastal area > Acid sulfate soil | place: Finland: Risofladan, Vaasa | collected...
CGGCAGGCTGTCAAAGCGTAATTCCAGGTTTGATTGTGAAAGCTATTGACCGCAAGCCGCCGGTAAAAGTGGATTTTCAGTCGCTGTAGGCATCATATAGCACCACCTCATCTATCAGCAGCTCGGCTTCTTTTCCGGGAGCCTGCCTGGGCAGGAAAAAGATATCATCCACCAGGTTCCCGGCTTCGAACGGGGTCTGGAGTCCGTTGTTCTTTATTCCATCCCTGGTGAAATCGAGTATCGACCAGTGCCATGCTCCTTGTCCGGTTTCAGGCAGGACAATATGCCGGTTGTCCAGATCCGTGAGGTCGAATATCTGAACCTGGAGACCAGCGGAGCTTACGAGAAAGTAACGGAAGCGCAGTTTAGTGCTTTCTCCGACCGCCTGCGGGGGATCGATCACGAGCCTGATCCGCTTGTCTGGATTTTCAGGATTCGCCACGGCCCGGCACACACCCCAGTCGTTCTCCAGGGGCTCCCCCTGGCGCAGCACCTGGTAATGGTCGTGGGTCCAGGGATGGTAGTAATCCAGCACATCGAAATCCCAGACACAGATTACGCGCCTGGGGAAAGGCTCGTTCACCTTTTGTGGCTCCGGGTCATCGGAGAAACAGACCACGTCATCCACTACGAGCTCACAGTCAATGCCTTCACGTGCGGGCTCAACATTAAAAATCAGGTCGTTCATCCGCTCCCCCTGGACTATTAACCCACGGACAGGTCCGCTTGCCTGAGCCGCGCTGAAATCGAGCGTGGTCTCAGACCAGGCGCCTTGTCTAAGGCCGGATACTCTGACCCGGTGGGAATCGTTCCTGTCGAGGTTGAAAATCTCCAGTGTGAGCGAGCTTGCGCCCCTGATAAAATAGCGGAAATAAACCTGGTTTTTCCCTCCCATGCGCGGATAGGAAACCGGTTTGACACTGAGAAAACGCAGCCCTCCGGGACCGGCAGGCCTGGCCCTTAAGGCAGTGCTGTTGCCGGGATAGGCTGGGATATTGTCATGCTCGAGCTCCCCGGTCCAGACCACATCTTTCCTCAGCAGCTCGAAATCGCAGGCGGCCCAGATACGCCGGGGAAAATATTCCGGCCGACCGAGAGCAGCCTGCTGAGCTGTTAGGCTTATAGTACCCGGACCGCTGCCTGACCGGGATTGCCCGCAGGCTGTGAGAACCAAAAGCGGAACAGCCAGGATAAAGACGATTCTTTTCATTTTCTTTCCTTGGGATAAAATCAGAAAAAATATTTAATCGACAACCAGCATGGTCAGACAGACCTCGATCCCCTCGAGATCGCCCCAGTGGTCTGTATTGCCCTCCAGGGTTTCAAAATAATGATCCCCGAAGTCTGCCACAATGATAGTGACGTGTCCAGTCATTCACAGTTTGTTATTTTTAGCTCCTTTCATAAAATTCGGCCTTTTCGGAGTTTTGAACAACAGAAAGCTTGATCAGGCGGAGAAAAAGGATTAATCTATTAAAGTGAGACCTGAATGGGATCCCGGTTTAAAGACAAGCTGGCGGAAACCCTTGCACAAAAACGAATAGAAGCTATAATTAATAAACAGTGTTTTTGATCCGGTCACAGTCCTTTGAAAGGAGTTAAAATCATGCCGCAGAAAAATATTGCCCTTACCGAAAGTATTAAAAAGTTATCGGCTGTTCAGTCCTCTGTGCTGGTTTTGCTGCGTCTGGCGATCGGCTGGCATTTTCTTTATGAGGGGCTGGTAAAGCTTTACGATCCGAACTGGTCATCCGCAGGTTATCTTGCGGAGTCGAAATGGATTTTTTCCGGGTTCTTTCACTGGATTGTGATGAATCCTGCTGTTTTAAACATTGTCGATCTCCTGAATATCTGGGGCTTGATTTTTATCGGCCTGGGGCTTTTTTTCGGCGCTTTCACCCGTGTCGCCAGCATTTCCGGGATAATCCTCCTGCTGCTTTATTATGTTGCCAATCCCCCGTTTATTGGCATGAGCCATGGAATGACCGAGGGGAATTATCTGATAGTGGATAAAAACCTGGTCGAGTTGCTGGCCCTGGGCGTGCTGGCCCTTTTCCCGACCGGCTATTTCTTTGGACTGGATAAACTGATAGTGCAGATCAGGAATAGAGGCCTGAAGGTTGAGCGCAAGGCCGCAGAAACCGTGGAAGGAAGTATCAAGGAGGAACCCGAGCCTGGTGTGATGATGGACCGCAGGGAAATCCTGAAAAGCCTGCTCCCCCTGCCGGTTTTCGGCGCTTTTGCTCTGGCTGTTTTGAAAAGGCGGGGCTGGGAGAGCTGGGAGGAAAAACATTTGCTGGCTGCAGCAGGCGGCGATACGGAAGCAATTACCAGCGCGACTATCAAGACTTTCCGGTTCGCGAGCTTGAAAGAGCTCAAAGGACAACTGCCTTACGGGTATATCGGCAATTTAAAGCTCAGCAGAATGATTATGGGCGGAAACCTGATCGGCGGCTGGGCCCACGCCAGGGATCTGATTTATGTCTCGACACTGGTCAAAGCCTACCACCACGACCAGAAAGTGTTCGAGACCTTCCGCCTGGCCGAGCAGTGCGGGATAAACACCATCCTGACCACTCCTGCATTGTGCAGGGTAATCACAAAATACTGGCGGCAGGAGAAAGGGAAGATTCAGTTCATTTCCGATTGTGCATTTGAGAATGATGTGATAAAAGGAATCAAGATGTCTATCGACGGTGGCGCTCATGCCTGTTATGTCCAGGGCGGGATATCCGACAGGCTTTTCGAAGCGGGCAAAGTCGATCAGATCGGCGAGGCGGTGGAATATATCAGGAGCCAGGGAGTGCCCGCGGGTGTGGGCGCTCACCTGCTGGAGACTGTCAAGGCTTGTGTGGATATGGGAATCAAGCCCGATTTCTGGGTCAAGACCCTGCACCGCACGGATTACTGGTCCGCTACGCCGACAGAAGAGCAAGATAATATCTGGTGCACGGACCCGGAAGATACTATCGCATTCATGAACAATCTTGAAGAGCCCTGGATCGCTTTCAAGATCCTGGCTGCCGGCGCCATAGAGCCCAAGGTGGGATTTCCGTTCGCTTTCAAGAACGGCGCGGATTTTATCTGTGTCGGGATGTACGATTTTCAGGTTGTCGAGGATACGAATCTGGCGCTGGATGTGCTGTCCGGCGGCATTGAAAGAGAGCGCCCGTGGAGGGCTTGAGAATTTCCTGTATAGAACATGTCCAGTAAAAACAGCGCAGGGGGCACAGACCGCGGTCTGCGCCCCCTGCGTATTTTGATTGAATAGCGTGCCGCCCTTTACTTCACCTTGATCTCCTGCTTCCCGGGCTTTAAAGAGATTTTTTTCTTTCCCCAGATAAAGACCCCGGACAGATCCTCCGGCAAGGTGATACTTCCCGAGACACCCTCTTCACCCTGGCGCTCGAGCGAGCAGGCGATTGTGCCGGTCGGGTGGGGCATGGCAGCGTCTATCTTGTTCAGCCTCCCCAGGTGCGGCTCGATCTGGACTCTCTTGAATCCAGGCGCAGAGGGTTCGATGCCGGCCACTGTGGCCAGCAGTTCGTAAATCGGGCTCGCGCTCCAGGCGTGGCAGTCCGAGCGCGTGGGCTCCGGGTTCTCGGCAAATGTGGTGAGTCCCATCTCGAGCATTTTGTACCAAGGGCTCAGCATGTCGAGGTACTCATCTCCCCGGCCCACTTTCCTGAGCGCCCGGTTGAGATAAAAGCGGTAATAGAAGGTGCACTGGATAAGGTCTTTCCCGGAGATGATCTTTTCACAGAGGTCTGACTGCTCACCAGGCGATACCAGGTCAACCAGGATCGCCATCACATTTGCGTGCTGGCTGAATTGTTTCTTTTCCGGGGTCTCGGCTACCAGTCCCCTGTCCGCGGACCAGCAGTGTTTCAAAACCGCCGCTTTGATCCTCGAGGCCAGCTCGCGATAATGCTCGGCCTCCTGGGTCTTGCCGAACCCGGCGCAAAGCTCTGCTGCGTAGTTTAAGACATAGACATACTGCAGGCTGATCACCGAGGTCTCGCCATCCTCTGCGCCTGGGCAGACCCCATCCTCGTATTCCGGCGCCCAGTCCACGAAGTTCCACCAGGGCAGGCGGCCGAGGAGATCTTTTTCAGTGAGGTGCCTTTCGAACCATTCGAGCACGTCGCGCATCCCCGGGAGCATGGCGCGCACGAATTCCGGATCGTCGCGGTGCATCCAGTAATCATACACCATGGCGATCCAGAACAGGGAATAAGGGGGAATAATCTGCGGCACATAGGAGGGGTAGCGGCTGTATGTCAGGCCGTCGGAGATCCGGGAGTCATCGAAAAGAGAGATGGCCTTGCGCATCAGCCGGTCGTCCCCGGAGACATAGAGCGAGATCAGGGCCTGGATCCTGGTGTCCCCTGCATAATTGAGCTGTTCGTAATACGGGCAGTCGAAATAGGTTTCCCCGGCGCATAGGCGGGCAGTGCGCCAGGAGACCTCCCAGATTCGGGCGAGCAAGGGATCATCACTGGTGAAAGAGGCCTTTTCCTGGAAAGGATAGCCCACGAATGTAAGGCTCAAGCTTTCGATTGTCAGTGGCTCTTGCGTGGTTTGGATATCCATTTGCAGGTAGCGGAAAGTCCTGAACCAGAGTGTGGTGAATTTTCTTCCCGGGCCCCCGTCAGGGAAAAACTCATCCATATTGCCGATAATCTCTCTGCCCTCGATCTGAGCGCGGTGACCTTTGTTGCCCTCCTTGTCGAACAGGGCCTCTGCATAGGTCAGGGTGATCCGGGCACCTTTCCCTCCGCTCACCGTGAGTTCTGGATAAGCGGATGTCAAATGGTCCTGGTCAAACATAAGAGTAACTTTTTTCCCGGCGGGGATAAGCAGTTTCGCTCCCTGCTGGAAATCATTTTTCTTGACCGCAATCCTGAAAGCCCTTCGAACCATGGGGGCAGGTAGGGCTTTCTTTTCCATCGGGGGGATCATCCGGGGCACGAGATGCCAGTGTGAGTCTGCATCCCTGATTTCCCGCGGTGTGGCCCGTGAAACCTTGACTGCGTCCTGCCAGCCGCTGTCATCGAGTTCCGGTTTTTCCCAGCCCCAGGGAAAAAGCCCGCCATCCACGCGGTCTCCCGGGCCGACCACTGTGAAGGCTCGGATCTTGGACCGGTCTATGGGGATCGGAGAGTAGGCTTTATTTTCCGCGGCTTTCCAGCTTTCACCGGTATTTACGACAGCTTCCCCGGGCCCGTTGCCCTGGACCACAAAGGCCGTGGAATATGTCATCTGCGCCCAGGGCAGGTACTCGCCGAAATTCCAGACAACTGCGGCAAGAAGGTTTTTGCCCGGGTTCAGGTGCCCGGCGATATCGACAGTTTCAAACCTCCAGTGCCAGAGATCCCCCCTGGCGGGTCCATCGCAGACCTCGACCCCATTGACATATAGCTTGTAGCGGTTGTCCGCGGAGACATGGATGATAAACCGGGAGGGTTTCTCTTTCAGCTCGAATGTTTTCCGGAACAGGAAAACTCCGTAAGAGGTTCTGTCCCGGTCCGGAAGGCAGATCCAGGCAGCTTCCCATGGTTTTTTAAGCAAATCCGTCGGTATTTCGATTTTTCCTGCCGGGGCGCCGGGAAAGCAGAGTGTCAGGCCGAGAATTACCGGCAGAGTCAGAGAAAACAAATTTTTGATCTTCATTTTTACCTCGGGAAAAGGGATCCAGCATTCACGGGATTTGAAATTTAAAGTGGGCTGCAAACATTTTAAGGAGTAAATGGCGGTTGTTCAGAAAAAGAACAACCGTTTGCGCGGATTCTTAAAAATAGCAGGTAATAGGCGGAAGTTCAAGAAATCAAGATTAGAACAGATAGTTTCCTTTCCCTGCCGCTCAGGACAATCACCGGAGGAGCTGTATAAAAACAGGCAATTTGTCAAATAAATTATTTTTTATTGATCTTATAGCCGAAATAGCATATTTATATTTTAGAAACGTATTTCCAACTCTTTTATTACCGCAGCCACATTCAGAGATCATGGTCAAGCAAGGAAATGTCCAGAATTTCGAACCCGGCCAGCTAATCCTCCGCGAAAACTCACCGGGTGACAGCGCCTATATTATCCTCTCCGGCAAAGTGGAGGTTTCCAAGGTCATCGAGGGCCAGCGGATAGTACTGGACCGTCTCGGCCCGGGCAGCATATTCGGCGAGATGTCGCTGATCGACGGCCAGCCGCGATCTGCCTCTGTCACTGCGGTCGAGCCCACACGCCTCAGTGTGATTGACCGCCCGCGCTTCCAGGCTATTCTGAACCTGATCCCCAAAGAAGTCCGCCCGCTTTTCACGAGCTTGAGCGAAAGGCTGAGGAACACCAACCAGATGGTCAGCACCCTGAGTCTGCGGGAGCGGCTGATTTACAGTGTCTGCGCGCTTATCTGCACCCTGGGCAGCCTGAAAGGCATCCCGCGTGAACAGGGTTTTGCTTACCCATACCGTGAGCTGCTGCTGGAGATCTGCCGGGTACTGGCTTTCTCCCAGAAAAAAATCGAGGAAGCGCTTGACAACCTCGCTCAAACCGAGCTGATCAGGCTCGAAACCGCGGGAAACCCTGATGACAGCCTCCTGCTGGTACCCGAGACCGAGCTGTTCGGGGCTTTTGTCGATTTCCTAGCCGAGCGCCTGAGCCATCTCCCCGGCTTCCCTATGCCCAGCTGCAAGTACAGCGTGCTTGATGAGAAGGCCCAGGAGATCCTTTACTTCCTGAAAAACCAGTCCGGCTCCCTGCCCAGGGATGACAGGGGACGCAGCCACTATGATTTCGACCGCTATGTCAAGGACAGCGTGAGGATCTTGAAATACGGCGTCAAAGATGCGATCCTTCAACTACAAAAGCTGGCCGGTTCCGGAGCCATAAAGCTCGTGAAATTCAGCGATGTGGTGCAGAACAAGGCCATTGTTTACAATGTCGCGGACATCTCCCAGGCTCAGTTGATCCTGCTGCAGGCCAATGAATTCGATGCTGTCTACAAGAAATTGATGAAAAAAGGCTGATCCTCCAGGCACGAATTACTCTTGTATTTTTCCAAACCGCTCATGATGGCCTTAAATTCCGCTCTTTCTGACTTATCGATCATAATTCTTTTTTTCCTTTAAGAGAAAGGCTTCACCTGGGTTAGGCCTTTATTCTTCGCTTTATTCGGAACTTCAGCCGGAGACCGGACTAAAGATATATAATACAAAGAAAAGTATCCTGTGTCGGTTTTTTAAGGGCGGCATGGCAAAGTGGCTTCGGGAAAAAGGGAATTGAAAAGTCACGGGAGCCGGTTACTGCGGCATTGGGCAAAATGGCTGGGTGCCTTTTGGGAAGCGGGCTGGTACAGTCATTGGCGCTGATTTTCGGGATTCGGCCAGATTTCGGTTAACACGGGGCTGGCTGCTGCATTCAAATTTCCACTTCACCAGCCGGTTAAAACTGAAGGGAATGGGATAATTAGCTGTTCGGGTACGGATCAGGCTTTAACCTTAGACTTGATTTCCATATATAATAGGGTTACAAATGAAGAGTTGGATTACATGGATTGCTATTAATTGGAGATAATCCCAAAGCTCAGTTTATCAATCCTCTAAAACAAGGGATTTCATGATGACTAATGGAGCCGTTACGGGAGCAGGCGGAGTTTATCAAGCTGTGATTGCCCAGGCTGTCAAGGCCTCTGGCGCAATAGTCCAGTTAGAGCCGAAAGAGTTCGAAACTGTACTGACTAAGGTAGACAATCCGCTTGTGGTAACAGCCAAAGGTGGATTCATAAAGACCTCTTACCAGTATTTAACAGGTTATAAGGGTTTTGTTTTTTTCACCAAATCCCTATCCCCGCTTCATCTCAGGAGTGATGCCGAGGTTATCTCAGCGAAGACGATCTGGATTCCCACCTGAGATATGGTTTTGGAAGACCTGCAGCGATAAAGCATAAAAACTTTAACCGGTAAATGGTCCCAACGCACGGAGTAAAACTATGGACAGAAGAGATTTTCTCAAACTCGGCGGGGCGGCTGTCGGGCTGCCGGCTTTGCTCAAAACGGCAGCATGCGTCAGAGGTCATGCCCGCATTCCGGAGCATCCGAACATTCTCTTTATCTGCGTGGATCAGTTCAATGCCGGATGCGCCGGCTTTGCAGGCCATCCATTGGTTTACACTCCCAACCTCGACCGACTGGCATCACGCGGTACGGTTTTCACGGCCTGTTATTCGAACAGCCCGGTCTGTGTCCCCGCCCGGGCTGCGATGTTTACAGGCCTTTACCCGCACGAGGTGGAGGCATACGATAATGCCGCGCCGTTTGATGGCCGCGTGCCTGCCTGGACCAACAGGCTCAACGATTCCGGCTACCTCTGCCGGGCTGCCGGTAAGCTCGATTTCCTTTACCACCATGACTACGGCATGCAGGAAATCGATACGGTCCACGGGCATGACACCAGCCCTGACATTACGGCTTATTTCCGCAATCCCATTGTCCCGCGGGTGGACTCGAGGGCCCAGATCGACGCTTTTCTAGATGAGACACCCAACAGGGACTACCGGTTTGTCAGCGAAACGCTGCGCTTCCTCAAAGAGGAGGCTCCTGCCCTGGATTCCCCCTGGGTGCAGTATCTGGGACTCAATTGCCCGCACCCAAGGTGGGTCATCCCGGAAAGGTACTATCGCATGTACCCTCTGGACAATATATCCCTGCCGGACTTACCGCGCGGCTGGCCGCCGGAGCTGCATCCCGTGCTTGCCGCCACCAACCACTACAACAAGTTCAATGAAGCGCCGTTCCCGGAAGGCAATATCCGTCGCGCACGGGCCGCATATTACGGGATGATCACCATGCTGGACGAGTGGGTGGGCGAAGTTCTGCAGGCGCTCGAGAAAAGCGGCAAGGCCGGGGAGACAATCCTAGTGTTCACTGCAGACCACGGCGAAATGCTGGGCGAGCACGGGATGTGGTTCAAGAACACTCCCTATGACCAGGCGGCCCGGGTCCCGCTCATTATCTCCGGGCCGGGCTTCGAGTCTGAAACTATCGGCGCTCCGGTCTCCCATGTGGACCTGGCAGCTACCATTCTGGAGCTCTCCGGAGCGGGGCCGTTCCCTGGACTGCGGGGGAAATCTCTGATTCCCCTGGTCAAGGGCAGAGAAAAAGGGGATAAGCGCTGGGCCTATTCCGAGCTGAACAACGAGGGGGCCGTGACCGGTATTTTCTGGGTGCGCAAGGGGCCTTGGAAGTATGTCTATTTCGTGGGCTTTCCGCCCTTGTTGTTTAACCTGGCGATGGATCCCGGGGAATTAGAGAACCTGGCCGGAAGCGCTTCTTGCCGGATAGTGGAGAAAGAGCTTAAGGAACTCCTTTATGACACAGTGGACCCCGAGAAAGTCTCTGAGGCCGCTTTCGCCCACCAGCGGCGGCGTTTGGACCAGGCACTCTCCCGCCTGGACGATCCCCAGGTCTACCTTGATTTTGAGAGGCGCCTGGGAAAGGAGTTTGCCGGGAAGTTAAAAGAAACACGCGGTTGAGATTACTGAAAAATAAGGAAGCCCTTTTTCCAGCCCCGGTGCGCTCAGGCCTCTTGATCTGCCGGCCGGCACCTGTCAACCCGCCTGATTCAGCCGGGCTTTTTCAGACCCTGCTTACCACGGTGCAAGATAATAGCGGGTCGAGCTTATCCAGAGTCTGCTGAAAAGCTCGTCTAAACAATATATAGTCCTTGCTATTATCTCGAACACAACATATTGTATTACTGAATACCTCTCTTGAGGAAAATTTTATCAAGAGAGCTTTATTTTCCAATTGACTTTTTGAAGGAACTCATTATTTATATTCTCCTTAAAAAAACATATTTTTTTGGGAGCATGGACCATGAAATAATTGCTTGTAAATTTGATGTAATGAGTTACATTTTTTTAGGATAATCCCTGAACTCATCATTTTCCAATGAACGAGGAAACGCCCAAAATGAAGGAAGAAAAAGAAAAGCCTCCGAGAGCCGAGCATGGGAAAAATGGGAAAAATAGGAAAAATGGGAAAAACGGCCCGGAAATCCCAAAATCCCTTGGCTCGGTCCCCAACCTGGAAGAATATGTCCAGCCGGATTGGTGGCGGCGCATCTTCAATGCCGTCTATATCAAGACAGATGCGGATGTGGTAGCGGACGACAAAATCACCAAGGGGGAAGTGGACCTGTTTGCCGATATCCTGAAGCTGACACCTGAAGATAACATTCTGGATCTTTGCTGCGGACAGGGCCGGCATTGTTTCGAGCTTGCCGGGAGAGGGTTTCTCAATATCGAGGGTCTGGACCGCTCCCACTACCTGATCCAGAAAGCCAGAACACAGGTCAAAAAAGAAGGCCTGAGCCTCAAGTTTCGTGAGGGAGATGCCAGGAAAGTACCTTTTCAGCCCGACACTTTTGACGTAGTGCTGATTCTCGGAAACAGTTTCGGCTATTTTGAAACTGTCCAGGACGACATAAGAGTCCTGAAAGAGGTTCTAAGGGTTCTCAAGCCCTGGGGTCGGCTGCTGATCGATGTAGCAGATGGGGAATATCTCAGGAAGCACTTTCAAGCCAGGTCCTGGGAATGGATAGACAAGAAGCTTTTTGTCTGCAGGGAGCGCTCCCTTTCCCTGGACAATCAGCGTCTTATCTCGCGGGAAGTGGTGACCAATGTGGAAAAGGGCGTGATTGCGGACCAGTTCTATGCAGAAAGGCTCTATTCCCGGGAGAGTATCGAAGAGCTGCTCAAGGCGGCGGGTTTCTCGAATATCACAATCCATTGCTCTTTTTCGCCTGAGTCTCAGCGTAACCAGGACCTGGGCATGATGGAGCAGCGGATTATTATTACCGCTGCAGTCAAAAAAGAATGGGCACCCAGAAGGAAAAAGAAAGAGCTGGTCCGCAATGTGGTGGTGGTTCTGGGCGATCCCAAGAAACCTGATCCATTAAAACCGCTGTGCGTATTCGATGACGATGACTTTTACACGATCGACCAGATGAAAGACGTTCTCAGGGAATTGGAGACGTACAGGTTCATTTATCTCAGCAATCACGACACTCTGATTAATGACTTTGTGAACCTGAAACCGAAAATAGATTTCGTACTCAATCTTTGCGATGAGGGGTATACCAACGATGCCCGGAGAGAACTCCATATCCCCGCTATTCTCGAGATTCTGGGTATTCCTTACACTGGAGCCGGACCGCAGTGCCTCGGCACTTGTTATGATAAATCGCTCGTGCGCGGTGTGGCAAATGAAATGGGTATTCCCGTATCCGATGCTTTCTTTATCAAGCCGGAAGACACAATTTACGAAATTCCTTTCAGGTTCCCGGTCATTGTAAAGCCTAATTTTGGCGATTCCAGCTTCGGGATCACTCAGAGGAGTATTGCAAACACGGTCGAGAACCTGGTGAATGCGATCACGGAAATCAGAGAGAAATTCGGCTACGACAAACCCATCCTGATCGAGGAGTTTCTCACCGGAAAAGACCTCAGCGTGGGAATCATCGGCAATCCTCCGGAATCTTACACGGTTCTGCCGCTGATCGAGGAGGATTATTCTGACTTGCCCCCTGATCTTCCCAGAATATGCGGATACGAGGCCAAGTGGCTCCCTGATTCGCCCTATTGGAATGTGAAGTCGATTCCCGCAGAGCTCCCGGAACAGACGGAAAAATTAATCGTCAACTGCTCAGTGCGGCTGTTTGAGAGGCTGGAATGCAGGGATTACTCCCGCTTTGACTGGAGACTGGATGCCGAGGGCAATCCGAAGCTTCTCGAGGTCAATCCCAATCCGGGTTGGTGCTGGGACGGGCACCTGGCGAAAATGTCCAAGATCGCCGGCATGTCATACAGGGAGATGCTCACTGCAATCTTGCGCGCGGCCGAACAACGCTATGATTTGAAACAGCCAGTTCAGGAGACTCATGAAACAGCACAATTGTCTGCCGTAAGATAGCAAGCAAGATTGGAGAGCTTTACGGCGGGGTTCGGTAATTATCCGGTAGCTGAAAAATCTGAGGGCCTGGAACGATTTCCAGGCCCTCTTAATTTATCCGGTACCGCCTCCGACTTAAGACTGGATAATCAGGCAGATCGAGAACAGAGACCCATAGAGTGCAATGAAGATCCAGGCAAATAAGTACTTGCGCAGTTTGTCCAGATCCCTGGAAGACAGCCTGTACTCCTCCTGGAACATCTGGAGCATGTCTTCGCTCCTGTAAAAATAAAAGGACAGCAGGGCAAAGAGAAGAGACACAGGGAGCATTATCTTTGGCAGATAGAAAACCAGGAACCAGTACAGGGAAAACTCCCCTGCCACAGCGGCGAGCACTAAGTATTTGGTTTTTCCTGTGAGCCTTTCCTGCTTCGGCGCTTCTTTATTTTCCAGTTTCCCGTTTTCGAGATCCAATTTTCCCCCTGTCCCCGGCATTATCCTGCCATTTGTTGACCATCAGTTTATCAGTGAATAGATCAGGTCCGGGAGCGCTTTAGCGCACCTTTACCCTGCTCAGGCGGTACCAGCCGTCCCCTGCCAGGCCCTTGATGGCGAATTTGATTTTTGGCTCCCTGGTGTTGGGGTCCAGCATGGCCACGCCAAGCTCGTATTCCCCGGGCGGGATGTCCTCGGGCACGGTGATACGCTCCTGGATTGCAACAGGGCCGGGGAGCCAGCTTGTAATGTCCAGTCCGGTTTCCACGACCCAGGATTTGCCGCTCTCGGTGTGGCTGAACTTGAAAGCCAGGGGATGGTTCAGGTAGCAGGGGGCCACGCCCTGGTTCTCCCACTCCATCTCGTAAAGGAAAGTGCCGCCCGGCCTTACGCGGGAGGGGTGGACCAGCCGCTTGAGCACGAAACGGTAGCCCATCTTTTTCTCGAACTCAGTCACTTTCAGCCACCACTCCCTGGGTATGGCCTCCGAGCCGTTGTTGAGCACAGAGACATGCCACCTCAGGGCCTCGGAGAGGATATAGTCCAGGTCCCAGCCCTTGTCATACCAGAACTGCATGGTCCAGCAGGTCTCGAACACCACCGGCGCGTGTTTCCAGGCCTCGCTCGCCCCGGCCTCATCCAGGGCCTGCTGGTAGAAATCCTGCATATGGTTCCAGTGGTCATTGAACCCTCCCATATCGCCCAGGCAGTCCGCGCGCCAGCCCGTGCCGTTTTTTATCGCATAGGCCAGGCCGCTTCCCCCGCCGATCAGCATGATCAGGGGGGTTTTCTTGAAATTTTCCAGGTACATGTCGATGATCCTGAAGCGCACCTCGTCCGGGGGCATCTCCATGCCTGTGCCGCTGGTGTGCCATTCGCCCCAGCGGCCCACAGTGCCGATATCGACGTGGTCAATGTCCGGGTGGCCGTCGTAGCGCTGGGCCAGGGCCTTGATCAGCCGCCCGTGCTTCTCCAGGAACACCGGGTCGTCATAATGCGGCTGCCAGTTATTTTTGTCATTCAGGTAGGGCTCTCCCCTGGCGCCTGCGTCCCTGAGCCATTGGGGCACTTTCATCTCGCCGTTCTGGCACATTACCCGGAAATTCAGTTTCTGGCCATTGGCCCGCGCCATTTCGAGCACGCTGTCGACCATCCCGAAATTGACCCTGCCCTCCTCAGGCTCGAGCTGGTCCCAGTACCAGCGGAACTGGACAAGCGTGCACTTGGGGTGCAGACGGTCTCCCAGCCCGTCATTGAACATGTGAGTGGTGGCGAACCCCCGGCCCGGGTTGAGCAGGGTTTCATTCGTTTCCACCGGCTCGACTGCCACGTTCCCGCCTCCAGAGCAGGAGAGGAGCGCTGCCAGAACAAAGGGCATGAGGGGAGAGAAAAATTTTGTAAAACAGCCGGGCGCATGCTGCATGGAAAAACCTCCGCGGAATTAAATATTTCAAACAACGGCCAACCACTCCTGATAAAATTAAAAAAAGAAGCCTGTCAGTTATACGTCGGCAGGAAAGAATACTCCTTGGCGTAATAGAGCATCTGCCCGGTGAAATCCTCCGGGTACTCGATTTTCACATCCACGATCCGGCCGCCCTCTGTGACCGGGGTCAGGACCGGGTTGATAAACCCGGAATATGGCGCAATGCCGAGCTTCCGGTAGCGCTCGGCCACCTCCTCGTTAAGCTCCCGGTCTACTTTCACCCCGTAGGTCTCGACCAGATGCCTTCCGGCCACATAATCGCCCTGGGATTTTATTCGCTGGACCTCGCGAAGGAGCTCGCCGAAAAGCTCTCTCAGTCTCTGGTAATTATTGACCACAAAGAAAGTCTTGCCGTCCCGGGTCACCTTCTCGATCACCTTCCCGGGAGCGCCTTTTTCATACACCCATTTGGCTATCATCTGACGGTCGCGCATGTGGGACTCCTCGATATCCTGGCCCGGGACTATGCGCCTGAGCTGTGTCAGGAGCCCATTGGTGATATAGGAGTTGTAAGACGACCGGCCCACATCCACAGTGGGCGCAACCCCGATCTCGACCAGCTTGGGGTCCGGCAGGTAGTAGAGCGCCACCAGGTCAGCCCGGGCCTCCTCCAGGGTGGAGGCGTAGTTTTTCAGGGTCTCCTTGGGGGTGCCAGTCCCAAGCTCGAGCTGCCCGGAACCGTGGCCCACTACCTCGTGAAGGTCAGTCTCCAGGGCATCGGCCAGGTTCCCGTACTTCCTGTCCAGCTCGAGGTCATCGCTCCTGGAGATAAACTCCACATCCTCGCCGCTTTCCTTTCTAGCCTCATTGTAAGAGTGAATAATATTGCCGATTGTCACTGACTTGGACCCGTACTCTTTCCTGATCCAGCTCGCATTGGGCAGGTTTATGCCGGTCGGGCTCGGGGGGCTCACAGCGCCTGTGCCCGCCACCTCGGTGATCACCCTGGCTGAGACCCCCTTGACATTCTCCCGCTTGTGCTGGTCAAGAATCGGCGAGTGGTCCTCGAACCACTGCGCGGCATTGGCTATGGCCTCGACCCGCCGGGTGGCCTCGAGGTCCTTGAAATAGACCATGGATTCATACGTGGCGCGGAAGCCCATTGCATCGCCGTAGACCTCGATAAAGCCGTTGATACAGTCAATCATTGACTCCGTGTCTGCGACCCATTTGATACTGTACTCGTCGAAATCACGCAGCTCGCCGCTTCTGTAATAGGCGACAAGCTTCTCGAGCGCGGCTCTTTGGAGCGGGTCCTCGGCGACTGTCAGGGCTTTCTCGAGCCAGTAGACCACTCTCTCTATGGCCTGGGTGTACATCCCGCCCACTTTCCAGACCACCTCCTCGAGCTTGCCGTTTTCTTTCACGAGCTTGGAGTTCAAGCCGTAGGAGACCGGCCTCGGGTCCTTGGGGTCGATTATTTTCGCATAAAAAGCCTCGGCTTCCTCCTTGGTCACTCCCTCGTAAAAATTGTTGGCCGAATCCTTGATCAGGTCTGCCTGAGGGTCCAGGTTGACCCGCTTGGCATCAAGCTCCGGGTCGAACATGATCGGGGTCAGCCTGGCGACCAGTTGATCGACTGTCTCCCCCTCTCCGAGCGGGAAGCCAGCGGCATCCGACCTGGCGGCCAGCTCTTTGAAATATTCCTTCGAGAACTCGGGGATCATTTTCCAGGTCGAATAGTCGTGATGGATGCCGTTTGAGTACCAGACCCGCTTGGTATAGACCATGAACTTGCCGAACTCCCCGCTCTGCCTGTCACCGCTGTAAGTGTTGACAATGTTCTCCAGCGTCCGCCTGATACGCAGGTTATGCTTGTAGTTCTGGTCCCAGGTAATGTCCCGGCCAGAGAGCGACGCCTGGTAAAGGTAGTACACGAGCTCTTTCTGTCCGGGCGAGAGCTCCTCGAAACCGGGTACCCGGTAGCGCAGGATCCTTATGTCAGCGAACTGCTCTGTCTGGTATTTGAAGCCATCTTCTTTCTCTTGCATGGGGAGAGGCGCCTTTTGAGTGGTACTGCAGCATATAAAAAAGAAAACGGGCAGGGAGAGGTAAAGAAAGGAACGGGCGGGTTTCATAAGAAGGCTCCAGGCTGAAGTTTTGAATTGTTTACATCCATAGCAATACAAATTATTATTGTTTTGTTTTTTTATCAATTCTCTCAGCCTCCCCAAAGGATTCAAGCTTTTTTTGTAAAATAATAGTAACCGCCCTGAACCACTGGATTGCCCATTCACAAAGGAGAGCAGCGATGAGAGCGCATTTCCTGACTGTCGTGGCTTTTATTTTACTGACCGCTGTCAGCGCTTATCCGGACAAGGATTCCGGTTTTTTCCCTGGTACCGAGTATGACCCCTCAGTGCCGACCCTCGCACAGGTGGTGGGCCATGGCTGGGGAGAGGGGATCACCACACACGCCGAGCTCGAGGATTACCTTCAGGCCCTGGCAGGATCGAGCAAGAGGGCGAGGCTTTTCACCTATGGCAGGACCTGGGAGGGCCGCACGCTTTATTATCTGGTTATCGGCGCCGAAGAGCGGCTGGAGAAGCTGGAGGAGCTAAAGCGCGACTTGCGCGCCCTGGCCCATCCGCTCTCGCTTGGGGAGGCGGAAAAGAAAGAGCTCGCCAGCCGCCTGCCTGTGGTCACCTGGATTGCCGCGAATATCCATGGAAATGAACCCTCAGGGGGCGATGCGGCGCTTTTTCTGGCCTACCATCTGCTTGCCGCCAAAAACAACCCGGTAGTGGATAAGATTTTCAGGGAGAGCATCGTTATCCTGGATCCACTTCAGAACCCGGACGGCAGGGACAGGTTCGCCAATTATTTCCGCAGCACCACAGGAAGGTGGCCCGCCTCTGACCCCGTGGCCGCCGAACATCGCGAGCCCTGGCCCGGCGGGAGAACGAACCACTACCTTTTCGATATGAACCGGGACTGGTTCGCCATGACCCAGGCCGAAACCCGGGGCAAGGTGGAGGCTTACTTCCAGTGGTACCCCCACATTTTTATCGACCTGCATGAAATGGAAACGGACAGGGAATATTACTTTCCCCCTACCGCTCCTCCGATAAATTCCCACCTGGCTCCCCAACAGGTGAAATGGTTCGCCGAATTCGGCAAGAACACGGCGGGCTGGTTCGACAGGTTCGGGTTCAAGTACTGTACAGGGGAGATGTTCGATGCCTATTTCCCGGGCTACGGCTGTACCTGGCCCTCGATGAGCGGATCTATCGGCATGACTTACGAGGAGGCCTCAAGCCGGGGACTGGTGACATTGAAATCCAATGAGATACTCCTGCCTTACAGCGAAACCGTGCGCCACCATGCTGTCGCCTCTCTGGCAACCGCCCAGTTCGCAGCGGACAACAGAGAAAAAATCCTGACCGATTATCTCTCGATCCGCACTCCTCCAGAGACTGTGCCCCGGAGCAGGGCTTATCTGATCACAGAGCAGCCCGACCCCTCAAGGACCCGGAAGCTTGTCAGCATACTGCTCAAACAGGGGATCGAGGTTCAAAAGGCGGCTGGCGCACTCGATTGCCGCTCGCTGGTTTCGAGCGACAAGCGGAAGGTCTCCAGAATCACTTTTCCCCCAGGCACTTACGTGGTTCCGGCCAGGCAGGAGGCTTACGCTCTGTTGAGCAACCTGCTCGAACCGGAAGTCAGCATGGATCAGGCTTATATCTCCGAGCAGGAGCGCCGTCTGGCTGCAGGTCTGGAAACCGAGGTCTACGATATCACCGCCTGGTCGCTTCCCACCCTTTATGGAGTGGACTGCTACAGGACAGATAATCTCCCGCCCGGAGATTACCGGACCGTGGACAGCCTCGGGCAGGCGCAGACTCCCCAAAAGAAAAGCGCCGGGCTGGCATACCTCCTCGATGGAACCGGGAACGGCTCCATGGTCGCTCTGGCCTGCCTGTTCCGTCACCAGGTAAGGGTCTATGTCAGCGACAGGGCCTTTACCCAGAATGAGAGAAAGTTCCCGCGCGGGAGCTTTATCATCCCGGTGAAAGAAAACGCGGAAAACCTGCCTGAGACAATCGCGAAGATCGAGGAACATCACGGCGTGGAATTTTATCCCACGGATTCGGGATGGATGGCAGAAGGGGTGAATTTCGGCAGCCCGAATGTCCAGTACCTGCCCGGTCCCAAGGTGCTCCTGGCCTGGGGCGAAGGCACTCATTCTTATTCCGCCGGCTGGTGCCGCTATGTACTCGAGCAGCAGTACGGGGTCCCGGTGACCGCAGTCAAGCCGGGGCACCTGGGGCGGATCAGGCTCGACAGGTTCAATGTCCTGGTCCTGCCGAACGGCGGGTACAAGGAATCCATAGATAAGGACGACCTGAATAAGATCAAGAAGTGGCTGGAGCAGGGAGGGACAGTTGTAGGTGTCGAGGGGGCGACCTCATGGCTCAGCGAGCCGGAGGTGGGGCTGCTCGAGGCGGCCAGGGAATACCGTCTGGATGAGGACACGCTGAAAGCCAAAAAAGACTCCGAGGAAAAAGAGAAATCCAGCCGCGTGCCCGGGTCCGAGATAAAAGATATTGGCGAGTTTTCCCGCGTGATTGTCGCTGAAAAGAGGGAGCCGCGCTCTGTGCCCGGTATTCTGGCGCGTATCCGCCTGGACCCGGATCACTGGCTCTCCTCGGGATACGACAGCACCGCGGTGGCTTTTGTCCAGGGCTGGCAAATTTATTCCCCGCTTAAAAGGAGCCAGGGCAGGAACGTGGCCTTTTTCGCAGAGGCGGACAACCTGCTTGTCAGCGGTTACTCGTGGAAAGGGCCGGGCCTCAAGCAGTTGGCTTTCAAGCCGTATCTCATGTACCGCCCGGTGGGCGAGGGGCATGTGATAGGCTTTACCGAGGAGCCCAATTTCCGGGCTGTCTGCGACGGTACCAACCGCCTGTTCATGAACGCGGTGCTGCTCGGCCCGGGACATTGAGGGGGACTTTTCCGTTTTGTCTGCGAAAGACCGGAAACATCAAGCCTGTTCATTCAGGCTCATTTTCAGGATTTACTTCAGCCACCTCTCGAAAAAATCTGCCACAACATGGGCGGCTCTTATCTGCTCCGGCAAGCGCAGACTGTAGCCGAAACCGTGCTCCATGCCGTGGAAGAAAGCCACCTCGACCGGGATGCCGGACCCGGCCAGGCGGCTGATCATAGCGCGGCTTTTCGGCTCAGGGGTCAGAATGTCCCGGCTGCCGTAAAGGAAGAGAAACGGCGGCTCCTCTCCCTTGACCCTCAGGGCCGGGCTGGATTCGTAATAAGTCCGCTCGTTCCCTTCAGGCGGAACGCCCAGGAATCTTAAGGTGGAGCTCCAGATAAGGGGCTCATTTGTGAAATCGAGCACCGGGTTGTAGCAGGCCACGGCCTGGGGCCTGGTGTCCCTGGTGATCTGTCCCTCAGGGTCGCCCAGCCTGTCCTCTGGGTCGATCGTGGAGAGCAGGGCCACCAGGTGGCCACCGGCGCTCGAGCCCACAGCGCCGATCCTTTGCGGGTTGATGCCGTATTCCGCGGCGCGGCTCTTGAAAAAATCCATGGCCAGGCGCACATCAGAGATTGCAGCCGGAAAGCGGTGCTCCGGGGCCAGGCGGTAGCCTGCGGAGGCGCAGACAAAGCCGCGGCTCACGAGAACCCGGGCCAGCCCGGCCCACTGGCTCTTGTTCCCGCCCTGCCATCCCCCTCCGTGGATCAGCAGCACGCCGGGCCGGTTGACTCCCCCTCCAGCCGGAAGATAAAGGTCCAGGCGGGTCCGCCCGGAATCACGCTCCGAGTAGGCGATATCCTGCCTGACAATTACTGAGTCCGCCCCAGCGGCATGAAGCAGGTGTACGGCTCCTGCTAATAGTAAAGCTATGCCTGCTGATTTTAACAAAGTTACGGCGCGCATTTTCTGCCCTTTCCATTATTTAAATTCCTAGAACCGCACCGGCCGCTCGAACAGGCATTCCACTCTGCGCCGGATGTCTGAACGTGAGGGCAGCGAGTGTTCCTGATCGAGGCTTTTCAGCATTTCTTGCGCCCCTGATACGTTTATATCGTACCCTTTACGCTCGCCCAGGGCGATCAGCCAGGCGCTCAAGGTTCCGGAGCCGACCGGAGGACCCTGGATGTTGAAGTTATAAGCGATCCGGTGGGGAACTTGCGGCTCGAGCCGGGCCACGAACCAGTACCAGTTTCCTCTCTCATCCGACTCGGTGCGGCAGGCCAGGGGGCTCCCGTTGTCCGTGATCCGGGGCTCGAGGCCCTGGAGCCCGCTTTCCAGCTCGAGGAGGAAAGCGATCTCGGCGGATACTGTTTTATCCGGCAGGCTGAGCGACAGCTCGCCCGCGGGCCTGTCGAACCCGCCGCTTTTCCATTCTCCCTCCCGGCGGTCTTCCAGCTCGAGCCTCCCGGCTTCCCCAGTACTCTCGAGCGGCAGTTCTATCTCGACACCTGGAGGAACCGGCTTGCCGGAAACATTGAGCTCGCCGGCAGTGGAGTTCTCGATAGTCACTTTTTCGGTGTTTTCTTCAGGGTAGATTACCAGGCCCTGGTCTGTGAAACCGAAAGCCACTCCCTGCAGGATGGGAAAACCCACCCTTTCCCGGCGCAGGAGCTCGATAACTTTGGTTTCATATCCGCTCAAAGGCACCTCGATCATCTCTCCGTAACTCAGCCAGGGTCCCTCCACGGCCCTGTAGGGGTAAACAACGAGCGGAAGATAAGCCTCGTTTCCGGGCTGGAGCCAGCCGTTTTCGTAATCCAGGCGCATCCTGAAAGTCACAGGCTTGATATAAGGGTTGCGCACGGTGAGGATCATTTTCTGTGCGCCGCAGTGAAAATAGCCGTAGGGCTCGCGCTCTGCCGGGTTTCCGCCGACCATGGTGGAGTTGGAAAGCAGGATCCCGCTGTTGGCCGTAGCCCAGTGGATAGAAGCGCGCAGGCTCTCCCACTCATCCTCTTTCAGGATCTGCGGGCTCAGGTAAAGCTCCCACATCGCCAGCCCGCGGCTGAAATGCATCACCAGGTTGTTTGTCCATTTGTCCAGGGTCTCATCCGGCTCGCCCAGGAGCTGGTATTCTCCCTTGATTACGCCCACTGTCATGATGGAGTTCATGGGGAACTGCTGATTGAAGTCCCGGAACTGGTCGAAGCATACCTTGTCGCGGTAGCTGATAGCCTGGTCGCGCTTACTGAGTGCGGGCAGGGACTTGAGCCAGCCGTAATCCGCGCCTCCCATGAAAACGCAGTCGGCGTGAGCGAGCCACCAGGGTGAGAGCCACTGGCTCGTGGTGATATTGGTATAGATCCCGGGCCGGACTGCATGGAGAGTGTCAAGGAGTGCGGCCAGGGCTGCAGTGTGGGCTTCACGCGAGTAGATTCCGGGCAGCATCCCGTGATCCGTATCCCCGTAGCCATAAATCAATCCATCGAACTTGTAATAGTTGACACCGTACTGTCTGACATATTCCAGCAGGCGGTCTGTGAGGACTTTGTTGTATTTGGGGCCTGCATGATCGAGGTATCCCTTGCGGCTCACCTCGAGGCCCGCCTTACGGCCGGCCTCGCTGCGCAGCCGGAGCCCCTCGCCGTAACCACCGATCGGTCCGAGCCAGAGACCCAGGGCGCTGCCGATACCCTCCAGCGATTTGGTCAGTCTGCCCAGCCCCCCGGGGAAATTCCGGGTGTTGACCTCCCAGAAGGGGGTGTATTTGTCCCAGCCTTCATCCAGCACGAAGCTCTCGAGCTTTATCCCGTGATCCACGAGGTTTTCCTTGAAGGACTGGATACACTTCAGGCAGTTCTCATAATTCAGGATACCGCCTTTTTCGCCCTCCGCGCGCTCGGCTGTGCGCAGGTCATACCAGGAGTTATAGAGCAGGAATGGCCTGGCCGGGGCGACACGGATCCGGTCGACATATTTCAGGAAAGCGGCCCTGGTGCGCCCCTCAGGCGCGACACCCCAGACCGCGGAATAACTCTCATACCCCGAGGGGCCGATCAGCTTGCCCGGATAGTAGTAGAGCTCGAGGTCTCCTTCCTGCATCAGATTATTTCCGGCTGGATACTCCAGGCCGAAAAACAGCTCCTCTGTATACACCGGCTGGCCGAACCCCTGATGCAGGGTCCTCGCTCCGGCAAGCGACATGTTTTCCAGCGCCAGCTCCTCGACAAAATAATACTTCCCCCCCTGGCAGCTCAGCCTGATCTCTTTATGCATATAGGGGAGGGTGTCTGTCAGAGAATAAGAGACCTCGATTTCAAGGCCCGGGGAGTCCCAGTCCGCGCTATGCCCGGCCCCGGACAATCCCTGCTCCCAGTGGTAGTCGAGCACGAGCCTGTGGCTTCCTCCTTGCGGCTTCTCGAGACTATAGCCGCGGAAAATGCAGTCTTTAGCTCCGATTATCATCGGGTTTTCCAGGCCGGGCCAGTATCCCAGGCGCTCGTAAGTGAAACGGATCCGGAACTCATCCGAGTCCGCACGCCAGGTGTGGCCGGTCTGTTTATTCACCAGCCAGGCGGTTCTCCATACCTCGCCCTCAAGCGCGAAACAGCGCTCCAGATACCCGTTGCCGAAACGGAATCCCTCTTCTCCGGCCTTGAAATAAACCTGCGCCTCGAGCGGCACAAGGCTCCAAAGCAGAAAAATCAGAACAGCCGGCAGCTTACCATGACGGATGGATGCCTGCAGCGCTCCTTTCAACCGCCTTAGCGGTCCTCCGGCATTCCACCTCCGGAAGCCGTGCCTGAAATATAATATTGTTGACATTTTCCTGGCCCTCAGGTGCAGTAATTGAGTGCTCGGGATTTTTCAGACCGAGTACTGCCAATCCCGAACTTTCCCCTGGAGTTTTAAGACAACCTCGAATATTTTTTATTTACATAGAACTTTTCCGTCTTCAGTCCGGGCATCTTTCAGCATGAGATTTTCCCGCTCAGACAAAATACTTTAACCGGCTCACTTTTTGTCAAGAACAAACTGCCGCTGGAAAACGAGAATATCCAAAGAAAGGAGTCTTGAATTTGATAAAGAACAGCTCGCTTCTCTTTTCAGCGCTTATCTTTGCATTTCTCGTATTTGCTCACTTCTCATGCAAGCCGTCAAGCCCGGGCGTGGAAGAAGAGGCCAGTCTCGCCTCTCAACAGCCGGACAGTATCCCCGGCTGGCCCCGGGGAGTGCATGAAGTCAAGATAGCGAGCAGCCTGGACGGCACCGGGCAGCCTGCATTATTCTGGGCCCCTCCAACCGGGCTCGGTCCACGGCCGCTCCTTGTGGCCCTTCACACCTGGTCTGGAGACTACCTGCAGGATACGAGCGTCCCCTACCTGCGCTGGTGCGCTGAAAAGTCCTGGGTTTTCATTCACCCGGATTTCCGGGGTCCCAACAACAACCCATCCGCTGCAGGCAGCCTGGCCGCCACCCAGGACATCCTGGATGCCGTATCTTTCGCGCGGGATTCGGCCCATGTGGACTCTAGCCGGATCTACCTGGCGGGAGCCTCTGGCGGGGGACACATGGCACTGCTCACAGCGGGGAGGGAGCCAGAAATCTGGGCCGCGGTCTCAGCCTGGGTGCCGGTTACAGACCTGGCAGCCTGGTACGCTGAATGCCTGGGAAGGGAGGAAGGTTACGCAAGGTACTCCTCTGACCTGGCTGCCTCCTGCGGGGGCGCGCCTGGGGATAGCGGCGAGGTCGACAGCCAGTACCGCCTTCGCTCACCGCTCACTGTGCTCGGGCAGGCCCAAGGCCTGCCGATCGAGATCAGCGCGGGTATCGAGGACGGCCACACAGGGTCAGTGCCTGTAAGCCACACCTTGCGCGCATTCAACCTGCTGGCTGAGACAAACGGGATGCCGGAAAAAAGGCTCACCCGGGAGCAAATCGAGTTTTTTGTCAACAGCCGCGAGGTGCCTCAGGAGCTCAAGGGCGAGGTGGAAAATGACCCGGCTTATGGAGAGAGGGCGGTCCTCTTTCGCCGGACCGCAGGGCCTGTGCGGGTGACAATTTTCAAAGGCGGCCACGAGATAATTTATGAGGCGGCGCTGGCCTGGCTTGTCGCCCACAGTAAACCAAAAAATTGATCGCTGAAACAGGAAACCCGCAGAACAGGCATAGGCGGCCTGTGAACCGCCTGCCTGCAAGATGCGGATCAGGAATTATTTTTATCCGGGAGGTCTATCATGTCCGAGCGAGTTATAAGGTACCTTATTTTCATGGTCCTTCTGGCTTTTGCCGTGGCCACAGGCATGCTGATCTGGCAGGTCTCTCTCCTGAAGCGTCTGGGGCGCCTGGAAGAAAGGGTGTCTGAAAGGGTCGGCAGGATTTACAGCCTGGCGGACCGGGAGGAGGAATACCGGGCCTTGCGGACAGTCAGGCCGGAATACCGGGAGACTCTCTATCCTGCAGTGAGCACATACCGGCCGGGGCTCGACACCCTGGTGAGCTTCCAGAACCGCCTGCGCGCTGATTTGAAAGAATGGATCGGGCTGGATGAGAGTCTCCTGAAGAGCAGGGTGGAGCTGCGCTCTGTGGGCCAGGAAACCCTGGACTCACTGGGCGTGGTGCGCGAGGAGGTGGAATTTTATTTCGCGGGCAATGAAAACCACTGGCTGCTGCATGGTTACCTGCTTTATCCTGTCGATTCACAAGGGCCGCTGCCGGGAATATTCTGCCTCAACGGGCACAGCGGCAAAGCCCGGGCGGTCGCCGGGCTGGAGGAGGATTACACTCACGGCTACGGGCTCGCCCTGGCCCGTACAGGATGCAGGGTGCTCACTTTCGACTGGTGTTTCGAGGGCCAGAGCCGGCTCACTGGCGGCGAGGGCCGGGAATACAAAGGGCATGACAGTATTTACGAATACATGGCCGAGACCGGACATACCGGCCTGGCGCTTTACATGGAAAACGCTTACTGCGCTCTCGCGGCGCTCAGGCGAGACCCCGGCGTGGACCCGTCAAGGATCGCTGTGACCGGGATCAGCCGCGGGGGAGAGCTGACAACTTACTTTGCGGCCCTCTTCGCCCCGGAGCTGACCGCCTACTACGCTTCCGGAGCGGGCTTTCCATTCAGTTACCGGAGATTCGGCGGCGGGTGCAGGTGCACTTACATCGAGCGGATTTTCGACAATTACGAGTTCTCGGACCTGATGACAGCAGCGGCCCCGCTTCCGGCCGGGTTGCAGCTCGGGGTCAAGGACGATATCTGGGGCTACTGGGACAACAGCCTCCTGCTGGTCAAAAGCATCCGGAGCCTTTATGAGAGCCTCGGGGCGCCGCAGAACTTTGTCCTGGACATCCATGAGGGAAGGCACGAATATGATCTAGAGCAGGGGTGCGCTTTTTTCAAAAAGTATTTGCTTGCACCCTGAGCCGGGCATAAGGGTAAATCCGCTCCCTTACAAGTGGCCGGTTTTAATATACCTGTTTCGACGGCTCCTGGATTGCCGATGCCGGGAGGGGATGGCGCCCCCAGGCCGGAGCTGTTCCCGGATGACTGGCTGCACCTGAGGCTTGAGGGCAAAAGGCTGGGGGGTCACCAGTCGATGTGCACAAACAAAAAACCCGTAAAGAGAATTTCTCTTTACGGGTTTAAAGTAAGCGCCGGCAACGACTTACTCTCCCACGCAGTCTCCCACGCAGTACCATCAGCGCTGAAGGGCTTAACTGCCGTGTTCGGAATGGTAACGGGTGTTTCCCCTTCGCTATAGTTACCGGCAAATATGAGAGAAAAGAAAATTGAGGGTAAAAGCCGAGGGTCGAATCCAAGGCGGCCAAAATAGCAGGTCAAGTCTCACGGCCTATTAGTACTGGTCGGCTGAACACGTTGCCGTGCTTACACCTCCAGCCTATCAACCTGGTAGTCTTCCAGGAGCCTTTAGCTTCTGCCGCCGAAACGGCAGAAAAGGGACATCTAATCTTGAGGCGGGCTTCCCACTTAGATGCTTTCAGCGGTTATCCCTTCCGAACATAGCTACCCAGCGATGCACCTGGTGGTACAACTGGTACACTAGAGGTTCGTCCATTCCGGTCCTCTCGTACTAGGAACAGCTCCTCTCAAATGTCCTGCGCCCACGGCGGATACAGACCGAACTGTCTCACGACGTTCTAAACCCAGCTCGCGTACCGCTTTAATTGGCGAACAGCCAAACCCTTGGGACCTTCTCCAGCCCCAGGATGCGATGAGCCGACATCGAGGTGCCAAACCTCCCCGTCGATGTGAACTCTCGGGGGAGATAAGCCTGTTATCCCCGGAGTACCTTTTATCCTTTGAGCGACGGCGTTTCCACACACAACCGCCGGATCACTAAGCCCCGCTTTCGCGTCTGCTCGACGTGTCCGTCTCGCAGTCAGGCTCCCTTATGCCTTTATACTCTTCGCGCGATTACCGACCGCGCTGAGGGAACCTTTGGAAGCCTCCGTTACATTTTAGGAGGCGACCGCCCCAGTCAAACTACCCGCCTGACACTGTTTCCCGACCGGATAACGGTCGCAGATTAGAGTTCCGATATACCAAGGGTGGTATTTCACTGTTGGCTCCACGAAAGCTAGCGCCTCCGCTTCAAAGCCTCCCACCTATGCTACACGAGACAGACCAAAATCCAATATCAGGTTATAGTAAAGGTTCACGGGGTCTTTTTGTCCAGCCGCGGGTAATCGGTATCTTCACCGATACTTCAATTTCGCCGAGTCCCTGGTTGAGACAGTGCCCAAATCGTTACGCCATTCGTGCAGGTCGGAACTTACCCGACAAGGAATTTCGCTACCTTAGGACCGTTATAGTTACGGCCGCCGTTTACCGGGGCTTCGGTTCAGAGCTTCTCCCGAAGGATGACCCTTCCCCTTAACCTTCCGGCACCGGGCAGGCGTCAGTCCCTATACTTCGTCTTAACGACTTAGCAGAGACCTGTGTTTTTAGTAAACAGTCGCTTGGGCCATTTCTCTGCGGCCCTCACCAGCTCACTAGGAAAACCAATTCACCGGCAAGGGCACCCCTTATCCCGAAGTTACGGGGTTAATTTGCCGAGTTCCTTAACCAGAGTTATCTCGAGCACCTTAGGATACTCACCCCGCCTACCTGTGTCGGTTTACGGTACGGTCGACCACAGAGCTAACATAGAGGTTTTTCTTGGCAGTATGATTAGGATCAGTTGGCTTGCCCGAAGGCTCGTTTCCCCATCGCCTCTCGGAGTTAATGACGGTCCGGATTTGCCTAAACCGTCCTCCTACCGACTTGGACCTGCATACCATAAACAGGCTGACCTTTCACTCCTGCGTCACCCCATAGCTCAGACACTCTGCGGCCGGTACAGGGATATTAACCTGTTTTCCATCGTCTACGTCTTTCGACCTCGACTTAGGATCCGACTAACCCTGAGCGGATTAACCTTCCTCAGGAAACCTTAGGCTTTCGGTGACCCGGTTTCTCACCGGATTTATCGCTACTCATACCGGCATAGTCGCTTCCATACCGTCCAGCACACCTCACGATGCACCTTCGACCAGTATGGAACGCTCCCCTACCACGCAGTCTTTTAAGGACTGCATCCATAGCTTCGGTACCAGGCTTAGTCCCGGCAATTATCGGCGCAAAACCACTTGACTGGTGAGCTATTACGCACTCTTTTAATGAATGGCTGCTTCTAAGCCAACATCCCAGTTGTCTGGGCGATTTCACATCCTTTCTCACTTAGCCTGGATTTGGGGACCTTAGCTGATGGTCTGGGGTGTTTCCCTCTCGCCGCAGGAGCTTATCCCCCTGCGACTGACTCCCGGAGTACAAGTAAACGGCATTCGGAGTTTGGTTGGGTTCGGTAACCTGTGAAGATCCCTAGCCCATCCAGTGCTCTACCTCCGTTACTCAATGCTCCGAGGCTATACCTAAATATATTTCGGGGAGAACCAGCTATCTCCGAGTTTGATTGGCCTTTCACCCCTACCCACAGTTCATCCAAGCATTTTTCAACATACATTAGTTCGGACCTCCATGGCGTGTTACCGCCACTTCATCCTGACCATGGGTAGATCACTCGGTTTCGGGTCTACTCAGCACTACTTGATCGCCCTGTTCAGACTCGCTTTCGCTACGGCTTCGTCCCGGAAGGACTTAACCTTGCAGCACTGAAGTAACTCGCCGGTTCATTATGCAAAAGGCACGCGGTCAGGCGGCGTATCCAGCTAATGAAAGCCAGATGGCCTCTCCCTCCCACAGCTTGTAGGCGCATGGTTTCAGGTACTATTTCACTCTCCGCCTGGAGTACTTTTCACCTTTCCCTCACGGTACTAGTTCACTATCGGTCGTCAGCTAGTATTTAGCCTTAGGAGGTGGTCCTCCTGGGTTCCGACGGGATTTCCCGTGTCCCGCCGTACTCGGGCGAGCCATCCGAAGAGTCAGACGTTTTCACCTACAGGACTTTCACCTTCTGTGGTTCGACTTTCCAGAACAATTCGGCTAACGTTGACTTTTGTAACTCCGGTCCAGAGCTGGACCTCCGGAACATGACTGCCCACTACCCCGGCAGTGCAACGTGTCCAGACTTTTGCACACTGCCGGTTTAGGCTCTTCCCCGTTCGCTCACCACTACTAGGAGAATCGCGGTTGCTTTCTTTTCCTGGGATTACTAAGATGTTTCAGTTCTCCCCGTTCGCCTCACGCCCGCTATGTATTCACGAGCATGATAACCGTCCATTACGACGGCTGGGTTGCCCCATTCGGGTATCTCCGGATCAAGGGTTATTTGCACCTTCCCGAAGCTTATCGCAGCTTGTCACGCCCTTCATCGCCTGCTGACGCCAAGGCATCCACCGTGCGCCCTTAGTAACTTGACCTGTAACCTCGGTCACCTAGGACTCGTTCCTTGGCTTTACCCTCAATTTTCAAAGATCGGATGCCGAATATTCGGCCTGATTTGGCTAATCTGGTGGAGATAACCGGGATCGAACCGGTAACCTCCGGCTTGCAAAGCCGGCGCTCTCCCAATTGAGCTATATCCCCTAGTAAACTGGTGGGAGCTGCTCTTGAGCTGCCCACTCTTTTTACTTCCGCTGTAAAATGACTGCTCTTTTTTTTCGTTAAGAATTGCCCGTTTTCGGCAATTTTTTTTCCAATGGTGGGCCTAGGTAGATTCGAACTACCGACCTCACGCTTATCAGGCGTGCGCTCTAACCACCTGAGCTATAGGCCCTAGGCCACAAAAAAGGCGCTCGAACATAGAGATTCATTCGCTGCGCCTTTTAAGCAGCTGCCCTAGTGGGGAAAAAAGTGATGGAAAAGTTTTTATTTAAAGAGATAATAGTGTGAGGCCATGCTCGCCGAAACCGTCCATGTAAAACGCTTTTCCGAAGCTGCCTGCCCGACCGGCAGTTTTCCTTCTGCCAGGGGTTTGAATCATGCAGCTGCCGTGCGCGTCTTACTCCATAGAAAGGAGGTGATCCAGCCGCAGGTTCCCCTACGGCTACCTTGTTACGACTTCGCCCCAGTCACTGGGTTTACCTTCGGCACCTCCCTCCCTTGCGGGTTAGGACAGCGACTTCGGGTACCCTCAGCTTCCATGGCGTGACGGGCGGTGTGTACAAGGCCCGGGAACGTATTCACCGCGGCGTAGCTGATCCGCGATTACTAGCGATTCCAACTTCATGGAGTCGAGTTGCAGACTCCAATCCGAACTTAGACCAGATTTTAGGGATTAGCTCTGCCTTGCGACTTCGCAACCCGCTGTACTGGCCATTGTAGCACGTGTGTAGCCCTGGACGTAAGGGCCATGATGACTTGACGTCGTCCCCACCTTCCTCCAGCTTATCGCCGGCAGTCCCCCTAGAGTCCCCGGCATTACCCGCTGGCAACAAGGGGCAAGGGTTGCGCTCGTTGCGGGACTTAACCCAACATCTCACGACACGAGCTGACGACAGCCATGCAGCACCTGTATAGACATCCCGAAGGAGGGGCCTGTTTCCAGGCCTTTTATCTATATGTCAAGCCCAGGTAAGGTTCTTCGCGTTGCTTCGAATTGAACCACATGCTCCACCGCTTGTGCGGGCCCCCGTCAATTCCTTTGAGTTTCAACCTTGCGGCCGTACTCCCCAGGCGGGGTACTTAATGCGTTAGCTGCGGCACCGAGTGCATGGAAACACCCAACACCTAGTACCCATCGTTTACGGCTAGGACTACCAGGGTATCTAATCCTGTTTGCTCCCCTAGCTTTCGCACATCAGCGTCAGAGTCAGTCCAGAGAGCCGCCTTCGCCACTGGTGTTCTTCCCAATATCTACGCATTCCACCGCTACACTGGGAATTCCGCTCCCCTCTACTGACCTCAAGCACAGCAGTCCCAGATGCAATCCACCGGTTGAGCCGGCGGTTTTCACACCTGACTTACTGTGCCGCCTACGCGCCCTTTACGCCCAGTAATTCCGAACAACGCTTGCTCCCTCCGTATTACCGCGGCTGCTGGCACGGAGTTAGCCGGAGCTTCCTCTGATGGTACAGTCAGCCAACTGATCTTATCAATCGGTTAGGTTTCTTCCCATCTGACAGAGCTTTACGACCCGAAGGCCTTCATCGCTCACGCGGCGTTGCTGCGTCAGGCTTTCGCCCATTGCGCAAAATTCCCTACTGCTGCCTCCCGTAGGAGTCTGGGCCGTATCTCAGTCCCAATGTGGCCGGACACCCTCTCAGGCCGGCTACCCATCATAGCCTTGGTAGGCCATTACCCTACCAACTAACTAATAGGCCGCGGGCTCATCTCAAAGCGACAGCGCTCATCACGCCATCTTTATTCACTCCCAGATGCCAGGAAGTGAACACATCCGGTATTAGCCCTCCGTTGGGAAGGTTATCCCAGACTTCAAGGCAGATTACCCACGTGTTACGCACCCGTTCGCCACTTTACTCACTTCCCGAAAGAAGCTTTCTCGTACGACTTGCATGTATGAAGCACGCCGCCAGCGTTCGTCCTGAGCCAGGATCAAACTCTCCGTTAGAATTTATATTCTTCCGAAGTTACTCTTCACTACATAGATCTCTCTAAGAGACCCGGCTTCTGGCGCGGTTTAGCATGGCACATCACACTATTATTGTCAAAGAACAGTTTCGACTTAAAGTCGAGAATCTAAAAAATATGCACAATTGCTCTTTCTGTCAATATTTTTTTTCTTCCAAACAAAAATTCCTGCTCTCTCTGTTTTAGGAACATATATTACAGGGCAATATAAATTTAGTGTCTCAAAAAGGCTCTGTCAATAGCCTGTGAGGATTTTTGACGTGTTCTGTTAACTTTTCTCTTGATTTATTATTCTCCTTTTATAAACATACTGAAAGTTTTATCCTGACGTTTATATGAGCATTGCATTTACAAAGGCCCCGGAGGGGGAATTGGCCAGATTTTACCCGATTATCGACTGTCAGGAAAGTGGGCATGATGCAGGCGGACTCGCTGCACAGCTTGTCGAGGCAGGCTGCGACATGCTTCAGGTGAGGGCCAAAGGGGCAACCTCGGCGGAATTCTTTTCCTTTTCCAAAGCGGTTGTCGCTCGAGTGGGCCGCCGCTCCTGTGTGATAATAAACGACCGTTTCGATATCGCCCTGGCTGTCCGGGCAGGCGGCGTGCATCTGGGAGAGTTCGATCTGCCTGTAGGAGCGGTGCGGGAAATAGCCCCCGAGGGGTTTATTATCGGCGCCACAGCCCGCGATCCCCAGACAGCGCTCTCAGCCCAGGAAGCAGGGGCCGATTACATCGGGGCCGGGGCTGTCTTTCCCACCGGCTCGAAAAGCGATACCCGGTTTATCGGGCTTGAGGGTCTCGCCGGGATTGCAGGCAGTGTGAAGATCCCGGTTTATGGTATCGCCGGCATAACCCTTGAGAATTGTGCTTCGGTCGTGAGGGCGGGAGCCTACGGTTGCGCCGGAATCACTGCCGTCGCCCGCGCGCAAGACCCTGCCCGGGCTTTCAGAAACCTTGAACAAACCCTGAGACAGGCAGCGCAGGCAAGGGAATAAATTCTTGCTCCTGTCGAAAAATATTTTATTATATGCTTTCATTTTAAGATCCAGGACACTTGCTTTCAAAATCCACTTAAATCAACAGAAGGAGATACGAGATGGCTATTACTCGAGTGTGGATCGAGGAAGGCTGCACAATCTGTGGAATGTGCGAAGATGAATGCCCTGAGGTTTTTGAACTGGGCGATGAAAGCGCGGTAATAAAGGAAGAGATAAACCTTTCAGAGCACGAGGAGGGTATTATCAACGCCGTGGAAAGCTGCCCGGTGCAAGTCATTCAATATGAAGAGGTATAAAGGCGCCGGGGAAGGGATTGCCAGATACACGGCCTCAGGACTTTTGATCCGGACCGCCTACCGGACCGGTGGCAGCAATCTCTCTCTTTTAAAGAATCCAGGGTTATGTAAAAGTCGATGTTTTCGGACACAGTGCGGTCACGATGTCAAGGACGTGAGTGCGGAAAGCCGGTTCTTATCTTTCAGCGGTTAAATCGGCCTCACCTGCAAGAAGAAATACAAACTTACGAGGCGCGCTGCAAATCAAGGCCCTGATGCGCTTTTAACGGATAAATCTTCTTTTAATTGACTGATACTGTTCTTTTTCTTCAGAAGAAGGCTGAATGTCTCAAGACCGGCCCACACAAAAAAAGAAGCCCCTGGTAATATTTGCTCACTCGGATGGCTTTGACCGGCTGTACCAGATGTCTTCCATAGCGCTCACCTCTGCGGCGAATGGCCATCCGGTGGTGATTGCGCTGTTTTTCTGGGCCCTCAGGGCCGTAGCGCGGGGCAAAATGGATGAGCTCAGGTTTTCCGCTCTGGACCCGGAGGCGCAAAGAGAGACAGAGCGCCGCGTTAGGTCAGCCAACAACCCTCTGCCGTCCGAGATGCTCTCGATGGCCCGGGAAACCGGAATGGTGCGGCTTTTAGCCTGCAGTGCCTCGGTGCAGTACCTGGGACTCGAGCTCGAGGAGACCGCCAGCAAGGTCGATGAAATAGTGGGGATGGCTACTATCCTGCGCCTGGCTCAGGACGCTGCGGAGGTTATTTACATTTAAGGCTTCGGCTTTCCCCTTGATCCCCGATCCAAGATGCGTTTCCCCCCGGGTTATCCCCGGAAACCTTTCCCGGCTTAATTCCAATGTTGTTCACTTTAGGCGGGAAAGGCAAACGATGTCATTCCCGCGCAAGCGGGAAACCAGGTTTTTAAGCCGATTTTCTGGACCCCCGCTTTCGCGGGGGTGACAAAAAGAGAGTGTTGTCGCTTTAAGTGAACAGTATTAGGCTTAATTCTGATTGTTCAATAAAACAAATCCGGTTTGCTTCTCTTGAGCCTTGCAGAAGCTGGTCGACACCCTTTTTACAAATTGCCCATGTTGTCAATACATGCCAAATTTGTCTACCGCTCGACCGGGCAGGACAGGATAAGGGCCAGGTTTTCCACAGTTCCCCGCCGGCCTGTGTTTATCTGGTAGCTTTTCTCTTTGCCCGGCTCTCCGATCTCGATTGTCTGGGATTTGCGCACATTGTCCAGGATCCACTCGTGGGTGATCTCGAGCCTGGAGAAACTCGCGGGACCTGTGGTGAAAAAGGCAAGCCTTATATCGTCGAGCGCCATGTCCTCCAAGCGGTAGCGCAGGTAAACTGTTTTAGTATCCGCGGGAAGTTCGCTCACCAGGCGGTCGACCTCGGGCCAGCGCAAAAGACGGGTCTCAGGCTTCCCATCGAGCCAGCTCATGCCCGGGTCGTACTCCCAGAGAGTCATATAAGGCCCGTCCGGGGATAGGGCCCAGGCGATCGAACCCCGGGCTTTAGCGGGACTGCGGCTATTGTGCGCTGTTTTCCTCAACTCGGCGGTGAGTTTTTCCGGAGCCAGCCGGTCGAGCACCAGAAACCTGCCGCCGGCCTGGAATCCAGCGAGTTTCGCGCTGTCCGGCGCTGTCAGGGCGAAAATCGCCTCTCCCCGGGCCTGGCTCCGGGGCTTGAGAAGAATGTTGTCAGCCTCGAACAGGCACTCTAGCCCCTCGATTCTCCGGGCGAACTCCTGGATGCGGTCAAGCGCCACGGGTACAGCGTATTTTTTACGCTTTTGGCCTGGGCTGTAAAGAAGCTCGTTGTCTCCGGTGACCAGTGCGGGGAGAGTGCGCGGGTTTAACTGGATCAGGCTCGTGAGTTTTAGATCCCTGGCCTTTGCCCCTCCATCAGTCCCGGCCGGCCCGCTGAGTGTCAGGCGCACGAGGTAGCCATAGGCGCCGCTCACTGCGGTCAGAGATCCGTGCTCGCTCGTGGCGAGCACCCGGGACCCGACTTCCCAGGGTCCGGTAAAAGGCCCGTTGATCGTGCCGGCAGGCTGCCAGCTTCGCCCCCAATCAGTCGAGGTCTCGATTGCCAGCCTGTTGGCTGCTGTGGTCAGCTCCGCGTAAAGGGAAATCCGGGCATCGATCAGCACATAAGGGCTCGGCATCTCGAAAACAGCCGCTCCGGGCAGTGCAGCGTTCTCTCTCCTGAGCGGCTCATTGGGCCCGCTGGGGAGGCTCAGGTTATTATTGAACCCGGGAGCGGAAACCGGATAGTAAGCGCTTTTTTCCCAGAGCGGCGGGGTGTATTCGATTCTGCCGGTTGACCAGCGGCGGTAATCTTTCTGGCTCTTGGGACCATCGTCGGTGCGGATATCATAGCGGGAATGCTCGACCGGGAACTCCTGGAAAGTTTTGCCGACATTCTTGTATGGCAGGTAATAGAGCCGCTCACTTTCCGGCTTGAAAAAGCGGACCAGGCGCTCTCCTTGGCGCAGCATGAAATCCATGGAGTGCCCGCCCGGGTAGCGCTTGTAAGGGAACAGCCAGTTGTCTTTCCGGCTCGTGAAAAGCTCCGCATAGCCGCCCATGGCTTCTGCGCGCACATCTGCCGGGTACCAGGGATAGACCACCCTGGCGGAGTCCGCCTTGTCCGGGGCGAGCATCTTGCCCAGGATGATATTCCGGTCATCCTCGAGCTCGCGCACCGAGGCTATGGGGGACTTTTTGGGGTCTCCCTGGCCCAGGGTCGTATATCCCAGCATGTCCGAGTCGAGCATATTGTATTTGCCGTCGAAAAAGACCTCGGTCACCGTGTGGCCGGTGAGAAACCAGACTCTTGAGTCCGGGAACCCCCCGGCCTCGAAAAGGGCCTCGAGCAGCGGCGCCACCTGGTAGCAGAGGCCGAACCCGTAGCTGTTAAGGAGCTTCGAGGGGTCGAGCACCTCGCCCAGGGGCTCCTCATAGGCCCAGCCGGCGATATGATAGAACATCCCCGGCTCGACAAACCTGCCGTCAGTGAGAAGGTAGCGCCAGATCGTTTCGGCTTTCTCGCGGTCGGTCGCCGCGCCGGACTGCTCGTAAAGCGTCCGGACTAGTTTGTTGAGATACCTGGTATCAGGCTGGCCCTTGCCGAGCACCCAGGGGGAGCAGACCTGGGCCTGCACCTGGGCCAGGGTGAAAAGAGAAACCAGAACCGACAGTGCCAGAGCAGCGGAAAGGCGTTTCATATAACCTCCTAAAAATTGTATTGATCAACAATAATGTATTCACTGCCAGGCTGGATGGTTCTCCAGGCCGGAAGTTGACTTCGGCGGGAAGGGCGACTAATTTATCAAGTTGCCAAACCTCGCTGGACTAACATAAAACTGTGTGAAACAGATGACCGGAAAAGAACGAGTCAAGGCCGCGATGACCGGCCGCCAGCCCGACCGGGTCCCCTATATGTGCCAGCTTGCGGTGGCCCATTTCTACCGCGCCGTGCCGATGACCGACTGGTGCGGCATCTGGCTCGACCCCGACCGTTTCGCCGAGGTCGAGATGTCCCTCTGTAAAAGATACGGCATGGATGGGGTTTTAATCAACATTTATCCTTCATACCGCACCTGGCGCTCCTTGAAACACATTGGCCGCGACGAGACCCGCGATGTGGTCACTTACGCTGACGGCTCGACCGATTTTTTCAGAGCCGATGGCGAGACCTCTTTTGACTGGACTGCGGCCCGGACCCCCGGCAGGCTCTACCCGGAGACTTTCCAGCCGGATGAGCTGGCCTACCCCCAGGTCTCTAGGGACTGGTACGATGTGCTCGGGGCATTCGACCCGGAATTTGTCCGCGACCATTCGATCCACTGGGAGGTGCAGAGCCCGTTCGACCACCTGGTAGAGCTTTTCGGCTTGAGCGAGGCAATGGTCATGACCCTGACCCACCCGGAAAAAGTGCTGGCCGTGCTGGAGAAAGCCCTCGAGCTGCAGATCGCCCGCGGAAGGGGCGCGCTCAGGCAAATGGTCACGCCGGATGCGGTCAAGGTGAGCTCCCCTTATGTGGGCCAGTCGTTTATCAGCCCAGAGGCCTACCGGCGCTTTGTCATCCCGTTCGAGAGCCGCCTTGTCTCAGCCCTCAAGGAGCAAGCCCCGGAGGTGCCGGTTTACCTTCATACCTGCGGGGCGCTGGATGACAGGCTCGAGCTGGCGCTGGAGAGCGGGTATGACGGGATCGAGTGCCTTGATCCGCCGCCCCTGGGCAATGTGGAGCTGAAGGATGCCGCCGTCAGGCTCGCCGGCTCAGCCTGGATCAAAGGAAATCTCGATTCGGTGAACCTGCTCACCCCCGGAGACAGGGACCAGATCGAGCGCGAAGTCAGGCGCTGCCTGGCTGTGGGCATGAGCCACAAGCCGGGCTACATACTTTCCACAGCCTGCTCGACCGCCCCCACCACGCGGCCTGAAACCATGGAGTTTATCCACGAACTGGTCGAAAAATACGGCTATTATAGTTGAGATTCTTTTCCTGAATCTTTTCATCCTGCGGATTGCTGCTTAAAAATTCGATTTTAAGAATTTATACCTTAAAAAAGTTTTATCATTTTCCCCTAACCGGGATTATTCACAAAACGAACCAAAACCTGTAGGGGCAGGCCTCTGTGCCTGCCCATTATTTGGGATTTCCTTGATGTAAATCGGGCGGCCACAGGGGGCCGCCACTACAAAAACGGGAACGGAAAATTTTTTTATGAATAATGGCGGCTAAGAACATTGCTTGCTTTTTATAACGCTATATAAATCAATGGGTTATTGTAGGGGCGGGTTTCAAACCCGCCCCTACAGGTAAAATTTATCCTTTTACCTGGGATTTTTTAAAAGCTCTCGAATTTATCAGCTCTTTGAGATCAAAAAGGACAGCGTTCATTTTTCCGGTCTGTAATTCCGGGCAGAATTTGAACAATTGACAACGCGTGTTCCACTGTTTATCAATTAATTCAGGGAACTTTGGCGCAGACCAATGCGGAAATGCTCCGCCGCGGGCCAAAGGCTGTCTCCGGCAAATCCAGGTTGAATGACAGCAGCAGTATTGGAGAGTTAATAAATACGGATATCGATTATTGATT
>Ga0307379_10001464_pt1 | contig 37276 bp, 76 predicted proteins | sample UN2MG_FD_202237 | JGI IMG/M metagenome (GOLD analysis project Ga0307379, IMG submission 202237) | Soil microbial communities from Risofladan, Vaasa, Finland - UN-2 | ecosystem: Environmental > Terrestrial > Soil > Coastal area > Acid sulfate soil | place: Finland: Risofladan, Vaasa | collected...
TTAATAACGAATTTTCAGATAAGATACAGCTTGAACATTCAGGAGACATTAAAGTAAATATAAATATAAATGAAATATGAAAGAAATCAATACTGATTTTGACATACCTACAAAATTCAAGCCTATTCTTAAAACTGACAAAAAATATATTATTTTGCGTGGCGGTCGTGGATCTGGTAAATCATGGCAAGCAGCAGATTACACAATTATCAATTCTTTAAAAGAAAAAAAGCGCATTCTTTGCGGTCGTGAGATACAAAATTCAATAAAGCAATCAGTACATAAACTTATATGTGATAGAATAGAAACACATAAGCTGAATGATTTATTTAAAATAACTGATAATTCAATAAAAGTTTACAATGGTTCTGAGTATATTTTCATAGGTTTTCACAGAAATATTGATAGTGTCAAATCTTGCGAGGGTGTTGACATATTCTGGGGAGAGGAAGCACAAAGCTTCTCACAAAATAGTTTAGATGTTTTAATACCAACAATAAGAAAACCAGACAGTAAATTAATATTTACGTATAATCCCACTAATGAAGACGATCCCATACATAAAAAATTTACATTAACAGATAGAAATGATACATTAAATATATTAGCTAATTATTCAGATAATCCATTTTTCCCTGATGTTCTTAGAGCTGAATTAGAATATGACAAGCAATATGATTATGACAAGTATCTGCATATATGGGAAGGTCAATGTGTAGCTCACTCTGAAGATCAAGTATTTTACGGTAAGTGGGAAATATCAGATTTTGAAGCTCCTGAAGACGTAACTTTTTATCATGGTTTAGACTTTGGATATTCAAACGATCCAACGGCTGCTGTAAGATGTTTTGTAAAAGATGATTGCTTATATATTGATAAAGAAAGCTTTAAAATTAAATTAGAGATAACTGATACAGCCAAATACATAACAAATGATATACCAACGATTAGCAAACATCATATTATAGCAGATAGTGCAAGACCTGAAACTATAAGTCATTTACGCAATATTAACGGAATGAATATTTCAGGTGCTAAAAAAGGGGCTGGCTCTGTAATTGACGGTATACAGAAAATTAGAGGATTCAAAAAAATATTTATACATGAATCTTGTAAGGAAACTATTACAGAATTTAGATTATACAAATGGAAACGAAACACACAAACAGCAGTATTATTAAATGATCCTGAAGATAAACATAATCATATTATAGACGCTTTACGCTACTCACTTGAAAAATATAATAAATCAAACTGGACGGTTCATCAGTGGTAAATAAAATAGAATTATCAGATAAGAACTTTTACATATGGGATCAAGAAGAAAAGCTGAATAATGAAAGTATCGAAAGTTATATACAATCATATTTATCAGGAAACGAATTAAAAAGAATAACAGTATATAATGATTATTATGGCGGTGACAATACCGAAATATTAAAGTATCATAAAGACCGGAAAAACAGACGGGTAACACCTAATAATTGTATTCCTACAGGATACTATTCTACTATTATCGATACTATGGCAGGATTCATGTTTTCTAATATTCAGTATACGAGTGAACAAGAATCTGATGAAAATTTTATTGAATCATTAAATGCAGTATTAGACAATAACAATTCAGATGTAAAAGACATGGAAAGCGGTGTAAATGCCCTTGCATATAACAAAGCTATTGAATTGGTCTATACAGTAGGTGATTCAGTAAATAAACCTGAAATTAAATTCACTTCGATAGATCCACGTCAAATGTTGCTTATTTATAATGATGATATTGAACCGTTGTTATTATGTGGTATTAGAATAACACTTTCAAATAATAAAGATTATGATTATATGATAGATGTTATTTATAAAGACGAATGGCAATATTATTATTTAAAAAATGGGAAGTTGTCATCACGAAAAGAAAGTAAAACGTTATTATTTTCGGAATGTCCTGTCATAGTTTACAGAGCTGAAATCTTGACAGATAAAAGTCCGTTTAATATCGTTATTCCGTATATTGTAGCACTTGACAATGTGGTAACTGGAAATAGTGACGACATTGACAAATTAACAGACGCTATTTTAATATTGACGAAAATGCTTGATGCTGACACTTTAAAGAATCTCAAAGAGCTTAAAGCCATATCTGGAATGGATGAAAAAGACAGAGTTGAATATGTCGAAAAAAATAACAGTCCTGAGTTTAGACAATACGTTTCTAAGCTGCTTATAAATGAAATACACAAACATTCTCATGTGGTAGACTGGTATAATCCAGACAGTGGAATATCAGGAGATGCAAGCGCCAAGGCTTTAAGAACCCGATTATTCGATATGTCAATGTATTCTAAACGATTAGAGAAAGTATACATCAAAGGACTTAAAAAGCGTATTAAACTAATTGCTGAAATGATGAAAATTACAGATCAAGGATATGGAAATATAAGCATAAAATTAAATAGAGAGATACCATCTGAATTTTTAGACCTTGCACCTGTATTAAATAATCTTGAATTTATTTCGACACCAAGTAAACTTGAAATGCTCGGAATGAATGTTGAAAAAGAAATTAAAAAACTTGATGAAGAAAAAACAGCAAATGTGGCACGGTTTATGCAAGAGTCAAGAGTGACAGACGGTGTGACAAATGAAGAGGATGATAATTAAAAACTGACTGCTCAAATAAAAATCAAATGGGCAATCCATAATGTCCTCCTTAATCAAATTTGATTTTATAGTTTGGTAGTATTTTTTTAATTGGTTCATCAATAGCGCAATTAATGGGTAGAGAATATAAGTTTCCATAGGTGTCAGCAATTATATGATACACACATTCATCATATTTTTGGCATAAGAAACCATCTATGTCAATAAATAATCTGTCAGGTTCAACATCTTCTAATGTCGGGTTTTTTATACTTTCTTTTTCTTTTTCAATAAATTCAATCATAATAGTCTCCTTACTTTTTATTTCAATATACATAACAATCAAATAAATGTCAAGTAAAAAAAGGAAAAAATGTCATTTAAATCATTTCAAGAATTAGGGTATGACTTAACCGATGCAGAAATAAAAGCATACGAAAAACAGATAGTACAATCATATCAAACAGTATTAAAAGAGCTTAAAGACAGCATTGAAAAAAGTTACTCTGTATTAGCAGGAATAACACCCGAAAACGGAAACTACTACAATGAATTTCTTAAACATGGACGTAAAGAAAAACTATTCATTGAAATAACTAAACAATACAATGATCTTTATAAACAACTTAATAGCACAGTTTCAAATGCTTCTAAAATTGCAATCACTAACAACTATTATAGACAGCTATATTCAAAATCATGGTTAGCTGAAGAACTTAAATTTATTGTTATTCCTGAATCGATAGTTGAATTATCTGTTTACGGTTCTGATACAGCATGGAAGGAAATTACAAAAAGTATAGCTGAAAAATTCGGGAAAGATCAATATAAAGCTCCTTATGGTACTTTATCAGATTTATTACAAAATAACAAAGTTGATGAATTAAAAAAGATACAGACTTTAATAAGTCAGGGGTTACAAGCTGGTAAAAGTGCGAAAGATTTAGTAAAAGACTTATCTTCTATTATCGGTGGCATATCAGAAAAAGAAGCGAGTGGTTTTATTTCAAATGCAATGAGGATATTAAGAACTGAAACTAATAGAACTATGAACGACGCTGCATTCGCAAGTGCGAAAGCTGCAGAATCGCAAGGAATAAATATTAAAAAAATGTGGTCGGCAACACTTGACAGTGGTACAAGACCTATACACGGACAACTTGACGGACAAATAAGGGAACTCGATTCACCTTTTAATGGCGGCGGTTATGAAGTACAACGCCCCGGAACTTTCCCTTCAGCAGGTCAAAATATAAATTGCAGATGTACGACAGTTGACATTATAGATGATACTTTACCAACCGCAAGACGTGGAAGAAATCCTGTAACTGGTGAAAATGAAGTATTTGATTATACTGACTTTACAGACTGGGCAGAAAGTAACGGATTAGCATATAATAAGTCTGGTAGACTTGTTAAAATATAAAGGATATTTAAATGAAAGAAGAAATAAAAAAATTAGTTATAGATCGCTTAAGAGAAGAAAAAGATTTTACTGCTTTAAGTGTTAAGAATGTTATAGGCGATAATAAATTTATTGGTTATCCAGTTATAATATATATTAATGAAGGTGTTGATTTAATAATTAGCGAAGAAGTTTTTTATTCCAATTTTGATGAATACATAGACAAGGAAAATTCAAATAAAGATTGGATTGAACTAAAATATAAAGGAGATTAAAAATGGAAACAGATAAAAATCTGGATCAGGCTATACAGCAGGATACGGGAACAGAAGCTCCGAAGGGTGAAAACCAGTCAAACGATTTAGAATCAAGATTAGCAGAATTAGAAAAAAGATATAAGTCTGAAATATCAGGACTTAACAGAAAAATTTCTGATACTGAGAAAGAAAAACAGGCTCTTGATAAAAAGGTTAGAGAATCTGAACTTGAAAAATTAAGTGACAAAGAGAGAGCCGAAGAAGAAATAAGAATAGCAAAAGAAAATATTGCAGAACTTAAAAAAACAGAAATGGAATTTATAACAAAAGACAGATTAAACAATTTAGGATTATCAAAGGAATCAGTATCAAAATTGATTGAGATTGTAAAAGGTAATGATGAATCAGAAATTGACAAAATAGTTGAAATATTAGGATCTGTCATAAATGCAGAATCAGAAATAAGAAAAGAAAAAACTATAAATCAAGCTCTTGGTGGTACAGCTCCAAAAATTGGACTTACTACAAATGCTAATAGTTTACAAACTTATTATGATAACGCAAAATCAAAAGGCGACACGGCTTTGATGGTGAGTATTAAAAGACAAGCCGGCAATGAAGGAATAAACATAATTTAAAAGAGGTAACAATATGGGATCTACAAGCGCAGTAGCGCAAAGTTATAATGACACTAACGTCTTAGGCGAAGTGCTTCAGATTGGAGCAACAAGAAACACCGGGCAGTTTCTATCTGCTATTTCAGCAAATGGAACTAAAAGAGTAAATTCTCAAAATTTCGTAATGACAGCATCCTATTCACTTGATGCAGGAAGCCAAAATGTAATTGACGAAACAGCTTCTTTGACTGCTGGAACTTCAAAGTTCTATGCAAAAAGTCAAGAATATAATGTTTGTCAACTTAGCAAATTAGATCTTGCAGTTTCACATCTTAGACTTTCAGCAACTCAACAATTATCAAATCCAAATGCTGATATTGGCGGATTCGCTCCAACAGTTTCAGAATTTGATAGAGCCGTTTCAAATGGCATGGCTCAATTTTCTGCAGACTGGGAATACTCAGCAATCAACGGAACTTTTGTAGATAGATCAGTAGTAACAACTGATGTGGCTATGGGCGGACTTCTTGATACAACTGTCGGAATTCAAACTAATACAGAAGCTGCTGGTGGTCTTACACTTACAAGAACACATTTGAATAATCTACTTGTAACAATGACAGAAAACGGCGCTCAACTTCAAAGACCAGCACTATTATGCAGACCTAAATATCTACCTATTCTTTCAGGGCTTTTTGGATATCAGCCGGCTGATTGGAATATGGGTGGCGTGGCAATAAAAAATATACTAACTGACTTCGGCAATTTTGGTATTATATGGACTAATGCAGCTCCGGATAATACTCTTATTGTAGCTGACTTGTCATATATTTATCCTGTTGTACTTCCTCAACCAAACGGACAAGATGTTTCATTAGTTGAATATGTTGACGGCGGTTCAGCTCAAAAAGGTTATATTCAAGGTTTTATAGGTGTTGATTTTACAGCTGAATCATTCCATGGCAAAATCACAGGATTGGCGTGAGGTGGTTAAATGAAAAATTATAATTTTAATAAATATTCAGGAATACAACCAGCAACAAGAGATGCATTAAACGGATTATATGAAAGCGGTGGACTACCTCAAATTAAAGGCAAATGGTTTTTTGTAGATCCTGCAAATAGCACAGCTACAGTAGGCGGTGAAGCTGATAGTCCAGTCGCAAGTATTGAAAACGCTTATGATCTTTGTACTTCTGGAAATGGTGACGGTATTGTATTGTTATCAGGTGGTACAACTTCAGCTAAAACAACTTCATATTTAAAACAGCCTTTAGCATGGTCAAAACATGGTATTACTGTTGTGGGTGTTGCCGCTCCAACTCGTATGGGTGGACGTGCAAGAGTAGCGAATAAAACCGTTACAACAACAGCAGCTTTAACAGCAATTGCAAACACTTCTATTTCAAGGGCTGCAGGTTCTTTTATTACTGACGGTTGGGAAGTTGGAATGCAGTTTATTTCAAATGTTGATGCGGCTGCTATTACAGTTACAGTTGTAACAGCTTTGAAAATTACTTGTACAGGTACTTTAACAGTCGGTGCGCATACTTCAATCACAAGTGTTGACACTAATCTTGTTACAGTAAGCGGAGACAACAACGCATTTTATAATGTTCATTTTGGGAACTTCGGTTCTAATGTTCTTGAAGTCGGATGCGTAGAAGTTACAGGAAATAGAAACTATTTCGGAAATTGTCATTTAATCGGTGCAGGACATGCAACACCAGCAGCCGCAACTGGTGCGTATGATCTAAAACTTAACGCAGCTGAAGAGACTACTTTTGAAAACTGTACTTTTGGGACTGATACAATTATCAGAGCTGCAGCAAACGGAAATATAGTTTATGATGGTACATGTTACAGAAATAGATTTTATGGATGCGATGTCATAAGCTATTCCGCTACTGCTGGGCATGGTGCTGTAAATATAATTGACGTTACTGCAATGTCAGGCGTTGATATATTTTCAGGATGTAGGTTCATTAACTGGAAGCCGAACGGATACGGCGCTTTGACAAAAGCGGTTATCGGTTCAACTCCTACAAGTGGGCACTTGCTTTTTGATTCATGTTCATTCTTTGGATATACTGCAGTCGGTGCAACAAGTGCGGTTTATGTTGCTAACTCGGCGGTTGTAGCATCTGGAGCTGGTGGTATTGCAACAACTATTTAACGTAAAATTTCAGGGGGCTAAATGCCCCCTTTTTAAAAGAGGTTCAAATGAGTACTTCAGCAATTGTTGAAAATATGAATTTAGCTAAGGATACATTAACTAATTTTCCGATATCAATTAGCGGAGATCATGCATATATACACAAACAAAAAGCTTATACGGCATTAGTCAGTGTTGGTACTATTTCAGCAGCTTACAAAATAGGTTTTAAAACTCCAAGTGTTGCAAGCGGGAAATATGTACACTGGAGACCTACAGGTATATCTTCAAGCGCAAATTATGTAGCTGCTATTTTATATGAAGGTGACGCTTTTACAGGTGGCGATGCAGTAACACCAATAAACAGATACAGAGCTTCTATAATAGGATCATCAATGCAAACATTTGCTAAAGGTGTTACGGTAACACCATCAGGAACTATAATTGATTTGGACGGTTTTGGCACTTCAGGAACTCCGAATAATAGAAGCGGCGGTGGTTCAAAATCAGATGAAGAACTTGTTTTAAAAGCTAATACAAACTATGTTTTACAATTAACGCCAGCAGGTGAAACAGTATGCACAGCAAAATTATTCTGGTATGAAGAATAATAAAATGACTATATCCAAAATTGTAGAAACATTAGATATCGGTATTAAAGATTATTTATGGGTGCTTAAAGAGCAGGGTAAAGAATTTTATCATCAGGGCATTTATGAAATTGCTGATTCATCTTCTATAAATTTTTTAATTGATTTTTCAGGACATACAAGTAATAAAAAACAAATAATAGCAATACCAGCCGTATATCATACACTCTATGGATCAGTTAAAGTACAAGTTTATAGAAATACAAATTATACAGGTGGTTCTGTTGTTCCTTTTTATTGCACTAATACCATAATAAATTCTACAATGGAAACAGTTGTAAAAACAGGTGCATCTGGAGAAACACAAGGAGTTTTGACCGAAGCTCGTAATGTTGGTGTTGGTGCGACAAATCACTCAAGTGGCGGAGATGCTTCAAGTGTTGGAATAGAATTTATACGACCATCAACAAGCAAGACTTTAATAGTGATTACAAATAACTCAGGGGAAACAACAGAAGTAACATTTGCACAAGTATTTTATGAAATATAAAGGGTAAATATGAATATAAATTTAATAACGCTTGCAACGGTAAAGACTCATTTGGGATTATCAGCTACAACATACGATACGCAAATTACTGCAATGATTCCTATTGTTTCAAGTGATGTAAGACGTATATTAAATAATAATTTCGATAAATATGTACTGTCAATATCAACCGAAGATAGTACTTCAATTGAACTTAATGAATACTATCCAGTCGGTCAGGTATTACAAGGAACTGGTATTCCAGACGATACTTATCTAACTGATTTTAATCCCGTTACTGAAGTTTATACGATGTCAGCAGCTGCAACTTCAGACGGAACTTATGTCTATCCAACTGTTTTAATTTCGCAGTTTCCTACAATTGCGAAGATGATTTTTTATAGATTGTCAACAGCTACAACAGGAAACGCAAGCGAAAAAAATATTCAATCTATTTCATACGGTCCTATTTCTAAAACATTTTCAGAATCCGAAATAAATAAAAAATACAACTATCCGCAAAGTTTAATAAACGATTTAGGCACTCCATACGCAAAAGTAGGATAATAAAAAATAAGGAATGTACACATGACAATATCTTTGACATTTACAATAATCGGTTTTTCAATTTCTTTAATCACAACATTAGTTATTATATCAATGTACATTCAAAAACTGAGGTCAGATGTGAACGCTACAAAAGACTATGCTTGTACAGAAATAAAACATTTATACATAAAATTAGAAGACTATAAAGAAGTCAACAGCGGAATTTTCAAAGAGATTAAAGACGAGCTTAAAGAATTGAAAAATCTTATGTTAGAGATTATCAAAAATGAAAGAAGAAGTTGAACAAATAAAAACAGATTTAGAGAAATTGAAAGATCATATTAAAGATATTTTAATTGAAATATTAGACATAGAATCAAGGATTAAAGAGATTGAAGAAATATAATATATTTATCAATTCATAAATTACTTTTACTATTCTTGACTTTCTATATATACAGCTACACTCGCTATGGCATATAATACATATACTAAAATAATTATAAGTAATGGCACATCATACTTAATTAAAATTAAACATCCTGATACAGAAAATAAAAACGCTATAGCACGATTTATCATAATAACCTCCTTAAATATAACTAAAAATAACAAATCTAAAATAAAAGTCAAGCGAAAAATGAAAAAAATAATAAAATTCTTTAAAGAAATATATATTCAATCATTCACTAAAAACGGTAAAATACATTTACCTTATGTTTATATCTGGGTTTTATTATCTTTTGTTTTAACTGTAAACATATTAAAAGTTTTTAAAATGCCGTTAATTACAGACCAATATGCTCTTGGATTATGCGGTTTTGTTGTTGCATGGATAGGAATATTCACACTTGGAGAGATTAAAAAATAGCTCCCGAAGGAGCTTAAATCAATTTTCAAGAACACATGTAAAATCATGCAGATCGCAATTTTTTATAAGTTTAGCAAGGCTTGATTTAGAATCTGTTGTAAATGAGAAAACATGAATTGAATTTCCTTTTGAATCAAATTTAAAAAATCCGTATTTCATAATGCACCACCCTTTATTTTATTTAATACAAATATAATACAATATATAAAAATGTCAAGTAAAAAAGGTAAAAAAAATGAGTTTTCTTGATGACTTTAATACTGAAAATAAATATACTGCAACTTTTGAAAAATATTCAGAAACATATTCTAATAATATTTTGACTGGTAAAACATGGTCAAGCGTTGGAACTGCTGAATGTCTATTATGGAATACTGCAACCGCAAAAACAACAGTATCAGAAAAGTACCGACAGATAGTTGAAGCAATAGCAGTCTTTAATTATTCTGATATTACGTTTACTATTCCCGATTCAGGACGGGTAACAATTAACAGCAAAGTATATTCAATTGCGATATCTGAAAATATCGGAGAGCAGAATGAAGTAATTCAAGTACTATTAAAAATGTACGAGGAATAATGTCATACACTTATAAAAGATACGATGTTGAAACAGGGATTGCAAAAGGTACGCAAAAGGGAATGACAGAACTATGTTCAAAAATAGCAGCTCAAGCAAAAAATCTTGCACCAGTCGCTATTAAATACGGTGGCACTCTTAAAGGTTCAATAGGTTATAAAACAACTGAAATAAATACGGCACAACCTAATTTGCAAGAACGAGTCAAATTGTATTCTGGTTTCGTTGGAACTGCTGTTGATTACGGTATTTATCAAGAGTTCGGAACTCGAAAAATGAAAGCACAACCTTTTATTATTCCGGCTGTTGATATCGTAAAGAACGGAACATCATGGCAGACCGCAGTAAAAAACGCTTTAAATTCTGAAATAGTTTTATCAATAGCTAAAAAGAGGTTTGAATTATATGGTCGGTAGTAATGAAATGTATTCTGCTTTAAATAAAACAACTATAACTAATCTACTAACTGCATATGGATCAAGAAAAGCAATATTTGAAGATACGCTTTTACCTGAAGACGTACCAGCAACAGCAACCAGCATTTTATATTATCCGAACGGAATAAATAACGGCGCTCTTGATTATGGTCAATATTCATATTCTGTTAATTGCAGGGCTGCGGATTATTACGCAAGTCGTACGCTTGCCGAAACTGTACAATCAGAAATAAACAGGGTTTCAATTCCTGATTATAATATAGTAGCGAATGTTTTACAAACAATACAACCGCAAGATTCAACAGATAATTACAACACACCTGTAGCGGTTACTCTAAAAACAAGATAAATAAAAGGAGAAAAAAATGCCTAATCAAACAACATTAACCGATTATATTTATTTTCCAGACGGCGCTCAGGTTTCAATTGATACAGCTGGTCTTGGATCATTTACAGATCTCGGTGCAATTTCAAGCGCAACAACAGCAGCTTTAAATTATGACGTTAATCAATTTGAAACTGCAAACGCAGGAAAACTTGAAAGACAAATAAGAAATATGACAATAGCAGGCGGTTTCACGCTTATCAATCTAAACATTGCCAATATCGTTTCTATGGGTGGCGGTCTGTTTACAAGCGCAGCAACCGCAGGAAGTGAACTTTCAGCAATTCCAGATCAAACAATAGCTGCTGCATGGACTGACAATAAACTTTATCCGCTCGACATGGAAACAACATCAACAGATGATACTAAATTAAAAATGGCAACTCAACCAGTTTTGACTTCAGTAACATTAAATCATGGTACACCAGAAGTATTAGTTGAAGATACAGATTACGTAGTTGTTGCAGATTCTAACTCTTATTCTGGTTGGTCATTTCAATTTATATCTGGTAACATGGACAGCGCAGCTCCTACAACATACAGCATTACAGTTGTTTACGGTGCTAACACTCCAGTTGCAAGCACTACTTTGTATTGTGGTTCAAGTACAGCAACATTAACTGCTTATGCAATGAAAATTAAACATACTGATTCTAATAGTAAAGTTAGGGAACTTAATCTATTCGCAGTCGATATGGATTCAGGTGCATTCGCTTTTAATTTTAAGGGAGCTAATGAAGATGGAGTTCAAGAAATGCCTTTAGTTTTTACGGCAAAAATCAATTCTGATTTGACGGACGGTCGTCAGCTTATGTCTTTTAAAGTTGATACAGGCGCAGCTTAAAAAATAGAATATGCTTGTGTAACAAACAGCATGAAAATTGTTATTTGTTGCGCAGGCACTTAAAACAACAGGAGAATACAAAATGATAAAAAGCGTAGATTTTAATTTAGAGTACCGTGAAAAAGGTGAACGAAAAAATAAAATGCTAACCATTGATTTTATTTCAAACGGTGTTATAAAACGTTATGATAAACTTATGGGAGAGATTAACGAAATCTCACAAAAGAGTGATGAACGGCAAGAGCTTTTAATTGATATAGTTAATTTGAGAATGGAAAAGCCTGAAGGTTGGAAAGATTTACAAAAAGATAAAAAAAATAAAGTTGATGAAATAGAAACACTTATAAAAAGCTTTCATAATAACGGACATTTCGAAAGACGATTTGAAATAATAAAAACTATATTAGAAGATAACGGAATTAAAGACGATAAATTTTTGACTTTTGATTTCTGGGAAAATTCAGTTGATGCAAGTTCAATGATTGAATTTATAAATATGTCAATCTGGAAAGATTTGCAAAGCGATAAAAAAAAAGTGTAAATACTAAAATTAAAGCCTTTCATCCTGAGCGCTTAATAATGGCACTTAATAAGCAGGGAATAAACATAACACCTGATTCATACTGGAATGATTTCGATATTCCTACAATTCAAGCAGCTGTAAATGTCGCACAGTTTCCTAAAGAAGTTGAAGACTGGATATGGGAAAAAGATTATTCCGCATTTGAAGTAATAAAGAGGTAATAATGGCAAATGTAATTGGTGAATTGGTTTATAAAATTACTGGCGATGCTACTCAATTAACATCATCATTAAAAAACACATCAAAATATACAGGTTCACTACAAGAACAATTTGCAAAAATTGACAAATCAGCTTCTGTTTTTGGTGATACTTCAGGGGCGCTTGCTGCTAAACAAGCGCTTTTAAAATCTAAAATGGAAGAGCTTATTAACAAAGGTGTTAATCCTTCTAATAAAGGTTTTCAAAATTTAAAAAATCAATTTGATGCAAATACAATTGCGCTTAAAGGAACACAAAAGGGATTTGCTTCTTTAAGTACAGCAATGAAAGCTACAATTATAGGTGCTGCAATTGCTGCAATTATTAAATTAAAACAATTCGGTGAAAAATTAATAAATGTCGGTTCTGATGCTGAGGAAGTTGCAAATAAATTTAATGCTGTATTTTCTTCAATTCGTGGAGATGCTACAGAAGCAGTAAACGAACTTGCAAAAGCTTATAATCTATCAAATACAGAAGCTCAAAAATTAGTAGGAAACACCGCCGATATATTAACAGGTTTAGGACTTGAACAAAAAGCGGCACTTGATTTATCTTTATCTGTAAATTCCTTATCTGCCGATTTAGCATCGTTTAATAATATTCCAGTTGAACAAGCAAGTAATGCAATTACAAAAGCTTTACTTGGTGAACGTGAAGCTATTAAAACGCTTGGTATTGCAATAGGTGAGGAAGATGTTAAACAGAGATTGCTTGCTGAAGGGAAAGAAAATTTAACAGGTCTTTCTTTAAGACAAGCAAAAGCAGAAATAACTTTGAAATTAGCATTAGAACAATCTAAAAATGCACTTGGTGATGTTGCAAGGTCAAGCGAAAGTTTAGCAAATAAAAGAAAAGAATTAACAGCAGTTGAAGATGATTATTATTCTTTAATCGGTGGTTTTTTACAAGGTCCAGCTAAACAGATGACTCAATGGCAAATTGATATAACGAGAAATAATATTGCAATGGTGACTGCATTTGCTGAATGGGTTGACCAATTGAAACAAAGTGAAGGCGCTCAATATACATTTGCAGCAATTTCACTTGCAATTAAAACTATTAAAGATGCTGCTGAAAAATCTAAACAAGCTTTTTCTGATTTTATAACATCATTAAAAGATAAAGCAATTGAAACAGCAAAAGACAAATTAAAATTATTGACAGATAAATTTTCTGATTTAGGTTTCAGCATTTCGGATTCATTAACTCCATTAACAGTTTACACTTTAGCAGCTTCAGGTCTTGGAAATGTCATGAAGTTACTTGGTCAAATATTAGGCGGTGTTTTAAATGTATTTATAGACTTAGCAACATCAATTAAAACTGGCGGTTCTGCTGTATTAACTTTTTACAGAGCTTTATCAGGAAAGGCAACTTTTCAAGAATTTAAGGATTCCGTAAAAGACATAGGAACTTCTTTTGTAAATTTAAAAGATAACGCAGTTGATAATTTAAATAAAATAGGTACAGGATTCTCGACATTTACAGATAGAACAAAAACAGATGCGAAAGCATATGCGGATTCATTAAATAAAATAGTTGATTCAAATAAAAAAGTGAATGCTACTCCTATTGATAAAAAACCTATTACAGAAGCAGCTGAAGAAGTTGAAAAATTAGGAAATTCAACAGATAAAACAGGCAATAAGATATTAACATTAAAAGATAAATTTGCAATATTAGCACAAACTATCGATATGTCGTTATCTGGATTATCTGGTTTAATTTCTTCTATTGGTGCATTACAACAAGCACAATTTGATGCTCAAGCAGCAAGACTTGATGAACAATTACAAAAAGAACTTGAAAATGCAGGACTTGCAGAAGAGTCAACTATTGAAAAATATCAAAGAGAATTAGAAGAAGCTCAGGCAACAGGCGATAAGATAGCAATTGAAGAAGCTGAAAAAAATCTTGAACGTGCTAAAATTGAAGAAGAATACAGAAAGAAAAAAACAAAATTAGAATACGAAGGAGCGCTCGCAAACTGGGAAATTCAAAAATCATTAGCCAAGATTCAGTTGTTTCAAGCTCCTTTAAATGCGTTTAATTCAGCACTTGCAATTCCTTTAATTGGAAATTTTATAGCTCCAGCACTTGCGGCGCTTGCATTCTCAACAGCAACAAAAAATTATAAAGCTGTTGAAACAGCAAAACCGCAGCCACCTAAATTCGAAAACGGTGGTATTATTCCGGGTTCTTCTTTTTCTGGTGACAATGTTGGTGTTTTAGCAAACTCAGGCGAGGTTATTTTAAATAAAGATCAACAGGGGCAATTGTTAAATTTAGCAAATGGAAACTCAAACGGGAATAATTTACGTCCAGTTTATATAACTGATTCCGGAATGTTTGATATTCTTTTTACAGCTTCTAAAAATGGTCAACTACTTATTGATGAGAGGGCATTGACAAATTGAAAATATTATATGATAATATCGATGCAACATTAACACCGTCAAGCGAAAACAGCAATTTCTTATTTGATACTGCATTTGATGATAATCGGCTTTCAAGATCTGGACGTTTTACGGGCATTACTTCAGAAAATTTATTATGGAATAATTCTTCTGGTATTCCATTTAGTGAAATATTAGTAGCGAATAATAATTTTTCAGCAGCCGCTACAGTAAAATTTCAAGCGCATATTGAAAATATATGGACTGATCCATATATCAATGTCACTTTAACAAGATTAAACAACGGATATTATTATTATAATTTTGATCCTGTACCGTCACCAGCTACAGATAATGTTTACATGGATGGAAGCGACGATACATATGCAGATGAAGATGGAAATAATTATTCAGATTATGATAAAGAATATTATATCTACTGCAGAATATTAGTAACAGATCCAACTAATACTGAAACATATTTAAAAGTATCAAAAGTTTTTATCGGCGATTCTTTGACACTTCCCGGAATAGATCCTTCTTGTGATTTACCGATTGAAAGCAATTCGATAATTGACAGAAATCTAACAGGGCAAATATTCACAGATAGAAGAATACAAATTAAAAGTGGTAAATTTAAATTTCCTGTAATAACAGAAACACAACGTCAGGAACTAATAACAATGTTTGAAACAGTTGACATAACAGATCCATTTTTTCTTCTGATATGGGAAAGTACGCTTGATGTTGAACCGCCTTTATATGCAGTATTAAACAGCAATCTAAATATTAAAAAATTACAAAATTTACTTTATACAGTTGATTTTGATTTTCAAGAGGTGAAATAAATGGCAGTTGCGAAAATAGGTTCATACGCTCCGGGTGATGAAAATTTAAACGATTTGATGACAAGCGCAAATTTGCAAGCGATCGGAAACGATAAAGTAACAGCTAACACATCAACTGATGTTATGAATTCAGGTTCTGTTTTTGAATGCGGAGGTTCTTATTATCAGTTAACAAGCAATGTTTCAATATCAGGAAGTAAGACAAATCCGGTACATGTATATTTTAATCCTACAACGGAAGCGTTTTCTTATTCAACAACAGTTCCAACATATAATAATACATTGCAAGGTTATTACAGTTCAACTAATAAATGTTTACTTAGAGGTGACACAACAGGAGTGCATCAGCTTAAAAAACCTGAGACAATGACAATGACAACGGGAGCAGAAATAAACATGTCAACAGGTAGCGAAATAAATCTTGCTACAGGTTCTGATATAAATATTGCAACAGGTGCTGATATAAATATAGCTACTGGTGGAGGTATCGAAGTTGCATCAGGTGGTGAAATAAATATTGCATCAGGTGCTGAAATAAATATTGCATCAGGTGCTGATATAGTTGTTGACGGTGGAGAGATTTTAAATTCAGGCGCTATAACTACTGAATCCGGAGGATTTTTATCAGTTCTATCTGGTGGAAGTTTTACATGTGCTTCAGGTTCTTCAGCTTCTTTTAGTGGGACTTGTAAATTACCTTCAGGGACAAGCTCCCCTACACCAATAGGATCAGGAACTGCATATATTAACACATCCGATAATTATTTTTATTTCTATAATGGTTCGGCGTGGCGTAAAATAGCATCTTCGGCGGTTTAATGAAAACTTTATTATTTGAATTATCTAAACAATATGATAGTGATGAATTTTATAATTATAGCCCTTTTGTGTATTATAAAAGATTCTATTCAGATATACTTTCGATAATTGACGATTATGGAATAACTGGAAATTATACTTTTCAATCTACTATCATGGTTAATATAGCAAGTTTACAAGTAGATACTATAAGTTTTGTTAAAACAGATACATTAGAAGATTGTCAAACACAAACAGGTTCTTTTTTCTGGAATTACTCAGAACAAAAATTATATATTCATTTTAGTAATAACGACAGGCAACTTGATAAAGAAATTTTAGTCGGTGTTATTTTAGGTTTTTCAAATACATATAATGAAACTACTGAAAATTTTTATAATTCAATTTTATATGATGAAAGATTAGTAAGTGTTTCAAATCCTAAAAAAGCGGTTGATCCTTTATTTTTTGGAAAGCTAAAATATAATAACGGTTCTGCAAAATTTATAAATACTGATGGATATTTTGACAAATGGCGTGACGGTAATTATTATGGAACTGACTGCAGGATTTTATATTCAGATACTGGAAATGATTATAATGACTTTTTAGAAATAGGATCCGGTTTTGTTTCTGATGATAGTACAACAGCAACAGATTTCACTATTACAATTGATGATCCGAGAAAAGGACTTGAGCAACCAGTTGCAACAAATAATTTAACTGCAGATGAATTTGCAAGCCTTCCAGACGATTCAGCAGATGAAGTAAAGCCCGTAACATACGGTAAAGTCTATTATAGAAAATGTATACTTGTTAACGATACAACACATCAATATCTATTTTGTGATACTGAATTTAATGAACCTTCGAGTTTAGACGCTATTAGAAACGACACAGGAACTTTAGCAGCATCAACAACAAGCCTTTCAACTGGAACTTTTACGCTTGCGGCTGCAAGTGCATCGGATGTATTCGCAAGTTTTACAATGCCGATTGTTAATGGTGTTGAAATTATAAAAGACTTAATGTTAAATTATGATAATAAAAATTACATATCTGCTTTCTGGGACATAACAGAAGTTGATGCAGCAAAAGCACTTTGTACAAATACATCATACTATGACAATGAAGGTGATAAATTAAGCGATGCAATAGAATCAATTTGTTTTGATTGTGATTTGAGAATGTTCATAAAAGACAACGGAGTTTATACAATACGTAAATATGATGTTGACCGTGTACCAGTTACGAGTATTTTATGGGATGATTGGATTGATGACTTTTCGGTAAAAAATACGGCTTCGGAATATTTAACAGACTGTACAGTACAATATCAACGTGATGATTTTAAAGACGGATACCGAAAAAGATATAAAAATTCAGATTATAGAACTATAGCATATGACAGATATAAAAAATATAAAGCTAAAAACTTTGAAAGTGGATTATATGAATTAACAGCAGCAACTGCAAAATCAGAAACTATAATGCAGTTTAGTTCTGATATTTCAGATATTATTGAAAGGACTGTAAACTGGAATTTTATAGATTTAGAACTATGTGATTTCGTTTATGCATCACCTAAAACAAGAGTACATAATGCAGAAAATGAAACTCTTTCAATTTATGAAATAATTGGAATTACAAAAGATTTAGATAAGAAACAAATAAAATTAACTTTGAAATATATTAAGGAGTCATAAATGGCAAACTGGAGATTAAACGCAGATAAAACAGAAAAAACAACACCAGCATCAGATGATATTTTAATGATTGAAGATTCAGCAGATACTTATAATGTGAAGTACATTAAATATAGTACAGTTGAAACAATGGCAGAAACAAGCGTTTCAAATGCTTTACCAATTGGAAGTATATTTGACAATGCAAGTGCAACACTTACAAATAGTCTTTTGTGCAATGGTGAAACTATTGGAGATGTTGGAAGCGGAGCGGATAATGAGTCAGCAGACTATGAGACACTTTTCGGAATTTTAAAAGATAGAACGGATTACGGGAATGCAGGAACGGAAGTCTGGGCTGATGGTGATGTCGTTTATTTGCCGAATAAAGTTTATGAGTTTATAGTTGTACAGTTGTCAGCAACGCAAACCGCTAATTTATCCGGTGGAGATCATGTCGAATTTGATACTGTTGCAAGTGGGAACATGACGCTTTCAACAGGAGCAGGACAAGCCGACGGTAAAGTATCAGTCAAAAAAAATAAAACATATAGCGGAGCTTTTTCTTTTGGGTTAACAGGATCGGCGGATTCAGCAAATTTGGCAATTCAGGCTTATATATCTGGCGGTGCGGCTATATCCGCAGTATCGGCACAGTTAAGGCCATATACAATCACAGGTGACGTAGCATATGCTGGTAATTTGCTGTTTACACACACACCAATCGCAGACGGTCAAATTGAAATGTATTTATCAGCCTCTACAAATGTTACAGAAATTAGACAAAATAATACTTTTCTAAAACTGGAAACAATCGGAATAACAAAAGAAAATACTTTTATAAGGTATAAATAATGAAAAAATATATTTTAGCAAGCTTTATAATAATATTCGCTTCATGCTGTACTATTAAAATGCAGGAAGGTGAAAGTGAATTAAGTTTTCAAATAAGATCCTGTATTGAGTCAGCTAAAAAAACAGGTCAATTTGAAATATGCAGACCGTTAATTGAACAGCAGTTAAAACTAATTGATGATAAAAGATTATATGATAGATATGAGTATGCAAAGTCAAGCAGAGATGAAAGTCAAAAATTTTCTGAGGCTTGGTTGATGCTTAACCAAAGATAAAAATAAGCTCCTGTTATCGCCGTATAGATATTTAGTCTATACGGCTTTTTTTTGCTCAAAACGGAAAATCTTCATCAGGAAATGCATTATTTACAGTTTCACTTTCTTTTGTTTCGCTATCCTTAGTCCATACACTAACTGAATGGGTTTTTCCGAATTCATTAACTTCCCTTAATTTAGAAACATCGAAAGTTAAATATTTTTTTCCGTTGTACTCATAAATAAACGGTTTAGCTTTTTCGACATCAATTGAGACTTTGACAATATTTCCTTCAAATTTTTCAACACCATTCCCGATATAATTTTTCATTCATTCTCCTTTAATTTGTTTATATTCATATTTATTTTTTGCAAAACATAAATTGACGGCATTTTTTTACTGTAAAATATTCCAGAACCTCCAACTTTAGCTTTATCATAGCTTGATAATTTGTCAAGCTTTTTTAATGTATGCTCGAACAATTTTTTTTCAATTTCTTCAATTTCTTTTATTCTGTCTTCTATGTCTATTATATTCATTTCCATATCTCCTTTACCCATTTATTATTTTTCAATTTCCTTTTCTTTTCATGATAATAAAAATCTAATAAACATAAAAATGCTTTTTCTTTTTTATCAATATGTTTTGTCATATCTTTAAATTCGTATTCACCTGTTTCTTTGTCAAGTCTTAAAATGGCAACATTAAGATTATTTCCTTCAGTCATTCTATAAGCTGCTAATTGTAAAGCATACTCAGGATAAATATCTTTTGACGTTTTCCAGTCAATTATATATTTAGTTCCGTTAATAATAGCTACAGCATCACAAGTTCCAGCAAAACCATATTGGAAATTTACAAGCGTTTTTTCTGTTTCAATAACTTCAACTTTATTTAAAATTATCCAATCTAAAAAAGCCGTACAACAGTTATAAACTTCTGGTACTATTGGGAACTCGTGTTCAATTTGATATTCAATTCCTTTTTTTATTAAAATTTCTATTTGTTTATGAACTTCAGTTCCTATTTCTTTAGACGTGTCATTTTTATACGCTGTAATAGCATCCTGACAAATATTATCAAATGAATGAGTATGATCTTCAAAATGTGTTTTATTATTTTTGATGTATTCAGCAGCTAATTTAGCGGACCAATACATTAAAGCACTTGACTTGTCAATAATTCCTACAATTTGCGACACGCTCGGCAAATCCATTATTTCACCGTTTACATTTATATCTTTATACATTTTACAACTCCATTACTTTTTTAATTTCATCTTCAGTATAAAGATGTTTAATAGTCTCAAAGTGTTTTAAACTTTCAGCTTTTTTTTCAGGATTATTTTTAATATAATCAATTATAACTGAAATAGGCTTTTTCTCTTGTTTTTTTATTTCTTCTTTTGGATTGTGATTTTTATTAAGTTCATCTGTTTCAACTATTTCAAATGCAGTCTGATAAAGATATCGCCTTATATATGTTTCAACCGCTCCGAGATTTTGAACTGGATGACAGCCTTTTAAATTTGCGGTTGACATAGGACTTGAAAATGTAATAATATCAGCAGGCTTTTCAACATCAATAAATGATAAATTCGCTAATTCATCATAAAAAGATACTACACATGAGAATTTTAATTCTTTAGCAAGAATATTTATTTCTGGTATTATATCAGATAATTCATAATAGCTATACCCTGAAAATAAATTCTTACCAGACATTTTAATTTTTTTATCTTGAAACATCTTTCTTGCTTCATTTAGTTTTTCGTAAACATTCATTTTATATCTCCCCTTTTTTTAACAAATTAATATTATATTGTAAATGATATAAATCATCTTCCATTTTGTCAATCAAATTTTCTTTGTTTCCAAATAAAAAATAACATCCGAAAACACTAATTATTTTATCATGACATAAAGGATTGAAATTATTTTTGAACATCACTTCAATAGTATAAATTTTATTATTATTATAATTATCAATTTTTAAAATTAAAGCTTTTCTAATAATTCCAGAGTTATAATAATAAACATCCTGACCTACTTCAATTTCTTTCATTTTCTAACCTCTCATAATAAAATTCCATCATTGCTTTTTCTTCTTTAATTGAATTTAGATTAAACAATCTTTCTTCTTCATCTTCTTGCTCGTCATAATTCAATTCGTGTAAATCTTCAAAGCTTATCATTTTGTTATCCTTCTAAAAAAATTGCTGGATTCGCTCCAGCTGGCGTTTTTTTAATATGGGTTTATTCTGATACTATTTTTTTTATATTTTCCTGTTTCTGTAAGTCTGCAATAATAGTCATTATAACCATCAGTAAAATTTATAAAATCTTTGCATATTTTTTCAATAATTACTGTTCTTGATAATTCTTTTTCTATCTGGTCTTTTAATTTTTGGTTTGTCATAATGTCCTCCGTTTTTATAATATAAATATAGTAAATATATCGTAACTCGTCAAGTATTTTTTTACAAAATAAATAAAAAAGATAGATATGTTAGTCTGCACTAACTTTCACAATAAATTTATACATATTAAAAAAAAGTGCATAATTTACTTGACTTTTTATATATGTTGTATTATATTTGTTTTATGCGTTATTATCAAATCCCTCTTATTTTTTCTACAGGGTATATTTTCATTTTATACCCTGTAGTTTTTAAATTTTAAAAGCGAGGTTAAAATGAAAACTAAAATAATAATAATTTTCATACTATTTTCAACAAAATCATTTTGTGATCTTGGCGGTTCTGCTTCAATTGCAACGCCTGAAATATACAATAATTATAATATTTTAATAACCGATATAGGATTGTCATATGATTATAATGTCTATGATTTAACATTAACGCCTTTTACTAACATCAATACTTGGATGGCACATAAAGAAAATTCATTTTTCAATTATCCGTTCCGAGATATTTATACACTCGGAATAATTGCAAATTATAAAAATTTTACTTTATCAATAGATCATTACTGCAGTCATTCTGTATATTCGAGTAAAGTGTGGGAATGGAATAAAAATTATATTGATGATGATGTTTACATAATGTCTTTATCAGTATTATCAAAAGCTATGTTTCAATATTCATATATCAATAATAATTTTAATATTGATTTATATATTGCAAAAATTATTGATAATAAAGATTATTATTTTTCATCTGATATATCTTATAAAACATCATATTATAAAATTGGTGTTGCTGCTTCTTATTGGTCGGGAATATCAGAAAAAGAAAGAAGTCAATTTAAGATTTACACTAAATTTGAATACAACAATACATTTATTGAATTATCATTTACTGACAACAGCAGAGAAATAAAACAAATATTCGATAACAATCATTTATATGATGAATACACTCTTGATAAAACTTGTTATATGATTAAGATAGGATATAAAATTTAAAAAAATAATTAAATTACTTGACAGATTTTTTATTAAATATTATAATATCTTAATTCATTCTTATGAAGGTGGATTCTTTATAATCGAACTCATATCGAGTTGACGTTACATATAGACATTAACGGGCTCATGCACTTTAATGTAAAATTTGATCTTGTATACAGCTCTATCAAGTAAGATCATTCCGCAGGTGAATTGATAGTTATAACCTGCTTTAAAAGGTGGTTAAAATGACAGAAAAACAATATGAAACAAGACAGCAGATGTTAGCTGAATATTATAATACAAATAAACCATTATATATAAATGAATCATTTGAATTTTTTCTGATTGACAAAATTACTGAATTAAATGAAATGTTAAAGAATACAAAAGTGCTTCAGGATAGAATGAGAATTTTAGATATATATTAAATAATCAAATAAAAAAATTTAATCTATTTCTGAGTACTGTGAATTTTCCAGCATTTTCATAGTCCTCCGAAGACTAAAATAGAGCGTTATAAGTACAGGCTGGAATCCGAAAGGATCTGTATTTATAGCGCTTTTTTTATTTTAAAATTTAAGGAGATATAAATGGATCTTAGTCAAAAAATAAGAAGAGAAATTTTTGATAAATATGAAGGGAAGTGTTCTTATTGTGGTAAAGAAATATTATTCAAGGATGATGCAAGATTAAATGGTAAGACCTATATCGATTATAACTCATATATTGAATATTTAAAAGTAGTTATGAATATAGACCATATAAAACCATCTTCAAAGGGTGGAAGTAACAATATAGAAAATTTAAATCCATGTTGTAGGGCTTGCAATTCCGGTAAAAAAAATATGTCATTAGAAGATTTTAGAATAAATATTACATTAACTCAAAATAGTATACCATTTAAAAGACGGCAATATTATTATTTAATTGACAATTACGGTTTTGATTTATTAAGTAATATAGATAAACATAAATTTTATTATGAGGTGATATAATGAACTGGTTTAAACATGATACTAATGCGGTTACAGATGCTAAAATAAAAAAACTAATACTTAAATACGGTGCTGAAGGATATGCAATATATTTTCACTGTATAGAATTGATAGCAAGCGATATATCAGAAACAAATATAAATTTCTGTTTAGAACATGATAGTGAAATAATAGCTGATAATCTTAAAATTAAAGGAACTGCTGAACAGTCAGGTATTAACAAAGTTGAAGAAATAATGAGATATTTAATTGAATTAAAATTATTTGAAGAAAGAAATAATATAATTTATTGTTTTAAATTATTAAAAAGACTTGATACTTCCATGACATCAAACGTTAAATTTAGATCAATAATAAAAAACGCTAAAAAAAGTCATGATTTAGTCATGACTGAGTCATGCAAGATAAGAAGAGATAAAATAAGAATAGATAATATGAAAGAAGATAATAAACCAGATCGTACTAATTTATTAAAAGCAGTAATTAAAGATAAGTTTTTTGAATACGGTAAAAAATATAAAGAAAACAAGAACACCGACAATTATATTATTGACAATATATATAAAGAAAAAATATTTGATGAAGAAGTATTAAAATGTCTTGACAATTTTTTTAAATATAAGTACTTTTTTAATAATGATGGAACTGAATATAATTTAAATTCTTTTCTTGCTAATATACAAAATTGTAAAAAAGAACCTGAAAAAAATAAACAAGATGCTATTAAAAAATCGATTGCAGACAAAAATAGTAACTACCCGAAACTTTAGGAGATTACATGAATATTGAAAATGCTTTATTATGTTCAGCAATTACAAATAATGAAAGAGCTATTATTTTAAGTTCTGAATTGACTGAAAAATATTTCACTTGTTTTGAACAACGTCAAGTATTTAATAATATTTGCAACCTATTAAAAAAGAATGAACCGATAAATACAATATCTTTAATTTCACTTGAAAAAGAAGAAACTAAGCAGCAGATTATGAATTTTATTCTTTACATAATAAAAGAAACTGGATTTATAAATTTTGAGCAATGCATAAGAATAGTAAAAGAAAATTATAATAAAAAGATATTAGAAGGTCATGCAATTGACCTTGTAAAAGCTGTTAAAGACAATAATAATATAAACGAAATAATGGATAAACTATATCAGACATATATAGATATTAGTACACCTGTTGACAATACACAAAAGAAAATTTGTGAATATGCAGAAATAGGTTATAAAAAATTATTTGAAAATCTTAACGTTGTTAAAACTGGAATAAAAGAAATCGATGATAAAATTCACGGCTTTTTAGGTGGTCAACTAATTACAATTGCGGCACGTCCTCGAATGGGAAAATCGGCACTTGCTTTGCAAATTGCAAATGGCATAGGTGAAGGATGTATTTTTTACGGTCTTGAAATGAAAGCGGTTGATAATTATGCTCGTATGCTTGCTAAACATTCAGGAATACCAGTAACGAAAATAATAACCGGAAATATAACAGAATATGAAGAAGAAGAATTAAAAAAAGTTGAAACTAAAATGTTAAGTAATAATTTAAGAATTGTCGATAATGTAAATAACATACGCGATATAATAATTGACATTAAAAATAAATCTATACGTCAAAATGTAAAATGTATTATTATTGATTACTTACAAATTATAAGATGTTCTGAAGGATTCAACAGGGATACACAGATCGGAATTATAACAAAAGAATTAAAAACAATTGCAATGCAATATAATGTACCGATCGTTATTCTTGCACAGCTTGGACGGGATTATGAAAAATCAGACCGCAAGCCTATTTTATCAGATTTACGGGAAAGCGGAAACATAGAAAATGATTCTGATATAGTAATGTTTATACATTCTGATGACGATACAAATAAGCCAGTTATGAATGTTGATTTAATAATTGCAAAAGGTAGAAACTTCGGAACTGGTTTTATTGAAATGGTATTTGATAAACCTAAGTTTACTTTTAAAGATAGAATTTCATCTGTAAATTTTAATAATGATATATACTAAAATTAAACTTTTTTTAAAAAAAATTAAAAATTGTCTTGACATTTTACGATAATGAATTAGATTGTTATTTATGAATAAGCAGATAAAACAAATAAGAACACCGAAGATTAAAAAGCCTACAATAAGATATGATAGGTTTTGTAAAAAGCTTTTAGAAGAACATTATAATAATCATATTGACACTTGTATATTTTGCGGTGATAAAATATGGAATTATAACGGTCAAAGAAAAACTTGTTATAGCTGCTTAGAATTAAAAAATAGAATTTCTAAAAGGGTTACAGGTGAAAGACGTTTTCAAAGATACGGAAAACAAATTGATATTTTAACGAGCTTAGAATATTCAGATGAAAGCTTTACAACTGAATTATGCAATATGGATTGTGAAAACTGTATTTATGAAGATTGTATTTTGCCTATTGAAAATTAATAAAATAAAGAGGCAATATAATGTTATACCATGATCATTTCCAGAATTTTAAACAATACAATATACCACGTGCGCAACTAATTATAGCTGATATTCCATATAATTTAGGAAATAATGCGTATGCTTCAAATCCTTCTTGGTACAAAGATGGAGATAATAAAAACGGTGAAAGTAAATTGGCTAATAAAGAATTTTTTGATACTGATAAAGATTTTAGAATATCCGAATTTTTATCTTTTTGTTCAAAACTTATGAAACCAGAACCAAAAGAAAAAGGATCATCACCTTGCATGATTGTATTTTGTGAGTTTGAGCAGCAATTTGAATTGATACATAAAGCTAAAGAATTTGGTTTAAATAATTATATAAATTTAGTTTTTAGAAAAAATTTTTCAGCTCAAGTTTTAAAAGCTAATATGAAGGTTGTCGGAAACTGTGAATATGCAGTATTATTATATCGTGAAAAATTGCCGAAGTTTAATAATAATGGAAAAATGATTTTCAATTGCATGGATTGGCTAAAAGATACTAAATCAGAAAAAATTCATCCTACTCAAAAACCTATTTCTGTTTTAAGTAATTTAATAAATTTATTTACAGATGAAGGTGATATTATAATTGATCCTGTAGCTGGGAGCGGTTCGACATTTATAGCAGCTATGGAAAACAATAGAAAATGTTATGGTTTTGAAATTAAGAAAAACTTTTATAATGATGCAATTAAAAGAATTGAAAAATATAAAGAGCAGGGTAAACTTTTTTGAAAAAATTAAATAGGAGAATAAAATGAAACATTTAATATTATTCATATCAACATGCTTATTAGTTTATTCAGTAATACTTTCAGCAGACATTTTAGAAGATGCGGAAATTTATAAGACTGACACGCAAAGATTTATTGAATTGTCGAATAACTTTGACTGGCTAACATCTTATGAATACGAAATTATTAAAACAGCATGTGCTGAATATGGTGTTGATATAAAAATAATTTGCGCTATTATTCAAACTGAGTCTGGTGGCAATCATAAAGCATTTAATAGAAATAGAAATCATACTGCTGATTATGGTATTATGCAAATAAATTCTGTACACGGTATTAAAAAAGACATTGAAAGCAATATCAATTTCGGAGTAAAATATTTCTCAAAGTGCATGAGAAAATATAAAAATATTGAAAGATCAATTTCAGCTTATAATACTGGATTAAATGCAAAATGGATAAATGAAAGTTATGTAAATAAAGTAAAAGGATGGTTATAATATGACATGGTTTGAATATATGGTAAGGTTTAAACTTGACCTTACACGAGATGAAGCGGATTATATTTTATTTAATGAAACTTGCTATCCTTGCGGAACTGTTGAGATGACAAAAGAATGTATAAAAGAATATTTTAAAAACAAGAAACAGGATTAAAATATTTATGAAAAAATTACCTACTGAATCTGAAAGAATAATCGGAATATTAGGATTAGACAAAACCGATAAAAACCCTAAAAAAAAGATTGACTATGTATTAGTAAAATGCTTAAAATGTAACAAAACTGTATTTGTAGATTTAAAAGATTTTGAAAATTATAAATGTGAGTGTGAAAAATGAAAAAAATTAAATGTGGAGTTTTTTATAATCATATGCACGAAAAAGAAACATTAAAACAGATAGAAGCATGGGAGACTTTCTGGAGGAAAATGCATAATTTAGAATACTTAAATTATGAAATGCAGGAGCTTGAAAATGATAGAATTGAACTTAGTTAAATTTGATACAGGGCTTGTTGCTGCTAATAACGGGGATAGTATTACATTAAATCAGATTACAGAAGGTGAGTTTGTTAATTGCAAATTAGATTTTATTCATCAAAGAAGCGCTGAGCAATTAAATTTATTTTGGGCTTGCTGCGGTGTTATAGCTGATAATACCGAAAATATAAATTATAATACAAAAGATAAAGTTTATGAACAGCTTAGATTAAAACTCGGATTTATAGATTATAGGATAAGTCATCATGATCCAGAAACTGGAAAATTAACAACACACTATAAAACTAAAAGCCTTTCGAAGTCTAATTGTAACCATCAAGAAGCTACACAATTTATAAACGATGCTATAAAATATATGGCTGATGTTATGAAAATGACTGAAGAAAAATTTATCAGCGAAGTAAAATCACAAATGTGTATAAAAAAAATTACAAAAGAATTTAAAGGAGCTGAAATAAAATGATAACAAAATCAGATATAACAAATGAACTAAATAAATTAAAAAATGAGGAAATAAAATATTGAATGAAGCTGAGCTAATAATAAAAAATTTTTTTCATACCGTAGTAAAAGAGTACAGAATTTGTAAAGATCGTAAATGGAAATTTGATTATGCAATTCCTGAAAAAATGATCGCCATAGAAATAGAGGGTGCTGTATGGTCAAATGGTAGGCATACAAGAGGTTTAGGTTATACAAAAGATATAGAAAAATATAATAGAGCTATTCTTGACGGGTGGAAGTTAATTAGATTTACATATGATCATATCAAAAATGGGTATATGTATGATACGTTAAATACATTACAGAGAATAATAAACTTATGAACGATCAAGATATATTTGAAAATCGAATGAAAATCTATTCAAGAGATTATTTTGTCTGTCAATTTAAAGGCTGCACTGTTTGTGGTGCTGATAATTTACAACTTGCTCATAGAATTTCGAAAGGTCATTCTGGTGTAAACTGGGTAAAAAATTATATTTATAGAGAATACTGTATCAGTTATAAAGATTCAGAAATCAAGAGATTGTTTATAAACAACACAAAAAATATGATTACAAGCTGCGCAAAGCATAACGATTATTTTAACTGCTTGAATAAACCTGAAGAAGCTAAAAAAATAATTGATGATATTATGCATGATATTTTAGGATAAAGAGGTGATGAAATGAGAAAAATTAAATTCAGAGCATGGTTTATAGATACATACTATTATAATCCAAAACTTGATTTTGCAAATTTAGCATGTGGCGATTACAGAATAAAATTAGTAAACATTAAATTTCCTGTTTCAATAATATCCTCTGATTATGATGATTTTTTACTTGAACAGTTTACAGGATTAAAAGACAAAAACGGAAAAGAAATTTATGAAGGTGATATCATAAAACTTAGTAAAGATGCAGATGATTTATATTATCACCCGTCTCAAAATGTAGTTGTAGAGTGGGATTATAACTATACAGGTTTTAAACCTTTTCAAAGTACCCATTCAGATTATCGTGGAATAGATAATGAAAATTGTGAAATAATTGGTAATATAAACGAAAATAAAAACTTAATATAAAAACAATTTTTTTTAAATTTTTACATTTTTTTCTTGACAAGATTTTAAAAATATTTTAGAATACATTAAAATCTAAATAAAAAGGATAAAATCGGATACAACAAAGACAAATCAAAATTTAATTCAATCTGGGTGCAGGTATGTACCCAGAAAGCCTGAGATAATAATATGTACGAATTTAAAATAGTAACAGATGATATTGAAGAAATTAAAAGACATGCAAAATGTAATGATGCTTTTCATGCTTTACATAAAATTGTCTGTGCTGATAATATAAAATATAGCGACATAATAAATATTTTGGAAAATGCAAACATTGACTTAGAAGAATTATGGAGTTAATATACTAAATTATTATAAATTTTTTAAAAATGGAGTATGCAATGAATAAAAAATTTTCAGTAGGTTTTGCGTTTTATGAAATAATATTATATTTATGTTTTTCTTTTGTTACCCTGCATTTAGATTTTCGGCTATGGAGTGAACCAGCAAGACTTATTTACATATTCTTAAGTGTTTTTATTTTGCCTTTATCTTTTTTAACTATAATACGATACTTAAATAGTGATATATAATAATATGCTAAATGATTATAAATGTCCTAAATGCGGAATAATAATTGAATATGATGATAAAACAGATCATATATGTAAAGACTGCAATTGTGTTATGATAAAAGTTTATAGTAGTTGTAATGTAATAATAAGCTGTAAAGGCACTTATAAAGGAGATAGCAGATGACTATTAAATGTATGAATTGTAAAAAAAATATTAAAAAAACAAATTATATAAAATTTGAATCGGGTGGACTTTCTGAATGTGCTTATTTAGAAAGCATAGGGCGTGATTTTTATTTTTATTTTGATGAATTGGATGGATATTATTGCAATAAAAATTGTTTCTTGGAAAAATTGAAACTTAAAATAGGATAATAAAAAATGAAAGAATCAGATAAAATATTATTAGATTTATTAGATCAGTATACCTGTAGTATGATTGATGATAATTTACCAAACAGAACTCAATATAATGCTGAAGCTATAGCAGTAATGTATCTGGAAAATTTAGGACTTGTTAAGCGAATCGAAGGTAAATTTCCAGAAACGAAATTTATAACATTCAAGATTTTATAAAAATAAATAATTAAGGAGATTTTAAGTATATGAATTACATAGTAAACAGGGAATTAAGAAAATTCCACGAAGGATTTTCAAGAAATGATTATGATATAGATACTTTAATTATACATTGTACTGCTGGGGGAAGCTCTGCAAATAGTTGTATAAAATGGATGTCGAACGGTGGATTATTGGCAGATGGCACTAAAAGAGAAAAAGATTACAAAAAAGGTATTGCGCTATTTCATTATTTAATTGATTTGAATGGTGATATTTACGAAATTATAAACCCTCATAATTTTGTATATCATTCGAGCACTGGAATTTTTGATAAAACAACAATTGGAATTGAACTTGTAAACACAGATAGAAATAATAGTAAACCTGTCACTAAAGAACAATATAAAGCACTCGCAGAATTATATTTATTTATAAACAATAATATAAATAAGATTGACAATATTTATGGTCATGGAGCTATTAAAATGATTAAAACTGGTAAAAATAAAGTATGCCCCGGACTCGGCTTTGATTGGTACAAATTTCTTTTAGAATTAACTAAAAGTAATATTAATGCTAAATTATTCAACAATGATAAGCACATAGAAATAACAGTATGATTTGTAGTAAATGTAATAGAGAATTACCAGAAACAGAATTTCATAAATCCGGATACAAGCCTACACGAGCTAGAAGAACAGATTGTAAAGAGTGCAGAAAAAAACAACGGCATGAATATTATTTAAAAAATTCGATTAAAGAGGCTGTTTATGCAAGAAAAAATTATAGAGAAAAAAAAGAATTTATTGCAAATACCTTGTGAAATTTGGCAAAGGGTAGTCGGATTTTATCGCCCATTAAGTGAAGCCAATAAAGGGAAACAATCAGAAATAAAAGATAGAAAATTATTTGATGTAAACATGAAAAACAAAGAATATGATAGATGGAATAAAAAAAAGCTTGACAAGTTTTAAGGTTCGTATATATTTAGTTGTGTGAAAGGCGGTTTAAAGTATGAAAATTAGAAAAATTAAAACTAAAGAAAGGGCTAATGGTATGAAGTATTGCACCTTTTGCAAGCCTGCCAGAGTTGACGCTGTATATAGAGATTTAAACATGAAGTTTGCGTGTGAAGAACATAAGCATTTATTAACAGAGGATAATGATGACGGATATATGTCAGATGGTGATTATCAATCATGGGGCAGGCTTTAGGAACTGCCCATCACATAACAAAGATTAGATGAAATAGAGGTTTAAAATGATAACTTGCACAGTATGTAATAGTAAAATAAGTGTATCAAATCCAGATCATAAATTCAATTTTAATTGCTGTATAGTTTCATATCTTGACAATTTGAGAAGAAAATTCAAGGCGGTAAAATGAAAAGACTTTTGATTATAGCTGATACACATACCAATCACCAATTAGGATTAACTCCACCAGAATATCAAAATATATTTTACAAGGAAATTCAATCTATTGGATGGAATTTTTATTCTAAAACTGTTAAAGAACTTAATGCTGATGCTGTTTTATTTAATGGCGATATAATAGATCTTGCTAATTTCCATGATAAAACAGAATTTATAACAACTAATACAGAACACGCTCGTCAAATGGCTATAGAAGTAATATATGAAATACCTAATATCAACAATATTGAAAAGATATTTATTCGTGGAACTGGTGTCCATACAAAACAGAATGAAGAGCAAGAGGATTTAATTGCTGAAAATTTTGATTGTGTTGCTTATGACTCTAAAAAATTTAAAATTAACGGAACTATTATCCATGCTCGGCATACTTCGTCAAAAGGTGGAACTGCTTATGGTTCTGTAACACCTTTACAAAGATCTGCAGTGATTCAAATTTTAAATGATATATCAAAAAATCAGGTAAAAGCGGACTTGTATATACGCAGTCATTGCCACGATTTCAATATAGTGCAACGGTCATTATTTACAGCTATGACAACACCAGCCTTACAATTTGCTGGCTCAACTTATGGAAGGGGCTTGACTGGTTTCTATGATTTCGGGATCTCATGGATTGATTTTGATGATGAAGGAAATTTCAATATTTATCATAAAATATTAAAAACATCAACAGGGCATAAAGAAGAAATTATGGAGATAAGATAATGCTTTCAGGAATAGAAACATATATTTTGTCTGATGAAATGTTAAAAAAAATAAATAGCTTGACAGATAGCGCAAAAAAGAATATAGTATTTACAAAAGAACAAGATTACATTATCAAAGAATATTATCATAAAAAAAGCAAACAAGAACTTTCTAAACTTTTAGGAATCTGTGAAAACACATTAAGAAAAAGATTTAGAGAGCTTGAAACGGAGGTTTAAAATGATTTTTTTAATATGTTTAATAGTATTCATTATTTTGGCGCTTGTTATGTATTTTTTAATGGCATACTTTGACTGATGTATTTATACAAAGAAATTAAATTGACACCGTTCCCGATTACACTACATACTTATATCGGCAAAGATGTTAAAATTTTTGAAGACATACAAAAAGACTTTGATTATAATTTATTATCTGGTTTTAATATGGAAATAACAAAGGGTATATGTTCATACGATACAGATCTTAACGGTAATTATATAATATGGGTAATGTGCAAAAAATATTTATTGCATGAAATTGTACATTGCGTTGATGCTTTAATGCAGAATATTGAAGTTGAAAGCATGGAGTTTCGAGCTTATTATGTTGACTATTTATTTAATTATTTGAAAAACGATAAAATATATAAAAAAAATCATTGTAAACAAGGAGTTTAAAGTGAAAAATAAATGTTAAAAGAATCTGGAATGGATGAAGTTTATTGCATGTGGTATTGCTGCCCTAAATGCGGTTATGACATGATAATGATATCGTTTAAATACTGTCCTAATTGCGGTGTTAAATTAAATGTTAAAAAAAATAAAAAGCTTGACAAGTTTTAAGGTTCGTATATATTCAGTTAGATGAAATGGAGGCTAGACATGGTAAAATACAAAAAAGGCGACAGGGTTATTGTAGATAATGACAGGGTTGGAACTATTGTAAAATGTGAACAAGTCTACACGGCGGTCGTAGAGTTCGACCATGAGTATATAAGTTCTTCGCTTCGCTGTGTTGATAAGATGGAGGTTGAGCAAAACCGCCTCCACTTCATCTAACAGCAATTAAACGGTTTCGCTCCGCTACATGCGAATCCACTTCGTGGACTTCGTTTAATTGCGGAACATTAGATGAAATAAAAATTAAAGAGTATTTACAATGAGGACAGAATCCGAAATAAAAAAAGAAATTGCTGCTATGAAAAGAGATTTAGAGTTTATGGAAAAAAAGCCAATTCATAGTGAAGAGGCACGAGAGAACGCTATGTTTTGTCAGCGTCAAGTCATTAAAGTATTAGAATGGTGTGTAGAATAATTTTTACTTCATCTAACAAAGAATATCTGGTTCAGCCTGTGGCTTCACCCAAACCGTGAGTACACGGCTTCAGATATTCTTGGAACGTTGTCGGAAATAAGTTTTTAAAGGAGATAAAAATGACAGAAGAAAGATGTAAACAAATTATGGAGCAACTTGGACAGCCTCATAGTAGGTCTTTAATGCAAGTAATTTTCCAAGTTGCAAACGAGACAGAGCAGGAAGTGAGAAAAAAACTTACATCCGACAACAGCGATTATGAGGTTCAGCTAAAGGCTTCACCCAAATTGCCGAGTTTAGAAGATGTTATTGACGAAGTTTCAGACCATGTGCATCGAGAAACAATTAAGGAAACATACTATGCAATACAACGACTCGGCAACTTCGCATAGTAGCAAACGTTAAATGAAATAGAGGTTAGACATGGAACCAGAAGAAAAGTTAGGTTTAAACAAAGCGTTAGATATTCTAAATAAAATTCAAAGGTTTGATTTATGTTGGCAACAGATGGATGAAACAAAAGACGGGGAGTTTGTTAGATATAGCGACATAAAGAGGTCTATTATAGAACTCCTCCAAACTTCATCTAACAAAGAATAAGCGTTTCGCCTTCGGCTCTCCCAAATTGCCGTTGGCAACTTCGCTTATTCTCGGAACGTTATACAAAAATGAGAGGTGAATGAATGGAAAAAATAGACGTTAAATCTGTACAAATGAGTTTAGAAGAACACCTCTCAACTATGGTAGAAGGAATTGAACCAGATTGGGGCTGTATTGGAGAGTTTGATGAAGAAAGTGGTTTTGAACCTGAGTGGGACGAAATAGAACATAATAGTTGGGAATGTCACTCTTGTAACAATGGACCTTGTTATCAATAGTACATTTGAAATTATACAATAAATGTCTTTAAATATTTTTAGAAAAACCATAAAAAAGACTTGACAGAATTTTACAGAAATGTTATGATTTGAACAATTGGAGCTATGAATGTATATTTTAATGCTATATGACAATAACGGTTCAGAAAAAGAATTTAAAGAAATGTTTTATTATGATGATATTTCAGATATTTCTGACATGTTAAGTACGCTTGATTATTTAATAAATATATCTTTTATATATGAAAATGAAGTAGTAAACAGCGATATTCTTTTTTTAGAAAAAGTTGAAAACTTTCAATGTGATGAATATTACAAACAGCCTGCAGGAGTTATTTCAACACGTGACGTATATATGAGAATATACAAAACTGATTTTGTCAATGCAGATGATAAAGCCGTTTGTGAGAAGATAATAGAATGAAAGAACTGACGACAGCCGAAATGCTGAAAGAAGTAATAAATAGAAAGAACAATGAAAATAAAGAAACTGATAAAGATTTAAAAGATAAAGAAAAAGAATCTGTAAATATATTAAAAGACATGTTCGGGTTTAAATGAAAACAATTAAATGTTTATATAATTATTACAAAGCTTGTAGAATGTTTGGATGTTCTATTAAATATTCTTTGTCTTTAATTATATTTAATAAAAACATTATTATAAAAAATAACGAACTGTCTAATAATTACGTTTCTGATTTAATTAAATTTGGTGTCAGGTTAAAATGAATTTTATAAAAAAAACAATATTATCAATACTTTTCATAATAGCAGCTGTTTTATTTATTCCATGCGGAATAATTTTGTTGCTTATATATGCTATGACATTAGGAAAAACAATGAATGACGTTGCTGGCTTAGCTCATAAGTTGAATGAAATAAATAAACTGAATGAACTAAATGAGTTCAAAAATAGAAAAGGAACGGAAACAGTACAATGAATTTTAATTTATTAGAAATTGACATAGACTGGATTGATGAATGGAAATACATAGCTGCAAGGACTTTGCGATATAATAACAGATCTTTATTTAGTTTAGAAATTGAAATAGATAAAGTTGAAGAAAAAGATAAAATACTTCTGGTTTTGTCTGGGTGTTTATTATTTATAAAATGGTGTAGAGTGTTTAGATGGTCAAGATAATTAAAGACGCTATACAGCTATATATATTACATGCTGATATAGATAGAATGTACTATTGCGGTAAATTGTCTTTTATAGAATGTCTTAAATACGCTATATATGCGAATAGAGAGATAAAATGAGTACGCTCAAAATGCTTTTAAAAAAAGAAAATTTATTTATGAATCAAATTTTAGATATTAACAGCATAACAGAAAAATATAAAGATATTAAAATTGAATTAGATTTTGAAGAATATGAAGCAAAATTTTATTATGAATGTGTGGGTGTGCGTAATTGTGGTAAAGTTATAAAAATAATTAAATATATTGAAGTTAAAGATTATATAAATATAGGTCAATCAGAAAGTAATAATTTGATTTTTAATGGTGGTAAGCACTCGTGTATAATAAACGGCAATATGTTGGAAAGAATAGAGAGATATAAATGAATAAATTTCCAGAAAATGCAAATATAACAGTTAAAGGTAATTCAAATAATATACACATAGCAGATACTGAAGTAAATCAAATATTTAATGATGTATGCAGAATAATATTTGAAGCTGGTAAAAATATTACTATTACAGATAAAGGGATTGAATTTTGACAAAAAGAGTAGCGGATAATAATTTATGAATATTAGCGGTGTTATGCATAATTTTACAGAAGAACAATTAAGAGAAGCTATAAAGAATACTGATTCAGTTATAAGCAATTTAGCTATAAATTTAGATTGTGACTGGCATACTGCACGCCGATATTTAGATAAATTTCCTGAAGTCAAGACGGAATTTGTCCGAGAATCCGAAAAAACAAGCGATAAAGCAAAAAGAAATATATCTAAAGCAATTGATGAAGGTGATTTAAATCTTAGTAAATGGTATTTAGAAAAAAATATAAATACTAATAACGAATTTTCAGATAAGATACAGCTTGAACATTCAGGAGACATTAAAGTAAATATAAATATAAATGAAATATGAAAGAAATCAATACTGATTTTGACATACCTACAAAATTCAAGCCTATT
>Ga0307379_10001465_pt1 | contig 37269 bp, 33 predicted proteins | sample UN2MG_FD_202237 | JGI IMG/M metagenome (GOLD analysis project Ga0307379, IMG submission 202237) | Soil microbial communities from Risofladan, Vaasa, Finland - UN-2 | ecosystem: Environmental > Terrestrial > Soil > Coastal area > Acid sulfate soil | place: Finland: Risofladan, Vaasa | collected...
CCCAGCGCTTCGAGGTGGTCGTAGAGGTCGGTGACGATGGGCGGCACGCCGATGTAGCCGAGGCGCAGGCGGTCGGGATGCAGCGGCTCACTGTCGGGAAGGCCGGCCAGGAAGCTCTCCAGTTCGGCCGCGAACGCCGGGGGATCGGATTTCATGTCGCTGCAGGTGACCTGGTAGTAATGGTTCTGCCGGCCGGTGACGGCGTCGCTCTGCCAGGTCAGGTCGTCAATGCGGCGCGCCTTGAGGCGGATGGCATCGAGGCGGCGCTTGGTCTTGGCGACCGCCTCCGGCGATGCGCCGAACCGGGCGCGCAGCTTCTCGACTTGCAGGGCGAGCAGGTCGCGGTCGCGGTCATAGGGATAAGCGAAGGGGATGATCTCGACCCCCGCATCGGCGAGGGTCTCCATCAGCGCGCAGGTGTTTGAGCAGTCGCCCTGGGTGACGGCGACGACCTGCTGCAAGCCGAGGTCGAGGGCGGCGGTGTAAATGCCCTTGATCCAGCCGCAGAGGGTGCGGGGGAAGCCGGCCAGCTCGGCGCGATCCACCAGGTCGCCGGGGTCGGCGCTGGTGATGAAGGCGTTGTTGAGGTCAACCACCGCGCGCCCGGCGGCGTAGATGACCTCGATGGGGACGGTGGTGGTGATGCCGACGGGGGCCATGACGAGGGGATGATAGCACCGGCCACAGCGAGCGTCAAGGCGACTCGCCGGTCGGTTGACTGACGATGAGGCCAGCGATGTTACTGGCCAACCCAGCTACTCCTTTCTGAAGACCGCGACGATCTGCTCACCTGTGCCCAGAAGCTCCGGCGTGCCCAAGAAGCGTCGTTCCAGATCCAGCGCCCGGGCGAAGGCATCATCCGGCACGCCCACGTAGCCGTATGCGGCCACCGTCGGCGCGGCGAACATCTCCTCGCAGCGGCAGCCGAGGTCGGCGAATAGGCCAGCCAGTTCTACCGGTGTGAAGCAGTAATCCGCGAACGTGTCGCTGACGGTGCAGGTCAATCGCGTGTCACCCAAGAGTTCCGCCTCTTCTATCATCCCGGACTGTAAGTACTGGCGGATCTTGCCGTAGTAGGAATCCACGCCGACGATGACGAGGCCGCCGGGGACGCAGCAGGCGGTGAGGTTGGTCACCGCCTGCCGATGGCGGGTGTTCGTGTGGCTGACTACACCGGTCAACGCAGTACACACATTGAACGGCTGCCCCACGAACGGAAGCGTCTCAGTCAAGTCGGCCTGCACGAATGTGATTCTGTCCATCACGCCTGCCCGGTCCGCGCGGTGCCGGGCATGCTCCAGCAGGGACCGCGAGATGTCGAGCGCCGTGACCGCGAGCCCGCGTCTAGCCATCTTGACCGCTTCGATTCCCAGCCCGCAGCCTGCGTCGAGCACCGCACCTTGCGTAGGCAGCCAGCGATCCAGGATCATGTGGTTGACATGGGGAACGGTCCAGCGCGATGTAGGGTGACCTGGGTCGCCTTCGAGTCCCTCATGCCCCCACTTCTCGAAATGCTCTCGTACCTTCTTTGCATCGTACATGGTTCAGCCTTCCTTCCTGCGAGCAGGCTCAGGCCGCGCGGCAGCCGCATGTCGCCGCGCCAGCGAAGCGAGCACCTCGCACTTGAGGCCCAGTGTTGCCTGCAAGCGCCGCAATTCGTCCATCGCGCGCTCACCACGCAGCCCTGCGCGGCGCGCAACAATCACAACGTTCTTGGGCGTTGCGGTGCTGGAGACGAACTCGCGCACTCGGACCTCGTAACCGGATGCGCGCAGAGCCAGGCAGCGCATAGCCTCGGTGACAAATTCCGAGAACCGGCTGCCGAGGAGTGGAAACGAGCGGGCGACATAACCCCACTGATGGTCGTGAGCGTTGTGGCGGAGCGAGCGCTGAACGGTCGACTGGCAGCACGGCGCGGCGACGATGTTCTCCGCTGCGAAATGGATGCCGGCAGCAAGCACGTGGTCCGTCACCACGTCGCAAGCATGAAGGGAGGTGACGAGAAGCGGGGGGGCTGGGATGGCGAATTCCTCGCAGGTAGCCGCGGTGAAGTTGACCTCGTCCCAGCCGAGAGTGCTGCGAGCCTGCATGCAGCGACTCATGAGGTCGAGGTTGCGGTCGACACCGAGAATGCGTACCGGCGCGATCCCGAGGCCGCGCAGAGCTGCGGCCAGGAAGAAACTCAAGCACCCTTTGCCACACCCGAACTCGATGATAGTCGGGGGGAGGGCTGCGCTCTGACGGATCGGCCCCAGGAGCCAGGGAAGCATTCCCTCGATCTGCCGGAGCTTGCGAAGCGTGCCGGCCGACTGACGGCCAGCAGGCGACGCGAGGCGGAGGGCACCGAGCAGGTCTGTGCACCGACGGAGCGAACGGGTGTCCATGGAAGCCTCCCACGCTGGTCAATCACGCCGGAGGCCACCCGAGAAACATGGCGGGACCAGAAAACGCCATCAATCGCATCTCCTCCCGCGTGGCCAACCGGCCCCGCGAGCTCGACCCGACTACGGCGTTTCACGCCCCATGGTCTCTCGCTAGGTTAACGAGACAGCGCTGTATTCACTTGCGACTGAGAGGATAGCACGGGACCGCCCAAGGGTCAACGGCATCCCTCAACGGCATCGCGTTGGGCATCGCGTTCTGCCCGGCAAGGCCGTATTCCGATGAAGCCGCGAGGAATCGGGGGGCGCTCACCAGATGCATGGGCGGCTCGCGAGCCGCCCATGCACAGCCGCAGGCCGATCCTTGGGCAGGACAGATGGGCAAATGATGGTTCGGGAGGCGATCAGAATCGAAGTCGCTCACTCCCAGGTAGTTCTAGTGGCAACCAGCGCTCCCAGGCCTAGCTGCGGCGAGAGCCGCCACCTCGCCGCTCATGGGGCACCATGACCACGCGCAAGTGTTTCGTCGCTTCGCTAGCGCGCAGACGCTCGAGCACTTCATCCGCGTCGAGGGGTGGGCTGAGGGCGCCCAGAAGAATCAGGTCCGGCTGCTCTGACTCTGCTTTCATTAGCGCCTCCTTGCCATCCGGGGCAGTAACGACTCGGTAGCCCGCACGCTCCAGGTTGACCTGGATGAGACGTGCGATGTGACGCTCGGCTTCTGCCACGAGGATCTTGCTGCCTTTACGCGTCCCAGGGAACGGCATGGCAGCTGTCATGCTAGCAGACCTCCTGTGCCTCTGTCTGACGGCAGGGGGAATTCGGGGGATATACACCATGATTTCCTAACCAGCGGGCAGCTCTTACTTCTTTCTCGGCCCCCTCGGCCCCGGTTTGCCGCGCTGAGTGACGTGATCCCCTACTGCCGTGTCAACTTTGATCTGAGTAATAGATGAAATTAAGTCGACTGTTCCCCGAATTACTCCGGTTTGCCGCGCTGAGTGACGTGATGCGTCACCCCTGGCGGGACGATACGGGCGATGCGGGGCAGGACCCACTTGTACCACTGTCTGTGCTTCCGGTCAATAATCAGGTTGCGTGTCCCCGGAATGCCCGCTGAGGGAATCCCCCCTCGCCGCCGGGTCTCAGCGGGAAGCTGTCCCCGTCTTTACTCCCCAATCCGCCGCAGGGCTTCGACGACCTCGTGAATCAGCCACTCGGGGGTGGAGGCGCCGGCGGTGACGCCGGTCTTGCGGGCCCCCCGGAACCACTGCGGGTCGAGCTCGGCGGCGGTCTCGACGTGGTGGGTGGGGACGCCCGTCTGCTCGCACAACTGGCTCAGGCGGTTGGTGTTGGCGCTGTTCTTGCCGCCGACGACGACCATGACCTCCACCTGCTGCGCCAGGCGCAGCGCCGACTCCTGGCGCTGGGAGGTCGCGCCGCAGATGGTGTTGAAGGCGCGCAGCTCGCGCGCTCTCACCGCCAGCGCCGCGGCCACCGCGCCCAGCCGCGCCGGCGCCTGGGTGGTCTGCACCACCAGTCCCACCCGCGGCCGGAGCTCTATCCCCGCCAGCTCATCCTCGTGCTCGATGACCACCGCCTGCCCGCCGGCGGCCCCCACCAGGCCCGCGACCTCGGGGTGCCCCTTGTCGCCGAGGATGATGACCTGGTAGCCCCCGTCGGCCAGCGCCCGCACGTGATCCTGCGCTCGCGCCACGAACGGGCAGGTGGCGTCCGCTACATGCAGGCCGCGCTCGCGCGCCTGCCGCGAAACCTCCGGGCCCACCCCGTGGGAGGGGATGACGACGGTGCCGCCGGCGACCTCGTCCAGGGATGACACCTGGCGCACTCCCTCCTGGCGCAGGCGCTCCACGACCTGGGGATTGTGGATCAGCGAGCCGAGCGTGTGCAGGGGGCGTGGGCCGGCCTCCTCCTCCCCCTTGACCATGTCGAGCGCGCGCTCGACGCCGAAGCAAAAACCCGCGTTGTCGGCGACGATGATCTCCACTTCGCCCTCATTTCATGCCAGCGAGGCGATGACGCTCGCCCAGGCGTTCTCCCAGCGTTCGCGCGAGAAGGTCCGGCGCACCTGCTCCCGCTGGCGCGCGCCGATCTCCGCGCGCTGTTCGTACACCCGCGCCATCGCCTGCGCCAGGCTCGCCGCGTGGGGTGCGCAGTGCTCGGTCGGCAGGTCCGCCAGCCCGCCGATGTCGGTCGAGAGAGTGGCGGCGCCGCAGGCCATCGCCTCCAGCGCCGACAGGGAGGTGCCCTCGCCCGCGACGGAGGGGATGACGACCATTTCGGCCGAGGCGTAAACGGCGGGCATGTCGGCGTGAGCGACCGACCCCCAGAACAGGACCTCGTCGCGCAAGTCGAGCTCGCGCACCAGGCGCCGCAGCCAGCGCGCGTAATCCCGTCGGCTGGGCGCGCCGACGACGACCAGCCGCGCCCCAGGGTGCACCCGCCGGAAGCGGGCGAAGGCGGCGATGGCGAGATGCGCGCCGCGGTTGAAGTAGAGGTTGCGGGGTACCACTATCGGGCGCAGCGTCCGCAGCTTATCCCATCCCCGGTTGGGGCGAAAGCGCTCGGTGTCCACGCAGTTGGGGATGAACCAGCGCCCCGGCGCCACCTGCTCGAAGAAACGATCGCCCGGCGCGACCTCGAGGCCCATCTCGCGCAGGAAGGCGCTGTCATTGGCGACGAAGGCGGCGCAGCGGCGGAAGGCGGCGCGCGCCAACGCGCGCTTGACGCGGCTGCGCAGCGCCCCCGGGCGGTCGTCCCAGGTCACGCCATGGGAGAGGCCGACGACACGTGTGCGCCCTCCGACCAGAGCTGCCGCCAGCGCATAGACCGGGTAGTGGGCGATGACCGCGTCCTGGGCGCGGATGACGGCGACCCGCGCCGCCAGGCCCAGGAGGTGGGTCCAGAACTCCGCCGGCAGGCCGCGCAAAGGGTTCGGCGCCGGCACGAACCACGGCGCATCAGCGCTCGACGCGCGGGCGATGACAAGCTGGCGATGCCCGCGCGCGGCCAGGGCGCGGCGCAGGTTCTCGACATAGACGTCGCCGCCGCCGACCAGGGGCAGGTAGGTGTATGTGATGTGCGCCAGGCGCATCAGTGGCTCGCACTCCGGACCTGCGGGGCGCGCCCCAACGCCGCCAGCGCGAGGCGCTGCCCGATGCCGATGGTATAGCCGCAGAGATGGGCGAGGTCCACGATCCCCATCGCCAGCGGCGCCAGCAGGGCGGTACCCGGGCCCGCGCCACGTCGGCGGGCGCGCCGGGCGAGCCGCGCCCCATAGAGGAGCGCGAGGGCCGGGAGCGCCCACAGCGCCGCTCGGTTCGCCCCCATGCCCAGCGCGATGATCGCCGCCGCCACCACCAGCTCCAGGTACGCCTTGCCGTAATGCGCGAACCACAGGCCGGACAACCCGTCGCCCCGGGCGAAGCGATAGAACTGTCGAAACAAGCGCGCCGGGCGCCCCTGTGGCCGCCAGCGCACGACCGCCCGCGGCGCGAACGCGAACTTCATGCCCGCGCGCCGCAGCGCGACGTCGAAGACGGTGTCCTCGTTGTAGGGCGTCCACTCCGGATACCCGCCCACCCGCTCCCACGCCGCGCGCCGAAAAGCGATGGAGCGGCTGGAGGGCAGGAAGGTCTCGGGGTCCACCTCCGCCGCCGCCGGCACCAGGGCGGCCGCCGCCGCGCGTTCCAACGTCGTGCGCGGCGCGGCCTCGTAGTAGCCGGCGACGACGTCAATATCGTCCTGCTCTTCCAGCGGTCGCACGATGGTCACCAGCCATTCGGGATCGAGCACACACCCCGCGTCAACGCAGGCGATGACGGGCTCGTCGCCGACGGCAATGGCCGCGTTGCGCCCGCGCGAGCGATTGGCCCCGGGCAGGACGAGCACCGTCAGCGGCAAGCGGTCCTGGTAGCGGCGCGCGAGGTCGGCGGTGACGTCGGTGGAGCCCCCGTCGGCGACGACCACGCGTTCGGGCCGTCGCGTCTGCGCCTGGATGGAGTCCATGAGCTCGGCGATGCCCTCCGCCTCCTGGCGCACGGTGGTGATCAGGCAGACGCGGCTCACGCCGGCAGCCCCCGGCCGCGGTAGAGGTCGAGGTAGAGCGCTGCGACTCGCGCCCACGTCTGCGCGCGGGCGTAGGCCTCGGCGGCGTCCAGGCCGGCGCTGGACGCTTCCGGCTGCTCCAGGTGGCGCGCGATGGCGGCGGCGAGGCGGTCGGGCTCATCGGCGGCGACCATGTGGGATGACGCCGGGAACAGCTCGAGGTAATCGCGCTTCAACGGGTTGTCGTAGAGCGCGCAGGCGAGGCGGCGATAGGCCATCGCCTCGAGGATGGTGAGATAGCCGGAGACGAAGGCGAAGCGGCAGCCCTCCAGAAACGGCCCGACCTCGCGCGTCCAGCCCTGCACGGCGACGCTGACTCCCGCCATCCGCGCGGCGCTCAGCACCGTGTCGCGCAGCGGCCCGTCGCCGCAGATGACGAGCGGGAGGTCGTGCCCGCGTTCGCGCAGCCGGCGCAGGGTCTCGACGTATCGCATGATGCCGGTGTCGGGGGCGAGGCGGCCGACGTAGAGCGCGGGCGCCTGGGGCGGGGGATCAGGGACGCGCGCGGGCGGGGAATCAACGCCGCCGTACGATACCAGGTCGCACCTGTGGCCGTACCAGCGGGGTATGAACTCGCCCATGCAGATGGTCGCCGCCGCGCGCGCGGCCAGACGCCGCCGCAGCCAGCGGGCGGTGCGACGCAGGGGATAGCCCTCGTAGCCGTGAAAGGTCACGAACAGCGGCGGCCGCGGCCCGGGCCAGGCGGGGGCGATGAAGCGCAGGTAGGAGTAGAGGTCGTGGCAGTGAATGACCTGCGCGCGGTTCAGCACGTCGAGCTGGCGGTCGCACACCGCTTTCGCCATCCCCCCGGGGACGCGGCGCACGTGGATGCCGATGAGGTCCTCGTCCCGCGGCCACCCCGGCTTCCACAGGCGCGTCAGCACCGTGACCGCGTGCCCGAGGCGCGTCAGCTCCTCGCTCACGCGCAGGACGTGCTTCTCGACGCCGCCCAGCCGCGGAGCGAAGTGGGGGGTGATCATCAGCACGTTCACGGCCCTATTCTCTCACAGAACGACGAACAGCGCCAGGTGGCGCTCGAAGACCGCGATCTGCAACATCTGGGCGGCAAGCAGGGTGGCGAGGCTCCACTCGGGCCGGCGGCCGACGGCGACGAAACCCCCGGCGGCAACCGTCGCGGGCAGCATCAGGAACATCCAGATGCGCCCGGCCTCGGCGCGCACCACCCCCGAGAGGTCGAGCGCGATCAGCGTGAACGCCAACGCCCATAGCAGCGGCGTGATCTGCGCGCGTTCGCCGCGCGCGAGCGCCCTCGCCTCCCCCCACATCTGGCACAGCAGCCACAGCCCGAGCCCGGCACCCAGGAACATCCAGAAGTCGAACAGGTTCCACCCCAGCCAGCGCCAGTAGGTGCGCGCGAATGCCTGCGTCGTCACCTCGCGGTGCGCCCCCAGCGCCGACCTCACGATCGCCGGGAAGTCTATCCCCGCCGCCGCGTGCGCCACCGCGAACACCGCTACCGCTGCGGTCAGCCACGCGCCCGCCACCCGCCACGCCGGGCGGGGTCGCGGTTCGCCGCTGCGGCCTCCGCCCGCAAGCTGCGCCATCGCCGCCCACGCCGCCAGCAATAGCGGGAGCACCAGCACCGCCAGGCTCGTGAGCGCCGCTAGCGCCCACATCGCGCCTGCCGCCGCGCCCCACCCAGGGCGTCGCCGCGACCACCCCAGGTGGAAGAGATACAGGGCTAGCATAGTCTCCAGGGTGACCAGTTGCACGATGGAGGGGGTGAACAGGAGCAGGCTCGGCACCGCCCCTGCCAGCGCGGCGGCGCATACCGCCGCCGTCGCGCCCCCGCGCTCGCGCGCCAGCAGAAACACGGGGATGATGCTCAGGCACCCCAGCAGACCGAGGAGCCACGCCGCCAGCACCGCCGCGACGGCCTCGGCGATCGGCACCGGACGACCGTACAGGCGTGCGTAGGCGCCCGCGATCTCCGCCGGTTCCATGCCGGTGTACGCGGCGATGAAGCTGGAGGCCGCGTCGAGGAGACCGGGGGAATGGGCGACCGCCCGGCGCACCGCCCAGAAGAAGATGATGGGCCCCGGCGGGTAGGTCTGTGCGTGCTGGCTGAAAGCTCGCATGTGGTAGGCGTATTCGCGCAGGAACTGCGCCATGTCCCTGATGTTGCCCGCCTCGCCGAAATAGGTGGTCGCCACCGGGCTCAGGATGACGGCGCCGGCAAAGGCGGTGGAGGCGGGGTGCATCTCCAGCACTGAAAGCTGCAGTGCAAACGCCAGCAGCACGAACAGCAGCACCCACGCGGCGCAGACGCGGGCGCTGCGGCGCGCGCGGCGCAGCAGCCAGAGGCTGAAGGCGATCAGCGCCAATGAGGGCAGCGTCGGCCTCCACCAGCGCGCCCAAGCGATGTCGCCAGGCCCTCGGTGCGGCCACTGCCACTCGCTGGCGACGCCCCAGGCGCCGCGGGCGGCGAGCATTGCCGCCGCCATGCCGACCAACAACGTGGCCGCCAGAAACGCGAAGTCGCGGGTGCGCATCACCTACTCCGGAACCAGGCGCAAGAGCGCGGCCTGCGGACGCACGAATACCGCCTCGAAGTCACTCGCGGCGCCGGGGTTGAAAACCCCCAGCGCCCGTTCATACTCTGTGTAGAGCACGAAGCGCAAGCCGTTGTCCGCCATCAGCTCTCGGCGCTGCGAGGGCGAGGCGGCCGCGGAGAAGAACCACACGACCTGCTTCAGCTTGCGCGGGTAGTGCAGGGTCTCGTCCCAGTGCCCGACGAAGACTGTGTTGCCTGCGACGCCGGGGAGGTAGCTGCCCTCCAGCGACGCGCACATCACCCCCTGCTCCATGCGCGTGTTCTCGCGCAGCCAGGTCATCGCCTGCACCGCGTCGGCGCGCAGGTAGAGGGGCGGCATCAGCACCCGCAGGTAGGCGCGGTTATTGGTCATCAGGTCGCGCGCGCCCCGCGCCATGAAGAACACGTTCGACGGGCAGGCGGCGGCCACCAACAGCACCGCCAAGGCCAGGGCCGCCGACCGCGACATGCGCGGAGCCGCCCATTCGCCGACAAACGACGCGGCCAGCAGGCACAGCGGTATGTGCACCCCCTCCGCCAGCTTGCGCTGAAACGATACCGGCGTCAAGAACACGAGCAGGAAGGTCACCACCGCCCATATCACCGGCAGCGCCTGCGGCGCGCTGCGCCCGCGCAGAGCCGTCATCGCCCCGGGGATGGCGAACGCCAGCACCAGCCCGAAGCCGGCCGCAAAGTGCGCCAGGGGCGGCGTCAGCTTCTGCGTCACGGCCTTGTCGTGGAAGACCACATTGGTCTGGAACACCCAGTACTGGTAGGCGACGAAGGGCGCCGCCATGACCGCGATCAGCGCCGCGAACTTCATCTCGCGCAGCGGCATCCGGCGGCCGATAATCCCCGCCGCGACCACGTACACGGCAAGCGTCAGCCACGCCGGGAACACGTCGTAGGTGTGGACGTTGCCCAGCATCAGCGCCGCCGCACCCCCCAGCGCCGCCAGCCTCCACGAGTCGGCGCGCACCGCCGCCAGGTAGGCGGCCCACATCGCCACCAGCAGCGCCACCGAGCAGGCGAACATCGGGTTGAGCAGGAGCGTGAGAAAAGTGATGGCCTCGGGCATGATCAGGCGCGGCCCGTAGTCAATCGGGTGCACGGTGGCACCGGGGGCGGCCAGCGCGTAGAGCCAGCCCAGGCCCGACGAGAACGCCGCGAACGCCCACGCCAGCCGGCGCGTGAACCGCCGCTCGCATAGCTGCGCCGCCAGCGCGTACACCGCAACCAGCAGGAGCGCGCCGCAGATGACGCGGGCGAGGTGATAGACCCAGATCGGCGGGATATGAGTTCCGCGGGCCGCCAACCCCAAGGCCAGGAAGAAGCCGAGGAAGAAGCGCGCCGGCTGCGGCTCTGTGGTGAAGGGGTCGTGGAACAGCAGCTCCCCGCGCAGCACCTGGCGCATCCACCCCAGATAGACATTGTGCTCGTCGGGATTGGCGAGCAAGCCCATGTAGTGGTAGCCGGGGGGGGTGATGAACCAGCCGAAGAGGTAGGGCAGGCACGTCAACCCCATCACCGCGAGCGAGGCCCAGAGCGCCCAGCGCCACTCGTCGCGGGTCATGGCGCCCGCGCGCGCGGCCTGCTCGCCGGCCCCGTTCACGGGTCGGCAGGGGACGGTTCCTTCCCGCCCCGGGCCTGGGCGCTGCCCTGGGCGACGGGGAACTGTCCCCTCGCGCCCCATTAGTGGTACACCTCCACGCGCGGCCAGGTGTAGAGCCAGTCGGGAGGGCAGGTGAGCTTCGCGGGCCGCAGGGCCGGCATCGGGGGCGCATGCTCGAAGGTCTCGAGCCGGTCGTAGCGTTTGGGCAGCTCCGCCATCAGCGCCGCGGGATCCGACTGCCCCAGCCGCAGCAGATCCGCATATTCCGTATCACTGACGACGAAGAAGTCGGAGCGCGCCCGCCGCAGCGCCGCCGCGTCCCAGCCGGTGACGATGACGCGATACGGCGGCTTCTCGCGCTGCCACCGGTGGAACTCCTCGGCGCTGCGCAGCCCGCCGTTGAAGGGGGTTAGGGGCGGGGTGAAATACCAGGGCGTGGAGGCGAGCCCGATGCGGGTGCGGGGCGCAGCCCGCGCCTGCAGCCACTCGGCGGCGCGGGTGCGCGGATCGGCCGCGGTCATGGTGCCCACCATCTGCCCCGCGTACCAGGTGGTGCCAGCCAACACCGCCAGGCCCAGCACCGCCGGGGAGACGGCCCCCTTCCAGGCGGCGAGCGCGGGTGGAGTCGCCAATCGCAGGCGCTCCAGCGCATAGCCGCCCGCGATCACCAGCACCGGCAGCAAGGGCAAGCTGTAGCGCAGGAACCGCTCCTTGCCCGCGCCGATGACAAAGAAGTAGGGCAGGGCGAAGCTCAGCAGCACCATCGCCACTCCGGAGCCTGTCCCGAGCGAAGTCGAGGGGCCGCGCCGCAGCATGAGCCCGGCTCCCACCAGCCCCAGGAGCAGCGCCGGATAGCCCATGCCCGCCGGCAGGGCGCGCAGCAGATGGTAGAGCCAACCGTTGCCGGTGGCGGCGAAGGCCGGCGTGCCGCCGATGCGCATGTGCTGCAACTCGAAGTGCAGGTCGCGCAGGAAATCGGGGTTGAGGTGAAGCCCGTCGTCCCCCAGGAGCAGCAGGAAGGGCGTCACCGCCCAAAAAGCCAGGGCGGCGGCGGCGAGGCCGGCGATCGGCATCAGCAGGGAGGGGGCGTAGCCCTGCTCATCTCGCGCGAAGAGGTGGGCGAACAGCAGCGGCACCAACCCCAGGATCATCGTGTACTTGGCGGCCGTCGCCAGCCCCAGCGCGAGCCCGGCGACCAGGTAGATGGCGAGGTCCGCCATCCCGAACAGGCGCGGCAGCACGGCCAGCAGCAGCACGATCAGGAAGGTGGCGAGAACATCCACGGTCGCGTAGTGGGAGTTGACCACGTGCGCGGGGAGCACCGCCAGCAGCGCCGCCGAACCCAGGCCGACCGGCGGCCCGCCGAGGTCCTTGCCGATGACGTACACCAAGTACACGGTGCCCACGCCCAGCAGCGCGGTCAGCGACCGGGCGAGCAAGTGCAGCTCGGTCCAGCCGCCTTCGGGCAGCGGCACCAAGCCCAGGAGGGCGCCGAACTTGGCGCAGACGGCGACAAGGTAGATGTAGAAAGTGCCGTAGTTGTAGAAGTGTGGATCCCAGTCGCCGGTGTTGAGCATGTACCATACGGGGCCGAGCAGAGGGGCTTCGTCGGGGTGGTAGGAGAACAGGTGCGCTGCGCTCGGCAGCCCCCAGCGCAGCCCGGCGAAACGCAGCCCCATCGCCGCCAGCATGACCGCCGCGAGGCAGGCCCTCTCGATGCGCTCGACTTGGTAGGGCTTCACTTGTTCGCCCGTCCGCCGCCGACTCAGACACGGCGCTTCGATTTCGCCCGCAGAACCCGCCGCCTGCGCCCGCCCAGGCTTGCGCCCACCCCGGCCATGCCGACCGCCGCCGCGATCATGCTCGCGAACAGCCCCAGCCGGAAAGAGGTCGGCGCGAACCGCATCTCGACCTCGTGCTCTCCGGGGCCGACCCGCACCGCGCGAAAGGCCCCGTTAGCAAGACATATCTCGGCCGGCTTCCCTTCCACCCACGCCCGCCAGCCGGGGTAGTAGGCGTCGCTCAGCACCAGGTATCCAGCCCGCGGCGCATCGAGGCGCACCCGGTTGATGCCGTCGCGCAGAATCATCGCCGCCACCATCCCCTCTTTCGTGGGCGGCACTTCGACAGGCTCAGGACCGTCCCGAGCGGAGTCGAGGGGCGCCACTCGCGGCAGCGGCTCGCCGGTCTCGAGCACCACCCCGCCACCCGCGGCTTCGCCCAGCTGCGAAAGGGAGCCGAGCAGACCGCTCGCAACTACCGCACTCCGCGCCATGTAGGCCCGGGGCACAGAGTTCTGGACGCGGTACAGGTTCACCTCCCCGGCCCGCTCCCGGGTCAGACCCGGCACGTCGAGCGGCGTCTCCGACAGCACGTATCGCACCCCCAGCACCGCCAGCAGCGCCGGATCGCAGGGCGCCCCGAGCAGCATGTTGCCGTTGGCCCTGGGGCTCGGATCGCGCCCCTCCACCCGCGCCAGCACCTGGCGATAGCGCGCCAGGTAGAGCGAGTCATAGCCCTGGACATCGCGCAGTCCGTAAACCATGGCGGCGTTCGGCGGCAGCACCGCGCGGGGGAAGTCGTCCAGGCCCCAGGACTGGTGCAACGGCATGATGCGGCCGGCACCGTCGCGATCGCCGAGGTAGGCGGTGAGCTCCGTGGGCGGATAGACGCTGCCGGGGGGGGCGGTGCGGTAGTAACCCATGCCGAAGGCGAAGAGCTCGAATACCGACGCCGCCAGCAGCACCCCGAGCGCCGCGGCGGAACCGGACTGGCGGCGGCTGGCCACCCACAGCGCGCCGACGCCGGCGCACAGGGACAGCAGCGCCACCAGCAGGTTGACGGCGGGCGCACTCAGCAGGGCCGGCGCCGGCACGTGCAGCGAAGCGGCGATGCCGAGGACGAGGGCCCCGGCGGCGACGACCATGACGATGGCGGCGACGGCGAGGTGGCGCGCGAAGCGCCTCCCGCGGTCGGCTTCCGCCAGCGCCCTCGCCGCCGCATCGGCGCCCGAGCCGGCGAGGATGGCGATCGCGGTGGAGTAGATGAAGAGCATCCGCCCCGGGCCGCCGGTGCTGCTGAAGCCGGGAATGGCGTAGAACAGTAGCCGGCTGATCGGCGTCCCCAGCGCCGCCAGCAGGGCGAGAAGCGCCACCGCGGCGAAGAACACGGTGTGGCGGTCGCGCCGCCAGATGAGCGCGAGCGCCGCCAGCGCCAGCGGCAGCGCGCCCACGTATGCCGCGTACTCCGCGAAGTTGCCGCGCCCCCAATAGGTGCCGTAGGCGGGGTTGCCCATGAACTCGGGCAGCACCAGCGTGATCAACTGCTGCCACGGCATCGCGAACCGCAGGTAGGCGCTGTAGCCCTGGGCGCTGGCAGCGGTCGCGCGGTGGCTGAACGATAGCAGCTCCGCGCTCGGCAGGAGCTGCACCGCGCCCCACAGCAGCGCCAGCGCGGCGGCCGCCGCCGCGGCCAGCAGTGCGGCCCCCAGCCGCCCCGGGCTCGCCCGCCCCGCGCCCGCCCCGGTGACGGCGCAGGCGGCGAAATAGAGCGCGGTCACGCCGGCGACGTAGAGGAACATCTGCGGATGGCCGGCGAGCAGGGCGGTGCCGGTGACGAGACCCAGGCCGACGACATACCCCGGCCGCCGGGTGGCGAAGAACCGCGCGACGCAGAACAGGGCCAGCGGCAGCCAGACCGCGGTGTCGAGCACCGTGGGCAACTGCAGCCACGCCGCCAGAAAGCCGCTGAAGGCGAAGGCGACTCCGCCCAAGGCGGCGCCGAAGCGCCCGCGGCCCAGGGCGCGCAGGAACAGGTATGTGAACAGCCCCGCCAGCCACAGGTGCAGAGCGGCGGCGATGGCGAAGGCGCGCGCCGGCGGCAACAGGTAGAACAGCAGGTTGGGCGGATAGAACACGGCGGACTGGCTGTTGGCGACGAAGGGCGTGCCGCAGAACTGGAACGGATTCCACAGGGGGATGATGCCGCGCGCGAGGGCGTCATGGGCGTAAGCCCGCCACGGGTAGTACTGCGCCATCGCATCCCAGATGAGGGCGTTCCAATGCTCGGGGGGCGGCGGCGCGGCCGATTGCCAGGGGGCGAAATGGTGGAGATAGCCGGCGGGCAGCAGCACGTCGCCGGTGAACAGCGCGCGGCCGAGGAACCCGACCGCAAGCGCGGCCATAAGCAGCGGCCTGGCGACGCGGCGCCCCACCGGCTCCGCCCCCGAGGCCGCCATCAGCTCTTGGCCACGAACGCTACCCCGGCGCAAATCAGCACCACCCCCAATATGCGCACGGGCGGGATCGCCTCGTGCAGCATGAGCCACGACAGGAAGAGCACGATGATGTAGGTCGAGGCGATCAGGGGATAGACGTAGCTCAGAGCGGTGGCCTGCTTGAGCACCACCAGCCACACCATGGCCGACACCGCGTAGAGCCCGAGACCCAGAAAAACATAGGGCGTGAAGACCGCCCGCACCAGGCCGAGCAGCATGGTGATGCCGGGGCTGCCGAGCGTGCCGACCATGTTCATGCCGTGCTTCATGGAGATCTGGCCAAAGCTGGCCAGCACGACTGCGATCAACACCAGCAGCAGTATAGGCAACGGAGGCGGCTCCTTTCGGTGGCGCTATTGCACGCGGCGGGCGCGGCCAAACGGGAAGTAGACGAAGATCGCTTTCCCCCGCACCGACGACAGGGCGACCGGCCCCCACGCCCGGCTGTCATCGCTATCGTCGCGGTTGTCGCCCAAGACGTAGACGCTGTTCTCCGGCACTCGCACCGGCGATCGGAAATCCCCGCGCCAGCTCGCGGTGTAGGGCTCGACCAGGCGGCCGCCGTTGACGAACACGTGATTGCTCCACACCCATACCCACTCGCCGGGCAGCCCCACCACGCGCTTGATGACGACCTCGCGCCGCTTGCCCGGAGCGCTCAGAGTTATGACGTCGAAGCGCCTTGGGGCAGGGCGCCGGTACGCGATCTTCGATACCAGGACAAAGTCACCGGAGCGCAGCCCGGGGCGCATGGAGGAGCCTTCGACGATATCGGACTCATACACGTACAGCCGCAGCAGCACCGCCGCCGCCACCGCCAGGACGACCAGGCTCACCAGTGCGCGGCGCCGCGTGGCCGGCGCCGGTCGGGCTGCCGCCTGCGCGGGCGGCTGCCGCGGCACGCCGTTCGCATCGTTCTCCACTGCGGACCGTTCGCCCTCTTCCATTCCTCAGGCCCTTCTGCGCAGACGCGCAATGAACATGCCGTCGGCGTCGTGCAGGTGCGGCAGCAGGCGCAGCGCACGACCGTCGGCCGCCAGCGCCGAATCGGGCAGCCCCGCCACCAGGCCGCGGCAATCCTCGGCGCGCGCGCGCCCGTCCGCCAGCGCCGCCGACACCACCCCCTCGTTCTCCTCCGGCTCCAGGCTGCAGGTGCTGTAAACCACGACCCCTTGCGGCCGCACCAAGGTCAGCGCCGTCGCCAGCAGCTCGCCCTGCAGCGCCGCCAGCTTGGCGAGCTGCTGCGGCGTCTTGCGCCAACGGCTGTCCGCACGCCGCCGCAGCGCCCCGGTGCCGGAGCAAGGCGCATCCACCAGGCACAGGTCGTACCCGCCTATCCCCTCCAGCGCGCGTGCGTCCTGCTCGCGCGTCTCGACGATGGTGACGCCCAAGCGCGCGCATTCTTCTTTCAGCCTCGCCAGCTTCCAGCCCTGCCGGTCCACCGCCAAGACCGGTCCCTGGTTGTCCATGAGCTCCGCCATGTGTGTCGCCTTGCCGCCGACACCGGCGCACAGGTCGAGCACGCGCGCCCCGGGTCGCGGCCGGGCCGCCAGTCCGACCACCATGGAACCATCTCCCTGCACCGTGAAGCGGCCGGCGGCGTACGCGGCCGCGCGCCGGGGATCGCCCCCCGAGGTCAGACGCAAGGCGCCCGCCACCAGGGGCGAGGGTTGGGTGGCCATGCCCGCGGCCGCCAGCTCCGCCGCCAGCTCTGCCGCGTCGCCGCGCAGGCGGTTGGGGCGCAGACACACCGGGGCGGGGCGATTGTCGGCGTCGCAGATGGCTTCCGCAGCGGCGACGCCGAAGTGGGTGATCCAGCGCTCCACCAGCCAGCGGGGGTGGCTGTGGACGACCGCGATGTGACTCGCCGCATCGGCGCCGCGATCGGGAGCAGGTGGCTCCCCCTGCTCCGCCAGGTGGCGCAGAACCGCGTTGACCAGCGCGATAGTGCCGGGATGGCCGCGGGCGCGCGCCATGCGCACCGCCTCGTCGCACGCGGCGCGGGCGGGCACGGCGTCCAGCAGCAGGATCTGGAAGGCGCCGAGACGCAGGATGCTGCGGATCGCCGGGGTCAGCGCCGCCAGCGGCCGCGCCAGGCACTGCGCAAGCGCGTAGTCGAGGCGCCCGCGCCAGCGCAGCGTCCCGTCCACCAGGGCGGTGACCAGGGCGCGGTCGCGGTCGCGCAGGGCGCAGGACGACAGGGCCTGATCGAGGGCGGCGTTGGCGAAGGCGCCGCGCTCCACGCGCCCCAGCACGCGCAGGGCCAGCGCCCGGGCGGGGGTGGGACCGCGGGGGGGTGCACCGGCGCCGGCAGGCCCGGGCATCGGGCGCTAGTCCCTCTCACGCAGGATCAGCAGCCGCAGGAGGGTCATGATCGCCATCGCCGCCGCCGCGACGTAGGTGAGGGCGGCCGCGCCCAGCACCCGCCTGACGCCTTGCAGCTCCGGCGGCGAGACGAAGCCGCCCTCTCGCAGCAGGGCGAGCGCTCGATGGCTGGCGTTGAACTCGACGGGCAGCGTGACGAGGGTGAACGTCACCGCGGCGACGTAGAGCAGGATGCCGACATCCATCAGAAACTTCAGGCCTGTGGAGCTGGCGATGAGGCCGACAAAGAAGATCGGGAACGCGAGGGTGGAACCGAACTGCGCGGCGGGCACCAGCACCGCCCGCACCGACATGCCGGGGTAGCGAACCGCTTGCTGGATGGCATGGCCGGTCTCGTGGGCCGCGACCCCGAGGGCGGCGATGGAATCGCTGCCGTACACCGGCTCGGACAGGCGCAGGACGTTGTCCCGGGGATCGTAGTGGTCGGTGAGCCGCCCGGCGATCGCCTCGACCGCCACCGCGCCCAGGGCTTGGGCGGCACGCCGATCGCCGGCTGGCGCGGTCTCCGCCGCGACCTCCGCCCGTTGCAGCAGCTCGCGCGCCAATTGCGCCCCCGTGTAACCGCTGGATGCGCGCACGCGCGAGTAGCGCTCGAACGACGACTTGACCTTATGCTGCGCCCACAGCGCGAACACAAACGCCGGCGCCAGCAACCACAGGGTCCAGTCGAAGTAGAACATGGCAGCACCTCAAAACCGGAGCATGGCTTGAAACCGTAGGGGCGCACAGCGGTGCGCCCCTACGGAAATTACTACCCGCGGCTGACGGACGGAAAACCGGTTAAGCGGCGAGGAGTTCCTGGGCCGTGTCCACGGCGCTGGCGGCATCGGGCGCATAGCCGTCGGCGCCGATCTCGTCGGCATAGCTCTGGGTGATCGGCGCGCCGCCGATCATGACCTTGACCCGGTCGCGCACGCCGGCGGCCTTGAGCGCGTTGATGGTTTCCGCCATGGCGGGCATGGTGGTGGTGAGCAGCGCCGACAGCGCCAGCACCTGGATGCCCTGGTCCCGCACCGCCTCGGCGAACTGCTCCGGCTTGACGTCCACCCCCAGGTCCTTGACCTCGTAGCCCGCGCCCTCCAACATCATGGCGACCAGGTTCTTGCCGATGTCATGGAGGTCGCCCTTGACGGTGCCGATGGCCACCCGCCCCACGGGTTCGATCCCGCCTTCTGCGATCAGCGGCCGCAGCAAGTCGAGGCTGGCGTGCATGGCGCGCGCCGCAATCAGCACCTCGGGCACGTAAAACTCGTTGTTCTTGAACTTCGCCCCCACCACCGACATGCCCGCGATCAGTCCGTCGTTAATGATCTGCTGCGGCGGCGTCTTCTCTGCGATCGCCTGCTCGGTGACTTCCCGCGCGCGGTCGCGATTCCCGGCGATGATGGCGTCGGCCAACTCCTTCAGCTCCATGTGGCTACCTCCTATGGCGATACGTGAACGCTGTTTTTCTGCGTTCCCGCGACCGTCACCTTCCCGCGGCCTTGCTTTTTCCCGGCGCCAGCGGCGCCATCGTCATCGCCTCGGCGAAGCGCAGGTGAAAGTCGGGCCGCGCGGATAGCTCGATGTATTCCACCCGCGCGGCAAAGTCCTGTGCGCGCTCCCGGGCCGCGCGTGAGGCCAGCGCCAGCTTGGCGCCCACCCCGGCGGCGTTGCCGATGGAGCGAATGCGCTCCAGGGGCACCGCCGGCACCAGCCCCAGGGCGACCGCGCTCTCGCGTTTGACGTAGTTGCCGAACGCGCCCGCCAGCAGGATCTCCTCGACCTGGGAGGCATCGGCCCCCACTTCATCGAGCAAGGCTTCAATCCCGCTGTAGATGGCGCCTTTGGCGAGCTGGAGCTGGCGCACGTCGCGGGAGGTAATCGTCAGCGGTTCTCCGTTCTGCGTCTGCTCCTGCGAGGCGACGACGAATTCGGCGCCGGCGGCGCCCTCCCGCAGCCGCCGCGCCAGCGCGGGCGGCAGGCCGTCCGCCTGGGCGGGGGACCGCATGCGCCCGGTGTCGTCCACCACCCCCGCGCGCCGCATCTCCGCCACCGCGTCAATCAGCCCCGAACCGCAGATGCCGCGCACGCCCGCGCCGTCAATGGTGGTGAAGGTGACATCGTCGCCGATGGAGACGGCGTCAATCGCCCCGGCCGTGGCGCGCATGCCGCGGGAGATAGTGGCGCCCTCGAAGGCGGGACCCGCCGCCGTGGAGCAGGCGACAAGCCTGCCGCCGGCAGCGACCACGATCTCGCCGTTGGTGCCGATGTCAATGGCGATCCGCAGCTCGCGCGAGCGGTCGAGATCGGCGGCGAGGATGACCCCCACCGTGTCGGCGCCAACGAAACCTGCGATGCTGGGCAGGACATAGCAGCGGGCGGCGGCGTTGACCGCGAGCCCGACCTCGGCGGCGAGCAGGTCGCGAGCGGCGGTGATCACCGGCACGTAGGGCATGACCGCAAGCTGCCCCGGCGGTAGGCCCAGCAGCAGGTGGGTCATGCAGGTGTTGCCGACCATGGCCGCGTCGTAGATGTGACGCGCATCAATGCCCGCGCGGCGACAGCAGTGGCCGATGATACCGTTGAGCACGCCCACGATGTCACGCCGCAAGAGCTCGAGGCCGTGGGGATTATCGGTGGCGAACTGGATGCGGCTGATGACGTCCTCGCCATGGGCGACCTGCGCGTTCATGTCGGAGGCGACCGCGACCTGGCGCCCCGCGATCAGGTCCAGCAGGTAGCCGACGACGGTGGTGGTGCCGACGTCGAAGGCGATGCCGTAGAGCGCGGCCGTGGTATCGTCGGGCTCGACCGCGAGCAGCCGGTCGCCGGCGAATGCCGCGGTCACTTGCCAGTCGGCCGCGCGCAGCGTGCGGCCGAGCTCGCGCAGCAGCGCCAGTGAGCACGATGCCCGGGGCCGCCCCGCCGCCGCCAGCAGCCGCTCGCGGTCACCTCGCTGATCCTCGAGCACGGGCGCGGGCACGGCCACGAACTGCTTGACCACCGCGGGGTCGAGGGCCAGCTCGTGGGCGACACCTTCGCTCAGGATGCTCTGCTGGAGCTGGCGCGACGCCGGGGGGATGTAAACCGTGAGGTCCGACCGCGGGCGGCACTGGCACGCCAGGCGAAAACCGGCGCCCAACAGCTCCGCCCCGAGCGCCTGGGTCTCCTCCGCCGTCGGCGGCGGCGCGGCGTCCCGCACCTTGACCCGGCACTTGCCGCAGCGGCCCTCCCCGCCGCACGGGGTCTCCAGCGTTATGCCCGCCTGCTGCGCGGCCTCCAGGATGGGGCTGCCCACAGGAACGCGCACGCGCAGTTTGTCGGGCAGGAATCGAATCTCTATGTCGGCCATAGGCTCTGCGCCTGCGCTGCCTGCCTCTTCACCCCGCCTCACCCCGCCTCATGCCCGGCCCGGCGCGACCGGCCGTAACACAACGGGCGGGGGCTGAGCCCCGCCCCGGGACCTCGTCCGCACCGCCGCCCGCTCGCGCGGCTACAACGGCGGCATGTCGCTCAGCAGCGCGAACTGCTTCTTGGCCTCGGCGTGGTCCGGCTGCAGTTCCAGGATCTTCGCGAAGTGCACCCGCGCCTCGTCATACATCCCGAGCATGCAGCAGGTCTTGGCGAGGTAAAGGAGCGCCTCCACCGAGTCGGGGGCGGTCTCCACGGTGCGCCGCAGTTCCGCCAGCGACTCATCGAACATGCCGATGAAACCATAGACCAGACCCAGGCCGATGCGGGCGTCGAGGTGGTCGGCGCGGCGCTCCAGCACGAAGCGGAACTCCGCCATCGCCTGGTCGTACTCGCCGGCGTTCTTATGAGCCGTGCCCTGTTGGTAGTGCTTCTCGAGCTCGTCGGGGGCTATGCTCATGGCAGCCACCTACACCCGAACGTCATTCGCCCGAGACGCCCCCCAGTGCCTCGCCCACCTCGACCCTATATCCGCGCACGTAGGCCGCGCCCGACATCGGGCGCTTAGCGTCCGGCTGCACCTGCAGCAGCAGCACCGCTCCCGCTCCGGCCCTCACCAGCACCCCCCGCGCATCGGTTTCCACGATTTCCCCCGCGTTTCCTGCCGTCGGCAGCGCCTTTTCCGCCACCTGCGCCCGCAGCACCTTGAGGCGCTTGCCGCGATGAAAGGTGAACGCGCCCGGCGTCGGATTGGCGCCGCGCACCAAGTTGCAAATCTGGAGCGCGCTCTCGCCCCAGTCTATCTGCGCGCGCGCGCGGGCAAGGGCCGGGGCGTAGGTCGCCTGCCCGTCATCCTGCGCCAGGCGCGGGGCGGCGCCGCGCTCGATCAGAGCCACCGCCTCGACCAGCGCCTGCGCGCCCAGCGCCGCGAGCTTGCGTTCGAGCTCACCCACGTCCTCCTCGGGGGCAATGGGCAGCGCGCGCCGCAGAATGATGTCGCCGGCGTCCATGCGCTCGTCCATCCAGATGATGGTGACGCCGGTCTCGGTATCGCCGTTGAGCAGCGCGTGGTGGATGGGGGCGGCGCCGCGGTAGCGCGGCAGCAGGGAGGCGTGGACATTGACGCACCCGCGCGCCGGCGCCGCGAGCAAGCCCCGACCGAAGATGTGCCCGTAGGCGGCGACGGAGAAAAGCTCGGCCTTGAGGTCCTGGAGCAGACGGACGAAGGCCGCCGCGTTGGGGTCCGCGGGGGCCTCCACCCGCAGGCCCAGCTCCTGCGCGCGCTCTTTGATCGGCGACAGGCGTAGGCGCAGCCCCCGCCCCGCCGGCCGGTCCGGCTGCGTGACTACCGCCGGCAGCTCGTGCCCCGCCCGCGCCAGGGCGTGCAAGCAAACGGCGGCGAAATCCGTGGTTCCGAAGAAGATGATGCGCATGACGGGTCCGGCAGGGGACAGTTCCTTCCCGCCCCGGGCGTCGGCGGTGCGCTGGGCGACGGGGAACTGTCCCCTCGCGCCGACCCGAGGCCTGGTTCCTACCTGCGAGAGGCCATGTGCGCCTCGAACACCTTGAGCGCGTCCTCCAGCGTCGTTGGCACGCGCTGGGACTCGTCATCGTGCTGGGCGTCGCCCAGCGCCCAATAGAGGGTGTCGGGATCAACGCGGTCCACGAACAGCACCCCCTGGAGGTGATCTATCTCGTGCTGCAGCACGCGCGCCAGCAGGTCCTCGGCCTCGCTGGTGACGGCGCGACCCTGGAGGTCGCGGCCGCTGACCACCGCGCGCTCGGCGCGCTGCACTTGTCCGTATAGCCGCGGGAGGCTCAGGCATCCCTCGACCGACGCCTGCTCGCCCTCGCTCTTCGCCACGCGGGGGTTGATCAGCACCTGCGGCCCGTCTCCGATGTCATAGGCGATGACGCACAGACCGGCCCCGATCTGGGGGGCCGCCAACCCCAGCCCCCCCGCGCGCTCGAGGGTGCTCGTCAGGCGCGCGGCGAGGTCGGCGATCTCGGCGTCGAGCTTGGCCACCGGCGCGGCCTTGCGCCGCAGCACGGAATGACCGTAATGCAGGATGTCGTCGCTGGCGGACATCAGCTATAGTGTATCAAACTAGCCCGCCGGCGTCCATTACCCCAGCGCCTGCTATGACCGATTCCCAGGCTGCGGTAGCCTTTGACAGCCCTGGCCATGTGTCCTATGATGACTAGACACCGCCCGTGAGGGAGCGCCATTTGCCCGCTGTGAACTCGACGCCGGCGCCGGAGACGCTGGTCGCAGTCCTCTGGCCCGACTATCGCCTCGCCGCGCCTACCGCCTGTCAGCCGCTCCAGAGCGGGTTCAATGACCACTATCTGATCGCGACGGCGGAGGGCGAGTACGTGCTGCGGGTGTATCAGCGCGGGTGGCGGACGGCGCAGGACATCGCCTACGAACTCGCCGCGCTCACCCATCTGGAGGCGCGCGGCGTTCCCGTCTGCGCGCCGATTGCCGGGCGGGACGGCGCCTACCAACGCGCGATCCAGGAGGCGGAAGGACCGCGGATTGCCGTCCTCTTCCCGAGTGCGCCGGGGGAGAAGCCTGATGCCACAAACCCTGATGTGGTTCGCACCTGCGGCCGCGTCATGGCGCTGATCCACCACCATACTGACGGCTTCACCTGCGAGTATCGGCGCTTCCGCCTTGATCTCGACCACCTGCTCGATCAGCCGCTCGCAGGAATCCTTCCTTACCTGGCAGACCGGCCGGCGGATACCGCGTTCCTTCAGGTGGTAGCCAGGGAACTGCGCGCGGGGTTGGAGGCCCGGATTAGCAGGCTGGACTGGGGGTTCTGCCATGGCGATTTCCACGGCGGCAATGCCCGCCTCGATGCCGATGGCACGCTACGCGTGTTCGACTTCGACTGCGGCGGCCCCGGCTGGCGCGCCTATGACCTCTCTGTCTGCCGCTTGTACTGCGGGGAGCAGGCCCTGTGGGAGGCCTTTTGCAGGGGATACCAGGAAGTCCGTCCCCTGCCCGAGGCAACCGTCGCCGCGGTCTCTTGGTTCATCGTCGCCCGCCAACTATGGCGGCTGGCGCTGTTCGCAGACAACTGGCCCCGTCTCACCGGCTTCTCTGTGAACGATGATTTCCTTGACCGGCATCTCGGCGTCCTGCGCGAGCGCGTAGGCAAGTACTTGCCGGAGCTTGCAGGCTGAGTTATGGCTTCTGATTTCGGTGCCAGACAAAGGAACACAACGTGCCAGACAGATCGGACCGGTCGGACGACCGCCGGAGGCGGTTGATTCCGGCGCATGGCGGCTATCGCAAGTTGCGGAGCTTCCAGGTAGTGCAGACCATATATGACGGGACTGTGGTCTTCTGCGATCGCTTTGTCGAGAAACGCTCGCGCACCCACGACCAGATGGTGCAAGCGGCACGCAGCGGAGTTCAGAACATCGCTGAAGGCAGCATGGCGTCAGCGACCTCGAGAAAGACCGAGCTCAAGCTCACTGGCGTCGCCCGCGCGAGTTTGGAGGAACTGCTGCTCGATTACGAGGATTTCCTGCGCCAGCGCGGCTTGCCCATCTGGGACAAAAACTCGCCCCAAGCGCTGGCGGTGCGGGGAAGCTACTTGTCAGACGGGTCCCACACGTCCGACAGGTCAGACAAGTCCGACACGTCCGACCCCTACCATTTCGCCACCGCCTCGGCCCAAGAGGCCGCCAACACCCTCATCTGCCTGCTCAACCAGGCGAGTTTTCTCCTCGGCCGGCAGTTGCAGCGATTAAAGGAGACGTTTCTCCGCGACGGCGGGTTCACCGAGCGGCTGTACCGTGAGCGTTCGCGCACTCGCCATCACCGCGAAGGTTGACGCACAGCTCCGCGTCAATTGCCACCGCCCACCATCACGTCAGCGACACGGGATCCATGTCCACCGTAACCGAGACGTCCTTAGGCGGGCGTTCGTGGTCGAGGGCGCGCACCAGGGCGGCGCGGATGGGCTCTGCCTCTGCTGCCCGTAGCAGCAAGTGCCAGCGGTGCTTGCCGCGCACCTTGGCCAGGGGCGCGGAGGCAGGGCCGAGGACGGTCAGGCCGGGAGCGGCACCGGTTTCTCCGAGGGTACAGTCCATCATTTTCCCGGAAGAAAATGGGGACAGTCCCTGCGGTGCCAGTCCCACGGCGCGGGCGAGCGCCTCGGCGTAGGCCCGCGCGGCGCCCTCGCTGGGCGCGCTTACCACCACGTTGCACAGATAACCGAAGGGCGGATACCCGTGCTCCCGGCGCGCCTCCGATTCCTCGGCGAAGAAGGCCTCGTAGTCGTGGCGGCGGGAGGCGGTGACGGCGTAGTGTTCGGGGGCGTAGGTCTGGATCACCACCCGGCCGGGGCGGTCGCCGCGGCCGCAACGCCCGGCGACCTGCGCCAGGAGCTGGAAGGTGCGCTCGCCGGCGCGCAGGTCGGGCAGGTTGAGGCCGACATCGGCGCACAGCACGCCCACCAGCGTCACCCCCGGGAAGTGGAAGCCCTTGGTCACCATCTGCGTGCCGACCAGGACGTCGGCGTCGGCGCGGCGGAAGTCCTCGACGATGCGCACGTGCGCCCCTTTGCGGGGGGTGGTGTCGCGGTCCATGCGGGTGGGACGCGCCCGGGGCAGCCGGCGCCGCAGCTCCTGCTCGACGCGCTCGGTGCCCCAGCCCGCGAACTGGATGTTGGCGCCGCCGCACTTGCCGCAGGTGGTGGGGGGGGTCTCGCTCAGGCCGCAGTGGTGGCACTCGACGGTGCGCGCGGCGCGATGGAAGATGAGGGCGACATCGCAGTGGGGGCAGCGCAGGGCGGTGCCGCACTCGGGGCACAGCACGATGGTGGCATAGCCGCGGCGGTTGAGGAAGAGGATGATCTGCTCGCCGGCGTCGAGCGCCTGCTTCATCAGGTAGATCAGGCGCGGGGTGAAGATGGACTGCCGCACCCCGCGCAGGTCCGCCACCTCCACCGCCGGCGGCGGGCGCTCGCCGATGCGGGTGGGCAGCGCCAGCAGGGTGTAGTCGCCGGCGCGGGCGCGGTGGAAGGACTCGAGGCTGGGGGTGGCGCTCGCCAGCACCACCGCGGCGCCCGCCAGTCGCGCGCGCTCGATGGCGGTGTCGCGCGCGTGATAACGCGGCGGGAAATCCTGCTTGTACGACGGATCGTGCTCTTCGTCGAGGACGATCAGCCCCAGGTCGGGGCAGGGTGCGAACAGCGCCGAGCGCGCGCCGATGACGACCTGGGCCTCGCCGGCGTGGATGCGCCGCCACTCGCCGCCGCGCTCGCCCGGGCCGAGCGCGCTGTGCAGCACCGCCACCCGCGCGCCAAAGCGCCCGCGGAAGATGCCGACCGCCTGCGCGGTGAGGGCGATCTCGGGCATGAGGATGACGGCCTGCCGCCCCCGCGCCAGCGCGCGCTCGGCCGCGCGCACGAAGACCTCGGTCTTGCCGCTGGCGGTCACGCCATAGAGCAGAAACGTTTCCGCGCGCCGGGCCTCGATTGCAGCCGCGATGCGCTCCACCGCCGACTCCTGCTCGGTGGTGAGGCGCGCAGGGAGGTCTCCCACCAGCTCGGCCTCCGCCCAGGGCGCGCGGAGCAGGGGGCTGCTGAACACGCGCACCAACCCCTTGGCCGCCAGGCCGCGCACGGCGCCGACGCCGGTGCCGGCCCGCCGCGCCAGGTGGCGAATGTCAACCGGTTCACCTGCCGCCAGCAGTTGTTCGAGCACCAGCGCCTGCTTGGGGGCGCGCCGGCGCAGCGCTGCCGCCGCCCGGCGCACCTCGGGCGCCGGGTGCACCAGCTCCGCCATCTGCGCCGCCAGCGTTCGCCCCGCCACGATGCGCGCGTCCACCGCGATCACCCCGCTCGCCCGCAACCGGCGCACGGCCGCCACCCCGGCCTCGCGCTCCAGGCGGCGCACCGAGGTCTCGCCCCCCTCCTCGCGCAGGAGGCGCACGGCGCAGGCGCACTCCGGGTGCTGACGGCAGAGGTCGCGCGCGGTTTCCGAGTCAGCGCTCACCGCCAGCCGCGCGCGGCGCGCCAGGCGGGGACTTCCCGGCGGCATCACCGGCTGCAGCGCCTCGCCCAGGGGGCACAGGTAGTATTCGCTCATCCATCGCGCGAGGCGAACCAGCGGCGCGGGCAGCGTCGGCGCCTCGCGCAGAAGTTGCTGCACCGGCTTGAGGTCGCTGACTTGGGGCGCGCTGTGCAGGCGCACCACGAACCCCGGCACCATGCGCGCCCCCAGCGGCACCACCACCTGGCCGCCTTCGCTGATGCGTGACGCCAGCTCCGGCGGCACGGCATAGGTGAAGACCTGATCGAAGGGCCTTCCGGGATTCGGAAGCACGTCGGCGCAGTACATTGGAGAGTAGTCCGCAGACTTGTGCGCCCATGGCGCATTGCGCGGATTGCGCGGACCGTCGGCATCTGCCGCGGGACCCGGTCCTATCCGGCGGCGGCGTGCAAGGTCTCGGCCATGTCGGTATGCTCCCAGCTCACATCGAGGTCGGTGCGGCCGAAGTGCCCGTACGCCGCTACCTGCCGGTACTGCGGTTTGCGCAGTTCCAGCTTCTCGATCATGCCGGCGGGCGTGAGGTCGAAGCGGTCGCGGATGAGGCGAATCAGCACTTCATCCTCCACCTTGCCGGTGCCGAAGGCGTCCACCCCCAGCGCCAGCGGCGAGGGCTCGCCGATGGAATAGGCCACCTGCACCTCGAGCTTGTCGGCGAGGCCCGCGGCCACCAGGTTCTTGGCGATGTAGCGCATCATGTAGGACGCCGAGCGGTCCACCTTGGTCGCATCCTTGCCGGAGAAGCACCCGCCGCCGTGCCGCGCCACGCCGCCGTAGGTGTCAACGATGATCTTGCGCCCGGTGAGCCCGGTGTCGGCCTGCGGGCCGCCCTTCTCGAAGCGGCCGGTGGGATTGACCAGGATGCGCGTGTTGTCATCCATGTAGTCGGCGGGCACGATGGGGCGGATCACGTGTTCGATGACATCGCGGCGGATGGTCTCCAGGCCCACGTCCGGGCGATGGTGAGCGGAAACGACGAGCTTATCAATGCGCACCGGCTTGCCGTTTTCATACTCGACGGTGACCTGGGTCTTGCCGTCGGGGCGCAGGTAGTCCACGACGCCTTCGCGGCGAATCGCCGCCAGCCGCCGCGCCAGCTTGTGCGCGACCATGATCGGCATCGGCATCAGCTCCGGCGTCTCGGTGCAGGCATAGCCGAACATCATGCCCTGGTCGCCGGCGCCGCCGATGTTGACGCCCTTGGCGATGTCGGGCGACTGCGGCTGAATGGATGACAGCACCCCCGCGGTCTCGAAATCGAAGCCGTACTTCGCGCGCGTGTAGCCGATGCTCTCGACCATGTTGCGCACGATCTGAGGGATCTCGACGTAGCAGTCGGTCGTGATCTCCCCCGCGACGATCACCAGCCCCGTGGTCACCAGGGTTTCACAGGCGACGCGCCCCAGCGGATCCTGTTCGAGAATGGCATCGAGCACGGCGTCCGAGATCTGGTCGGCCATCTTGTCGGGATGGCCCTCGGTCACGCTCTCCGAGGTGAAGACGTACCTATTCGACATGCGGTGTCCTTTCGCCTCACGGTCGCAGCCGAGGCTTGCCCGCCGATCCGGTGGCGGGGCGGCTGCGCCGCGTTTCATGGTACGATTACGATTGCGATGTGAACGCTCAGGCGCCCCGGCGCTCCCGCGCCAGGCGCGCGATCACCTCCATCACCCGCTGGGCGAGCTCGAGCTTGCTCATCAGCGGCAGCTCCTCCACGCGCCCATCGGGGAACACCAGGGCCGCCACATTCGTGTCCGCCGCGAAGCCCGCGCCCTCCACCGTCACGTCATTGGCTACCATCAGGTCGAGGCGCTTGCGCGCAAGCTTGTCCTGGGCGCGCGCGATGAGGTCCGAGGTCTCCGCGGCAAAGCCAACCAGGACGCGCTCACCTTTGCGCTCGGCCACCCACGCCAGCAGGTCCGGCGTACGCTCCAGCTTGAGGGCGATGTGCGGCGCGGACTTAGTGATCTTGTGCGCCGCGGGTTCCTGGGGCGCATAGTCCGAGGGCGCGGCGGCGCCGATCACGACATCGGCGTGCTCCACATGCTGCTCCACCGCCGCCAGCATCTCCGCCGTCGTCTCCACTCGCACCACCTGCGTCCCGGGCGGGTCCGGCAGGGCGGTGGGCCCGCTGACGAGAATCACGCGCGCCCCGCGGCCCGCCGCGGCTTGCGCCAGCGCATAACCCATCTTGCCGGTGGAGCGATTGGAGATGAAGCGCACGGCGTCTATCGGTTCCCGCGTCGGCCCCGAGGTGATGAGCACCGTCAGGCCCTCGAGCGCCGGCCCCTTCGTTGCACTCAGGGCAAGCTCTGAGCGGCCCGCAGGGTCGCGCGCGCCGCCCAGGATGCGCTCCACCTCGGCCACCATCGCCGCCGGCTCGGGCAGGCGCCCCTGGCCCGTGGCGCCGCATGCCAGGTGGCCCTCGCCGCACTCCATGACGTGGTAGCCGAAGGCGCGCAGGCGCGCGAGGTTGTCCTGGGTCGCGCGATGCGCCAGCATGTGCTCATTCATCGCCGGGGCGATGATGACCGGCGCGCGGGTCGCCAGCGCAACCGCGGTCACCATGTTGTCGGCCAGGCCGGCGGCGAGCTTGGCGATGGTGTTGGCGCTCGCGGGCGCGACCAGGAACGCGTCGGCGCGATCGGCGAGCGCGACGTGCTTGATCTCCCAGTGCGCGGGCCGCTCGAACATGTCCGCGACTACCTCGTTGCCGGACAGGGTCGCGAAGGTAAGCGGCGAGATGAAGTGGGTGGCGGCCGCGGTCATGATGACGTGGACGTCGGCCCCGGCCTGGCGCAGGGCGCTGGCGACCCCGGCCACCTTGTAGGCGGCGATCCCGCCGGTGACGCCGATTGCTATGCACTTATCGCGCAAGTGGCAGTGGCTCATGGTGTGCGCTTAGCGCGGCTGGCGTCGGCGCGCAGGCGGTTCAGGTCCACCCGCTGGGGGCGGGCGTGTTCGGCGCGCACGATAGCGCGGAACAGGTCCACCGCGTCGGCGAGGCGATCGTTGATGATGACGTAATCATATTCCTCGGCGCACTCGAGCTCGGCCCGCGCGACCTCCAGGCGACGGGTGAGCGCGTCGCCGGTTTCGCTCTGGCGGGCGCCGAGACGGGCCGCCAGCGCCTCCCAGGTCGGCGGCGCCGCGAACACCAGCACGGCTTCGGGGTAGAGGCCGCGAATGCTGCGCGCGCCCTTGACGTCCACCTCGAAGACCAGCGTTTCGCCGGCGGCGAGGTCGCGTTCCGCCTCCCGGCGGGGGGTGCCGTAGTAGTCATCCAGGTACTGCGCCCACTCCAGCAATTCGCCCGCGTCGCGCAGGCGGCGGAACTCGTCATGCGACTTGAAGTAGTAGCTCTTGCCCTCGACCTCGCCCGCGCGCGGGGCGCGGGTGGTGGCCGACACGGCGCGCCGCAGGCCCGGCAAGCGGTCGCCGGCGCCGGCGACGATGGCGCCCTTGCCCACGCCCGAGGGGCCGGAGATGACGACCAGAAGCCCGGCGCCGCCCGCCGAGCGCTGCTTGCGCGGAGGAGGCGTCACAGGGGGACCTTGAGGTTGTTGACGACGTCGCGCACAGCCTTCATGCGGCGAATGACTTCCTCGATGATCTCGCGCTCCCGGCGCAGATCGAGCCGCATCCCCCGCACGGCGCGTAGCTCCCCCTCCAGGTGCACGACGAAGTTGACCACGCTGACGTTGATCTGGTTCGACTCGATGTCGCGCTTGACCAGCTCTTTTTGGATGTCCCGGCGCAGCCGGGTATCGGCAAGGGTCATGACTCTTCCCCCGCGCAGCCGCGAGGATTATAGTTATCAGCGCCGAGCCGTGTCAAGGAACGGTTGCCAGGCGTCTGTGCGAGATTGCGCGTTTTCCCCGACGCGTCGGGGCGACCACGTAGGGGCAAGGCATGCCTTGCCCCTACTGTGCCACCCGTGGCTAGGCCCAAAGGCCGCCGTGGCGGGCAAAGCCCTAGCCACCGCCACGGCGGTCGCAATGCGACCTAGCCGCCGGTCTCTGACCTAGGGACCGGGATCGTTCTCACGCGCCCTGGGCGCCCTGGCGCACGAAGTTGATCCGCAAGTCGTTCAGAGCCTGCTGCAGCTGGCGCGCCTGCGCCTCGGGCATGCCCGCCTGCGACTGCTTGAGCAGAGCCTCGATGCAGTCAATGGCGACCCGCGCCTGGGCCAGATCCCGTTCGACGCTCTTGGTCACGGGGTTCATCACCAGCCCCATCCACTGCCAGGCGTGGCCGTTGAGGAGCGCGATGCAGTACTGGACGACGCCGTACACGTCAATGGATTCCAGCTCCGGCGCCTGCTCGCCCTCCTCGGCCTGCTCAGCACCGGGGCGGCTCCCCGTGTCTGCCGGCGCCTCCGCAGGGTGCTCGTCCGCCGCTTGCCCGTTTGCCTGGCCTCCCCCTTCGCTCGCCGCCCCCTGGCGCTTGTCCACGACGCGGAATCCCGGGTCCAGTTCGTCCTGTTTCTCATCTGACATGACCTCACCTCCGCCTACCTGTGGTACTGGGCGGCCGCCGGCGTCAGAACCTGATGCGCTGGCGGCGCATGGCGATGCTCAGCAGCAGGCCCACCGCCGCCATGCTCGCGACCATGCTGCTGCCCCCATAGCTGAAAAACGGTAGCGGCAGTCCGGTGATCGGCATGATGCTGACCGTCATGCCGATATTGACCAGCACCTGCAGCGCAAACATGGCGACGATGCCGCCCGCAAGCAGCATTCCCAGCGCGTCGTCGGCGTGATCCATGATCGCGAGCCCGCGCCACAGCACGACCAGGTACAACGCGAGCAGGCACGCGGCGCCGACGAACCCAAGTTCCTCGCCCACCACGGTGAAGATGAAGTCGGTGTGCTGGGAGGGGATGAAACGAAGCTGGCTCTGCGTGCCCCCCAGATAGCCCTTGCCCCACCAGCGCCCCGAGCCGACGGCGATCTTGGACTGGATGACGTGGTAGCCGCTGCCGAGCGGATCCACGCCCGGGTTGAGGAAAACCGACAGGCGCGCCTTCTGGTAGGGCCGCAGCACATCGAGCTTCCACGCGCCCGCAAACAGCAGCGCCAGGGCCAGCGCCGCCACCCCCAGATGGAGCTTGCGCGCCCCCGCCAGGAAAAGCATGACGAACCACAATGCCACCAGCACCAGCGCCGTCCCCAGGTCGGGTTGCAGCGCGATCAGCGCGGCCGGCGCCGCGACGTGCATCACCGTCACCGCGATCGTGCCCAGCCGCGTCACGGTTTGCCGCCGGCGAGCCAGCAGCGCGGCCAGGGTCATGATCAACCCCACTTTGGCGAGCTCCGATGGCTGCAGCCGGAAGCCGCCGATGCTCACCCAGCGCGCCGCCCCCCCCGCGGACTGGCCCCGCCACATCACCCCCAGCAGACCGATGATGACGACAACGTAGATCAGGCGGTGGCGGCGGGCCGGCCCCCGATAGTCTACACCTGCGCAGGCTGCCGCTGTCGCCAATCCCACCCCCAGCCACCAGGCCTGGCGCTTGACGAAGAAGAACGCGTCGCCGCCGGTAAGGGAGCGGTTGGAGAAGCTGGCGCTGTAGATCATCGCCAGCCCGTAGAGGGCCAGCGCCATGGTCGCCGCGATCAGCGCCCAGTCGAGGTGCTTGAGCAAGCGCCGTTCGAACATCTCGTCCCCGCATCATGTCCCTAGGTCAGAGACCGGCGGCTAGGTCGCATTGCGACCGCCGTGGCGGCCCTCCGGGTCTAGCCACTCGCACGGGCCGACGCCCTCATCGCGGATTCTCTCACACCCCCCCCTTGCCCGGATAGAGGGGCGACATCGCCCGCAGCTTCTCGACCATCGGCGGCAGCGCCTCGATCACGGCGGCGATTTCCTCCTCGGTGTTGTCGTGGCCCAGGGACAGGCGCAGGGAGCCGTGGGCGACGTCGTGCTCGAGGCCGATGGCGAGCAGGACGTGGGAGGCCTCGAGCGAGCCGGAGGTGCAGGCGGAGCCGCTGGAGGCGGCGATGCCGGCGGCGTCGAGATTGAGGAGCATGGACTCGCCCTCGACGTAGCGGATACAGACGCTGGCGTTGTTGGGCAGGCGTTGGGTGGGGTGGCCGGTGCGAACGGTGTCGGCGATGGCGCGCTCGATACCCTCGAGCAGGCGGTCGCGCAGCGCCGCCTGGCGGGGGGCCTCGGCGGGCATGTCCTCGAGCGCCAGACGCGCGGCCTCGCCGAGGCCGGCGATGCCGGGGACGTTTTCGGTGCCGGAGCGCAGGCCGCGCTCGTGGCCCCCGCCGTAGATGAGGGGGGTGATGCGCACCCCCTTGCGCTTGTAGAGCGCCCCCACCCCCTTGGGGCCGTAGAGCTTGTGCGCGGACAGGGACAGCAGATCAACGTTCAGCGCCGCGACGTCGAGCGGGATATGGCCCACGCTCTGCACGGCGTCGGTGTGGAAGATGACACCGCGCTCGCGGCATACCCGGCCGATGTCGGCGATGGGCTCGATGGTGCCGATCTCGTTATTGGCGTGCATGACCGAGACCAGGATGGTATCGTCGTTGATCGCGGCGGCGACCTGGTCGGGGGTGACCATGCCGTGTCGGTCCACCGGCAGGTAGGTGATCCGCGCGCCGCGCTTCGCCAGCGCCTGACAGCTGTGCAGCACCGCATGGTGCTCGATGGTGGTGGTGATGATGTGAGTGCCCTGGTCGCGGCGCGCGTGGAAGACGCCGAAGAGGGCCATGGTATCGGCCTCGGAGCCGCCGCTGGTGAAGAAGATCTCCTCCGGCTGGGCGCCGATGAGCGCCGCCAGCGACGTCCTTCCTTCCTCCACCGCCCGCGCCGCCTCCTGGCCGAAGCCGTGGATGCTGGAGGGGTTGCCGAACTGGCCCTCCAGGTAAGGCAGCATGGCGTCGCGCACCCGCGGGTGAACGGGGGTGGTGGCGGCATGATCGAGATATACGCGTGCCAAGGTCTTCTCCGTCGGGGCCTGCAACCCGAAGTGCGAGATATTGTGTCAGGCGCCGGCACGGCGCCGCGGACGATGGATTCGGCGGCAATAGGCCGCGGCCCTGTCGCGCGAGCACCACCGGCTACGTGGGATGGGACTTGCGCAGGAAGCGCGTGAGCGACACCGCCGTTGCCAGGCCGGCGGCGAGCAGCCCGCCGATAACCAGCAGCACGCCGCAGTCAACGAGCACGCTCAGCGGCGCCAGGGGGAACAGCGTCAGGATCCTGGCCAGCGCGTGGCGGGCCCAGACGTAGCCGGGCACGAGCACGCACAGCGCGATGAGCGCGCCGGCGAGACCGTAGAATACTCCCTCCAAGAGGAACGGCGCGGCGACGAAGGCCGGGGTCGCGCCCACCAGCTGCATGATGCCGATTTCCCTGCGGCGAGCGAGCAGCGCGAGGCGGATGGTATTGTGCACGATGAGCATCGCCGCCAGCGTCAGGAGCACCCCCGCGCCGACGCTGGCGCGGGTAACGATGCGGCGCACGGTGAGCAGGATGCGGATGGTGGACTCCGCATGCACCACTTTGCGCACCGCGGGCCAGGTCGCTACCGTCGCCGCCACCGCCGCCACCCGGCCGGCGTCATCGGTGCGCACGTGAATGGCGTCGGGCAGGGGGTTGCCCACGCCCTCGAATAGCCCGGGGTCGAAGTGGTAGCTCTCCTGGAACCGGCGCAGCCCCGCCTCGCGCGGGACGAACTCGGTGTGGACGACATGCGGCAGCGCACTGATGCGCCGCTGCAGCGCGAGGGCGTCGGCGCGCGAAAGGTCGCGCCTGGCATAGACGTAGATCTCGACCTCGCTCACCGCCGTGCGCGTCCAGGCGTTGACATTGAGCAGGGCCAGGCCGGCGGCGCCGACGATGGACAGCGTCACCGCGATGGTGGAGGTCGCGGCGACGCTCATCAGGCTGTGCCGTCGCATGTTGGCGAGCGCCCGCTGCAGCGCGAAGTCAAGGGTGCGTAGCATAGTAGTAGCCCCGCGGGACGTCGCGGACGATGCGACCCCGGTGCAGCGACATGACGCGCTTGTTGAGGGCGTCCACGATGTAGCGGTCGTGGGTGGCGACGATCACGGTGGTGCCGCGGACGTTGATGTCGCGCAGCAGCAAGATGATGTCGAGCGAGGTGTCGGGATCGAGGTTGCCGGTCGGTTCGTCGGCGAGCAGGATGGGCGGATGGTTGGCGATGGCGCGGGCGATGCACGCCCGCTGCTGCTCGCCGCCCGACAACTCATCCGGGAAGGCATCTGTACGGTGCCCGAGCCCGACCTGGCGCAGCACCTCCTGCGCCTGCCGGCGCATGTCGCGTCGGGGCACGGCCATCGCCTCCAGCGCGAACAGAATGTTCTCGGTGATGGTCTGGTCGGACAGCAACCGGAAGTCCTGAAACACGACGCCGACGCGTCGCCGCAGGTGCGGCACCCGCCGCCGCGGCAGGCGCCCGATGTCAGTGCCGGCGACGATCACGCGCCCGCTGGTGGGAACCTGCTCGCGGTAGATGAGCTTGAGAACAGTGGTCTTCCCCTCACCCGTGGGGCCGACGAGGAAGACGAACTCGCCCTTGTCGATGTGAACGTTGATGTCGTGGAGAGCCTCGACATCGTTATCGTAGACGAACGAAACGCGTTCGAAGTCTATCACGGCCTGCGCTCCGCGAAGATTATAGCCGAGGAAAGGAGCGAGGGCAATCCCGATGGGCCGGGGGCAGCCGGCGCCGGCCGCCGCGGCTGCCTATCATGGCCCCGTCACCGCCTCGAGCACCGCGGACACTTCGGCCAGCGCCGCCTTGGCCCGGTCCCAGTCCGGCGGCAGGGGATTGACGGCGCTCGCCTCGACGCGCCGCGCTACGTCGTGGAGCCGAGCCAGGGCCTCCTGGGCGATGCGACGCAGCCGGGCGTCCTCGGCACGGCCGTCGAAGTAGTCGTAGAGGTAGTTGTAGATCGGGAAGACGTCGGTGACCGGAAACCAGCGGGCGCTCTTGTCGCTGTGGATCGCCTCAGCCGCGGTGCGCGCGCGCTTGCGCAAGGGCGAAACCGGGACCTCACCCTTCCTGCGCTGCCGATGCTTGCCGCGCCGGAAGATGCTGGCGCACATAGGATGGCGATTCGCCGCCCCGCGCCGACCTCCTTCCCGACACCGCGCGCGACCCGGCTTCGCCTAGGCCGCGCGGGGGGCGCGGCGCGGCCGGCCGGCGAGGTCAGCGGCGGCTTCCTCATCCGACGCTGACCGCATAGACGGTCGCCTGCCGCAGCCGCAGCCGCAGCATCACCGGTTTCCCCATCAGCGGCGTCAGCTCGCCTTTCCAGCTCAGCGCTCCCGCCGGCTGATCGCCGACAATCGGCCGGCAATCCGCAAAGTCGAATCCGGCCGCGATCTTCCCATCGCAGATGAGTGCGGCGCGCGCTTCGCCGCCGGGCGCGGTCTCGGCATTGACGGAGAGGCCTCCCTCCAGCGCAAACGGCTGCAGGCTGAAGGCGAACTCGTCATCGGCGTGAATGCCCTGGAAGCGGTCGCGCGGTAAGGTCACCATGCCTAGGGCGCCCTGATACTGGATCTGCGAGGGGGAGGCTTCGCCGTGCTTGTAGGAAACGCCGTGGTAGTAGATGGCGAGGCCGCGGCGGAAGGGGAGGACGCCCGGCGCGGTGTAGATGCCGCCGCGGTCGAAGGGCGCGGGGCCGTTGGGAATGAACGACGCGCGGTCAAAGCGGTCGAAGGCGATACCGTCGCGACTGGTGGCGAGCTGAACGTAGAGGTCGTCGCGGTCGTGGTTAAAGACGGAGGTGAAGATGAAATAGGCGCTGTCGCCGCCGCTCTCATAGCGGCTGGCGGCGTTGTTATACAGATCGGCGCCCGGGGCGTCCAGATGGTCGCAGCGGATGATGGTGCGCGGCGCGGGCCAGTTATAGAAGTCGTTCGTTTCCGACCGCCCGATGCACCGTGCGTAGCCTGGTTCCCAGGTGCGGAAATAGCCCACATACTGCCGCCGTGACGGGTCCCAGAAGACCACCGTCTGCGTGTCGCTGGCGTGCGCCAGCAGCGTGGGCGGGCCGTCCCAGCAGCTGTGGCGCCGCGCCTGCCAGTGCAGGCCGTCGTCGGAGTAGGCCTGCACCACGGCGCAGCCCCAACCGTCGAAATACCCCTTCATCTGTCCCATGTAGATGAGCTTGTAGCGTTCCTGCTCCGGAGCGGTCGGATCAAGAAAGACGCTGCTGCCGTGTAAGCCGTAGCCGTAGAAGGCCGTTTCCCCGGCGATGAGGATATTGTTCGCCGTCGCCCCCCGATACTCGACCAGTCCCAGCTCGGGCTTGTGCCAGCTCAGGCCGTCATCGCTTTCCGCGTAGCACAACTGGCCCTCGCTATCATGGGCATAGGTTTCGCCCCATGCCTCGTACCAACAGCGGTAGCGGCCGCCGTCATGGAGCACGGTATGCCAGCCGGTGGACATCGCCTCCCAAGGCTTGTCGGCGGTGAGCAGCGG
>Ga0307379_10001467_pt1 | contig 37252 bp, 22 predicted proteins | sample UN2MG_FD_202237 | JGI IMG/M metagenome (GOLD analysis project Ga0307379, IMG submission 202237) | Soil microbial communities from Risofladan, Vaasa, Finland - UN-2 | ecosystem: Environmental > Terrestrial > Soil > Coastal area > Acid sulfate soil | place: Finland: Risofladan, Vaasa | collected...
TGTTCTTTAATTGCCAGCATCTTTTCTTCTGCCTGTGCGTCTGCCTGTGCGTGTCCGCACGCAGACAGGTTGCACGCAGACAGGTCTCCTTTCTCTTTTAATTTTTTAAAATCAACAACAACATTTTCTCTATTTGTTGTTGTTATATTGTTATTGTTAAGATTGTTATTGTTAGGGTGCAATTTTTGGACCTGGTCAAGTGCAAATTTTGGACTTCCCGTGTCCAGTTTTTGAACCTGGCCGGGTCCATTTTTTGGACTCCTTATAGGTGTAATCTTATAGAGGTTAGACCTATAATTTCCTTGGGCAGATCTTCTTCCCGTGGTCTTTTTAATTAAACCGTACTCAAGGAGAGTTTTTTGGTAACTGATTAGACTATTTTTGGACATATCTAAACTATCACCTAAAGTGGACAATGCAGGCCAGACTATATCTTTTTCTTTATGACAATAGGTAAGTAGTTGGATATAGAGTAAAACTGGACCTTTACCTATTACCCTTATCCATTCTGCTAAAAAATTATTTGGCATAATGATATAACCTTCTTTGGATGATTTGGTTTGTCTACTTGGTTTTTCTTTTTGCATATATTTTCTCCTTCGTCCAAAATAGTTTTCGGTTATCGGTTTTTAGTTTCAAGTCTTTGGTAGGGGGCGGATTCATCCGCCCCGTTTCCCTTTTCAGCGGGCTTGATGAATCAAGCCCCTACATTTAGAAAGACAAGCAGACGCCTATCCTACTAACGACTATTCACCATTCACTATCGACTAATTCGGTTGGCCAACCATATTAATTACAGCATAAATAATTTTTTCTGTATCATGTTTTCTCTTTGTTTTCGATTTGTTTTCTATTTGTTTTTGATTTATTTCTATCCGAAGTTAATCTGAAAATAAAAAATCCGAACAACCATTTTGATTGTTCGGATTTAAATTTGATATATTTATTAATATTTTTAAATGATAGACAGTCGAGATACTTGTTCAACTAATTGCTAATTTATTTGCAGTTCCTGATCGTTTATATTTAACATCACACCTCTTCCGGATACTACTTTAAATATATCTTTAACTTTTTCTTTATTTGTTTTGTTATTGCCAATTGCATCTAAAATATCTCTTCTGAATTTATATATATGGTGTATTATCCGAGTATAGATATCATCTTCATCATCTTTCCAAATTTCATCTAATATATTATTATAGCTTACTACTTCTTTTTTGTGTTGGCACAAAAGGTAGAGTAGGGAAAATCCTCTTGCTGTAACTTTTATCTCTTTCTCCTCAAAGATAATTCTATCCGGGCGGTGCTGGTCGATTTCCAAGATAGGCTGCAAGGTGCAAGGTGCAAGTTGCGGCGATACACAGTTTTCAGCTTCAGTTATCAATTTTTGCTTTTTAACTTCTTGAGTGATTTTTTCTTCTTTTATTCTCTCCTGAATTCTCTTGACTAATCTCCTGGGCAGTACTTTAGCCAGCTCTTCCTCTCGCACTTCCTTCAAGGACTTCCCATTATTATATCCCGCCCTCACCAATCTCCTGATATAATAGCGGCTTAACCCGGGGATATATAACCGAGCCAAACCCAACCCTTCTTCTTCGACTCCTTCTATCAGTCTTTCTGATAATAATATTATCTTCTTAAGGTCTTCTTTTCTCTTTTTCTTCCAGCATCCACTTTCAGCTATAGCAGCTAAGCTGTCAGCCAGCCAGCAAAATCCTTCTGCTAAGCGCAGCACATCTCTCTCATAAAGGAAATACTCCTGTTCGAGGCTCTTCATCTCTTTATTTCCCTTTATCCAATCATACAATAAAAGGGTTTTTTTACAAGACAGATAATCCTCTAAAGTGGATGTTTCCTCTTCTCCCTCTTTTGGTATAAACTTCTCCCGATAGATTTCTTTATTTCCTTCACCCTGATTAAAGATTAAACCTAAAATTCTACACCAGCAAATTTCTTCCTGATCCCACTCATGATTATATTCTCCTCTTTTATCATCATTCCTACAAGACTGAGAGCAGGGGATGGGGAGGTCTTTACCATTTTTGCTTAAGGATAAGACTATAAGTAGTTCCAAATCACTTATTTCCCCCTTCTTACTATTTTTCATCCAGGTCTTAAAATGAAGATAGGTTTCTACCTTAATTCCTTTAGCTATGATCAAAACACCATTAATAGTGGGAGATAAAATGCCACTTTTTTCTTCCATAATCAATTTGTGTTCCACTAATAGGTCCAGGCAATCATCTATTTCTTTTTCGATATTGTCTTTATCAAAATCGAACTTCCAATAATCTGAAAAATTATTTTCCTCCTCCAGTTTGCTCTGGCGGCAAGCAGAAGTAGCACTGATTTCCTTGAGGTATTGCTTTATTTTATTTAAACTGTATTCATCTTTATGATTTACTAATAATCTCAGGAGAAAAGTAAGCAGGTCTTTTTCCTTCTTCACCAAATGGTTAATGGCCATTATAGTACTGGTCCTGTTATTCAAATTGGTTAGAGGATTACCGGTACAAGGAGTAAATAAATATCTATCGGATGTTTCTGCTGCTCGAAAGGTTTTTTGGAGTGAGGAGAGATTCTTATCCGGTTTATGATGATGATCATTTTGAAGATAGTTAAAGTAAAGCTTCTGATAGATAGTCTCAAAGAAAAGGGAATGGGCTAAGAAGATTACCCTACCAAACTCCCGCCCATTCTGGACACAATTCCCCCCTTTTCCGATATTTAATATTCCGGCTCTTCCCCCCATATTTTCTATATCAGCAAAGGTAAGACCGGTTCGATAAATATAGCGGTCATCTTCCTCACCATGATGAATTTTATCCAGGGAAATGATGACATTCTTAAAGGGCAGACTGATACCCATGGCCAGGATGTTAGTAGTACAGATCACTTTTATCTCTCCCTTTTTAAGGTAAGTTTCTACTAAATTTCTTTCTTCACAGGAAAGGTCCTGATTATGATAGGCAATCCCTTTTGGGAACAATTCTAATAATTCATCTCGAGATAAAGTCTCTTCCATTTCACTAAGTTCGTCGATAGCCGAAGAGGCAGTAGAAGACTCTAATCGGGAAGCCAGCCATCTAGCCCATTGTCGAGTTTCAGCACCAGTAGAGAAGAAAATCAAAGTAGATTCATTTTGGTTAATAAAATACCTGATTGTCTCTAATAGATAATCCCCAAAACAATTATCACAAACTGTTTCTGGTTTAAAAAATATTTCTCTCTGATAAGTATCCTTATTTTTAGAGGTAATATATTTAAAGATACCTTCTCTTACCATTCCTTTACGCAGCTCTACCGGACGTTGATGAGAAAGAAGGGATTGAGCAGGAAACCATTTTAGGAGTGCTTCTTGATTTTCTATAAGGGCAGTTAGGGCGATGATCCGGAGATTTCCATTTTTTCTCCGCAGGTGGTCGATCAGGTTTTCCATTAGAGGACCCCATTTCGGATGATTGATCATCTGCATCTCATCTATTATTACCAGGGAAACACCTATTAAAAAATCGGGGTGTTTCAGAAGAAAATAGTTGAATTTTTCATAGACCATCACCGCTATTTTATAATTTCCCTGGATTATGCGGTGGTCATCTTCTCGGCGGTTACGGGTAGAGATTACCATCTCTAATCCGCAACTACTATAAAGGTTTTTAAAGTGCCTATATTTTTCTTCAGCTAAACACTTTAAGGGGACTAAATAGATAACCTTTTTCTGATGGATTACCTGGGTAATAGCAGCCATCTCTCCGATAAAAGTCTTTCCTGATGAAGTAGGAGCAATAACTAATAAATTATTTTTGTCATTGCGAGGAGCCCCCTTTTTGTCATTGCGAGGAGCGAAGCGACGCGGCAATCCCGTACTTCCTTCCCCATAATCTAGAATCCCATAATTTCTTACCGCCTCCTCCTGTATCCGCAGCAAATAAGGAGAATAGTGTTTTTCCCAGATGTTTAGAATATAAGAGGGGATACCATAATTCTTTAAACTTTTAATCTTCATTAATTTGGTCATTAGTACATTCCTTTCTTCTTATCTTTCTACAACTAAAAACTGATAATAAATAGTAAATAGCCTCTAACATATATCCAAGATGATAATGAAGAAGTAGATAAACATATATTTAAGTACAATGTTTTAGCTTTTGTTTTTTTAATTTCTATGTTTATTCTTTTATATTTAATTCCCTCCTTTTTAAATATTTTCATATTTTATATTTGGCCAATTACTTTAATATTATTTATTTCACAATATTATTATTATACTTTTTTAATTTATTATTTCAACAAAATTTTTTCCATCCAACTCATCGCTGTCATTGCGAAAGTTTTTTCCAAACTTTTATAGAATAATAAATTATGGAATTTTCAAAATATTCTTTTTTACTAAAATTTCTGCTATAATGTAGCTAAACTTGCGTGGTATGATTACAAAAGCTCTTTTTTTAGTAGGTCAGGTGCTCGCCTGTCTACTCTATTCAAAATAATTAAAAAGAAAAATTTAATAATGCCACAAAATAAAAGACAAATTAAACTAACTATCATTCTTTTGCTAACCACAATTCTTATCTCCCAATTTTTTCTTATTTCCCTTGCCAAAACTGAAGTCTACTTCTCTCTCTACGATGATCCAGAGACAGGTATTATTAAAAAAATAAATAAAGTATGTCAAGATTTGCCATGTTTATTCTCTACTACTATGAAAGGTGAACCAGAGAAGAAAATTATAAATATCAATACCGCTTACTTAGAAGAGTTTGTACAGGTTTTACAAATAAACAAACCTCTCATCCAGAAGATAATCATTTTAAAAGAAGACCTGGGAGGATTCAAAGAACCAAAAGACCTCATCAAATTACCAAAGATAGCCAACCTCGAATGGGAGGAATGGAAAGAAGAGGGGATAGTAATTATTGTTGATTAAAAGATCAATTAGCGAATAAAAAATATAAAGTAATTATTTTTTAACATATTAACCGATTTAAAAAATAAAAAGAGAAAAATATGAAAAGAGTATTTATTTTAGGTGCTGGAGCCTCAAGAGAATTAAATTTTAATATTACTAAAATAGATTCTGGTATTAAAACACCAATTAAAATTATTCCTCATAGAGAAATTGGACCACTAAGTAGTGGATATTTTTATTATATTAATAAATTTCACAATTCTTTAAAAAAGGATCTTAAGATCATGGCTTCAGTGAATGTTTCTAATGTTTTAATGAATCAAATTGAAATATATTTTAAACAAAAATATAATAAAAGTATTAGTAAAAAAGAATTATTATATGAGGAAGAAATTAGTAAAAAAGTAAATATCGAAAAGTTATACATATTTTTAGAGGAAAAAATACTAGAAAAAGAAAAAAAGAATAATAATTTAGTGCCAAACAAATCTTTTCGAAATCTTTGTTTAGCAAAAATTGATTTAATTGAGTATATTCATAATTCCATGTCTTATATTAGTTATTATTGCATTTCTATTAATCATACAATTCTTTCGAAATATATTATAGAAAATGGAGGAAATATCATTTCTTTTAACTGGGATATACTTTTTGAAGAAGCAATGATCACTACAGGCAAATGGACACCTAAAGATGGATATGGAATTAGTTTTAATGATATTATTTATAAAAATGAAAAAGATAAGGAGCAGGGAATTTTAGCTAAAGTAAATTCTAATAATCTTATATTAAAGCCTCATGGGTCTATTAATTGGTATAGTAAAGATAATCAAATAAATAAGCAAATACTATTTATACAATTAAAGTCTCGTTTAAGATCAGGAAACTTTCTTCTTTTAAAAAGACAGGAAAACTCTTATCTTTCTTTCATTACTCCTCCCGGAATTAAAAGAATATCTTTTCCTGAAGTATGGGATAAGATGAAAAAATTATTAGAACGAGCAGATGAAATTATTGCTATAGGTTTTTCATTTAATGATAACGATAAATATATTAAAGAAGAATTTAGTGAGATAAAGTTTAAAAAAGATTTAAAAATTATTTTAATAAATCCAAGCAATGAGAAATTAAAAAATATATACGAAACAGTTTTTTACACAGATAATATTTGTACGAAATATAAAACATTTAGTGAATATTGTCAGTGGATTATTAGACCGGATAGAGTATAGAATTTATTGATTTTTCTTATTATTTATTTAAATTTTTAGACAAATAAAATAAAAAATATCCAAGTTAGTATATACATAATATACTCTTAATAGTATTTTATGTTTCAAAAAGGCGTTAAAAATGCAAAATGGAGATTAATTATTAATTTAAATGAAAAAATCTTAGGAGTCTTAGAATGATCTCATCTTATGAAATAAAAGAGAAAGCTACAGAATATGGAATACCTGCACCTATCATAGAAAGAGATTATGCTCAAAATTGATTATTTAAACATATCACTTCATAGTTATGGAGGAGTAATAAATGATTAAGGAAGGAATGATAATTGAAGGCCCTTTCTGGCCAGAACCAATTGAGATAAAGAAAGTTGAAGAATTTGGAGATCGTATTCATATCATAGGAGCGACTATTTATTCCAACACACATATAGACCAATTAATATCAAAGGAAGAAATCAAAAAACTAAAAACAATGGAGTTTGTTTTAGACTTCTCTGCTCCTGCAAATGAGGTATTTTTGTCTATTGAGGCAGAGCGTTATAAGTTTGCATCACTTTTTGACCCTCTTTTGGCAATGAACACTTCAAAGATAGATCCTTTGCCTTTCCAAATAGAAGCAGTTTATGGCTACATTTTAAAACTTCCTCGTATAAGATTTCTTATTGCAGATGACCCGGGTGCAGGTAAAACCATCATGGCAGGGCTCATTATCAAGGAATTGAAATTACGAGGTATCATAAATAAGATTCTAATAGTTGTCCCAGGTCATCTTAAATATCAATGGATAAGAGAATTAAAAGAGAAGTTCCAAGAATCCGTTACAGTGATTGATAGAAGTTCATTAGATGATCATTATGGAGAAAATCCATGGCAAAGAGAAAGCCAAGTTATTACATCCATTGACTTTGCAAAAAGGGAGGAAATTTTACCATCGATTGGAAGTGTTGACTGGGATTTGATAATAGTTGATGAGGCTCACAAGATGGCAGCTTATAGGTATGGGGATAAGTTATCAAAGACTGAAAGATACAAATTAGGGGAAGTGTTGTCAAAAGCTACTGAGCATCTGTTATTTCTCACTGCAACACCACATAAAGGCGATCCTGAAAATTACAGATTGTTTCTTGATCTTTTAATTCCAGGATTCTTTGCCACACGAAAATTGATTGCTGAATCTATAGAAAACAAAGATAATCCCCTCTTTATCAGAAGGCTGAAAGAAGATCTAAAAAATTTTGAAGGGGAACCTATTTTTACCAATCGCTATCCGAAGACGATTAGATTTAGATTATCAGAAAAAGAAAAGAAATTATATAATGAACTTTCAGAATACGTGATTTCTCAATACAATAGAGCATTGCAGAGTGATAAAAGGAGAAATGTTGCGTTTGCTTTGCTAATTCTACAAAGAAGGATGGCATCGAGCACTTACGCACTTCTTAGATCGCTTGAAAGAAGGAAAGATAGGCTTGAAGATTTACTTAAAGAACCAGAACTCATAAAAGAGATACCAACTTACATTGATATTGAAGAAGTTGATGATTATGAAGAAGAGAAACGCTGGGACCAAGAAAAGAAATGGGAGACGCTAAGCATTGCTGAAAATAGGGAAGAATTAGAAAAAGAGATTAATACTCTTAAAGACTTGATAGAAAAAGCAGAAGAGATTCTTATAGTGGAGTGTGAGGTAAAACTTTCAGAATTAAAGGATGCAATAGAGGAAGGGTTTAGAAAGATAAAGGAAATGCATGGAAATGAAAAAATTCTAATCTTTACAGAATCTAAAGACACTTTGGAATATTTACTAAAAAGAATTAATTCGTGGGGATATTCTGTAAATTTCATTCATGGGGGTATGAATTTGCCAGAAAGGGTAGGGGCTGAGAAGGTTTTTCAGCATGAAAAACAGATTATGGTGGCAACCGAAGCTGCTGGTGAGGGTATAAATCTTCAATTCTGTCACCTTATGATTAATTATGACATACCCTGGAATCCTAATCGTTTGGAGCAAAGAATGGGAAGAATTCACCGGTATGGACAACAGAAGGATGTTTATGTTTTTAACCTCGTAGCAGAGGATACAAGAGAAGGTCAGGTTCTTACCAAACTTTTTGATAAACTCGAAGAGATTAGAAAAGCCATGGGAAGCGATAAGGTATTTGATGTTATTGGTGATATATTCTACGGGAAAAACCTCTATCAACTCATCTTAGAGGCGGTGGCTAATGCAAGAAGTATGGACGAAATAATAAAAGAACTCGATATTAAAGTGGACGAAGAGTATATTACAAAGGTCAAGGAGGCATTGGGAGAGAGTCTCGCAACAAGGCACATCGATTACACCAGAATAAAAGAAATGGCTGAAAAAGCAAAGGAATATAGGCTTATTCCAGAGTATGTTGAGGAGTTTTTCAAAAGAGCATTTAAAAAAACTGACGGAAAATTTAGAATTAGAAAGGATGGATTTATTGCAATAGATTCGGTTACTTATGAAATAAGAAAAATAGCAGAGGGAGTTGATTTTAAAAATAGACATGGTTCTATCTTAAAGTCATACCCCAAAGCAACCTTTGATAAAGATATTGCTTTCAAAAATCCCGATGTAGAGTTTATATCCTTTGGACATCCACTCTTTGAGGCTCTACTTGAATGGGTGAATAAAAATTACTTTAGCAAATTGCAGAAAGGAGCAGTATTTGAAGATCCTTCTGGGAGATGCGATGGTGTTTTGTGGTTCTTTGAAGGAGAGGTAAAAGACGGAAAAGGAAAAGTTGCAGGTAAGCGTCTTATGGCGATTTATGACGCTAGCGGAAAAGAATTGAATGAGGTCAACCCTGCGATTTTATGGGATTTTATTCCGAAAGATAATAACGAACCAACAACGGTAGATATGAGCATGGAAAGATCCCAAGAATATGTCATAGATGCTGTTGAGAAATATAAGCAAGAAATAGTTAAAGAAAGGAAGAGACAGGCAGATATAAAGAAAAAATACGGGATAAAGTCCTTGGAATATTTAATAGGTGAACTTGATGCTGATCTTGCTGAATTGTATGAGAGACAAGCAGAAGGTGAAAAAGTAGATATTGTTATCAGAAATAAAGAAGATAGAAAAAGACAATATGAAGAAGCTTTGAAAACATTGCAAAAGGAAATAGAGCAGGAAGTGAGTTTGACAATCTCTATGCCAAAGTTTTTGGGCGCAGTTCTCGTAAAGTCCCCGATTTCCAGGGATATGATAAGTGATGAGGAGATAGAAAGAATAGGTATGGAGATTGCAATGGGATACGAAAAAAATCAAGGAAGAGAGCCAAAGGATGTTTCAAAGGAGAATCTTGGATTTGACATAAGATCAAAAGGAGATGGAGAAATAAGATATATAGAGGTCAAAGCGAGAAAGGATGAAGGTCAAGTTGCTTTAACTTGCAATGAATGGTTTAAAGCAAAGAGGTTTAAGGAGCAATACTGGCTTTATGTGGTCGCTAGCGCAACTACAAGTCCGGCACTTTACATAATCAATAATCCTGCTAAGAATCTGAATATTCAAGAAAAAGTCGAAGTTGTGAGATTTATAGTTACTTTAGAGGAATGGAAAGGAAGGGGAGTGAAGGTATGAAAATAAATATATATTCAATCAAATTTGAGGTAGGTAAATATGTTTCAATGGGATGAAAATTTAACCGAAGCACAAAAGGAAGCAGCAAGCCATAGAGGCTCACCTGCAAGGCTCCTTGCAGGACCCGGAACAGGTAAGACATTAACCATGACAAGAAGAATTCTTTGGTTAGTAACCCAACAGCATATTTCGCCAAATGAAATTCTTGCCCTTACATTTACCCGTGCAGCAGTATCGGAATTAAGGCATTATATTAACGATAGCCTCGAAACAACATTATCTGAACTTCCGAGAATTTCTACCCTACATTCTTTTGCCCTGAGACAGCTATTTAGAAATGCATTATTAAATCAGCTTCCACAACCTCTACGAATTGCAGATGATTATGAGGAACGGAAAATTATCATAGAAGAACTAAGCGATTTAATTGGTAAAGATGTGAGGAAGACTCAAGAGTTACTAAATGAACTTTCCGCTGATTGGCAAAGATTAACCCCAGATTGGGAAAAGCGTTTCCCCAACCCAAAATTTTTAGGGGTATGGAGAGAACATAGAGAAATTTATGGATATACTTTAAGATCAGAACTCGTCTATCAGTTAAAGCGAATATTAGAAGAGCAGGGAGAAACATTAGACTTGGAGGGACCCCCAAAATATGTGCTTATTGATGAATATCAAGACCTAAATGCTTGTGACCTATCAGTTATCAAATCATTAGCCGCACTGGGGAGCGAGATATATTGTGCTGGAGATGATGACCAAAGTATCTATGGCTTTAGATTCGCAAATCCTGAAGGGATAAGAAGATTTACTAATGATTACATTCCCTCTACATCATTGGGATTGGATATTTGTCAACGATGTTGTAAAGAAATACTTGATTACGGTCTTTATGTGGCAAAACAAGATATACGTCGCATTGATAAACCAATTAAATCTAAAGACGAATCTGAACAAGGAGAAGTTCATGTATTGCGATTTCCAAAACAAAATGAAGAAGCCGAGGGCATTGCAGAGTTGTGCTTTTGGCTTATCAATTTTCAAGGCATTTCCCCAGATGGAATATTGATCCTTTTGCGAACTGATAGAAATAACCAATTTTCAAATCTGTTACGGGATGCTCTTATAAAAAGAGAGATTCCTGTTGGAACGGTATCAAACCCTTTAGATCCGCTGAATCATGAGCAAGGTAGAGAATTGCTTTGTTTATTGCGATTAACTTGTAACCGAGAAGATCACCTTTCTTGGAGAACGATTCTCGATTTGGGAAAACGAGGAATTGGTAAGAAGAGATTTTCTAAACTGTATGAAATGGCAAGAAGGGATGGAATAAAATTTTCGGGGATACTTCAAAAAGTTAAAAGGCATCCAAATATATTACCACAAATTGGGAGTAGAGTTGCCCAAAAAGTAGAAGAGATAGAAGGCTTTCTTAGTGAAATTGGAACTCCAGAAGTAGAGAATTTAATTGAGTGGATTGAAGATATTGTAAAAGAAGTGATTCACGATGAAGAGGAAAGAAAAGAAGTTCTTGCTCTATTTAGGAGGGTAAGAGAGCTTGGTAAGACGGAATCACTGGAAGAGTTCTTGAGAGCATTGAATGTATCCCTTGGTGATGCAGAACAGGAAAAAGAAAAGGATAAAGTCGCTATCATGACAATGCATCAAGCTAAGGGGTTGTCAGCGGATGCCGTAATTGTAGCTGCGGCAGAGGACGAGTACATTCCCGGAAGAGCAACTGGCGAGGCGATTGATGATGAAAGGCGTCTATTGTATGTATCGCTTACCCGTGCCAGGAAGTATCTTTACGTTACCTTTTGTCAAAAGAGAACTGGTCAGCAATGCCATTCTGGACGAACGGCTGGTAGAATGCAAAGGAGATTTACTACATTCCTCAGTGGTGGTCCCTACAGCCCTGAAGATGGTCATATTTATATAAACTCATTAACAGGGTAATTGGTTGTAGAAAGGTGATGATATGAAAAGATTTATAGAAGTAAGTTTTCCCGTAAAAGAGGTAAGTATCGAGTCTGCAAGGGAGAAGAATATAAGACATGGGCATATATCTACTTTGCATATCTGGTGGGCTCGAAGACCACTGGCCTCTTCAAGAGCAACATCATATGCAGCTTTAATTCCTGCTCCTAAAAATGATGTGGACTGGGATAAGAAAAGGCAATTTATTATTGAACTTTCAAAATGGGAAAACCCGCTAAATCCTATGCTTATTGAAAAGGCAAGAAAAGATATCTTGGAAGCAAACGGTGGGAAACCATTAAAAGTTTTAGATCCATTTGCAGGGGGTGGTGCGATTCCTCTGGAAGCATTAAGGCTTGGATGTGAAACTTATGCAGGTGAGTATAATCCTGTAGCGGTTTTGATTCTGAAATGCACTTTAGAATATCCACAAAAGTATGGAAAGCTAAAAGAAGTAAAGGAAGATTGGGGATTATTAAAAGGAAGCAGTTTTAAGAATCCCCTGCTTGAAGATGTGAAAAGATGGGGGGAATGGGTTTTAGAAGAAGCAAAGGAAGAGATAGGAAAATTTTATCCCAAAGAAAAAGATGGTTCTATTCCTGTAGGTTATATATGGGCAAGGACCATTCCCTGTCAGAATCCTGCTTGCGGTGCTGAAATTCCCTTGATGGGGCAGCTCTGGCTGGCAAAGAAAGAGAATAAAAAAGTAGCATTAAGACCGTTTGTTAAAAATAGCAGAGTTGAGTTTGAGATTATAGGGCAAAACAATGATTTTCCAGACAATTTTGATCCCTTCAAAGGAACAGTATCAAGAGCAATCGCTACATGTTCTGTCTGTGGTAACATGGTTGATGCCAACACCACAAGAAAACTCTTTCAGGAAGGAAAAGCAGGACAGAGGATGGTTGCCGTAGTTCTACATAATCCAAAAAAGGAAGGGAAAACTTACAGAATTACCACAGAGAAGGATTTGGAAATTTTTGAAGAAGCAGAAATGTATCTTGGAGATAAAAGAGCAAAGTTGATGGAAGAGTGGGGAATTGACCCTGTGCCTTATGAAGAGATTCCTTTAATGAGCGGAGTTTTTAATGTTCCTATTTATGGAATGCACAAATGGGGCGATCTTTTCAATTCCCGCCAGAAGATGGCATTGATAACATTTGTGGAGAAGGTGAGAAAAGCTTATAAGAAGATGATTGAGGAAGGATATGATGGGGAGTATACAAAGGCGGTAGTGAGTTATTTGGCTTTGGGTTTTGATAGATTGACGACAAGAAATTCCAATATCTGCGTTTGGCATCATGGTTCAGAACAAACTGAAAAGATTTTTGGTTTACAGGCTCTTCCAATGAAATGGTCTTATCCTGAAAGCAATCCTCTTACCAGTAAAAATGTTACTGGTTTTTTTGGAAATGTAGATTCGATACTCTCAGTTTTAGACAATATCTGTAAAATTCCAGATTCTCTGTCTACCACCGTCACCCAATCCTCCGCCACCGAACCTCCTTATTTCGATAACTACTTTGATGCAATCTTCACCGACCCACCTTATTATAATTCAGTTCCTTACGCAGATTTATCAGACTTCTTCTATGTTTGGCTTAAAAGAATTGTAGGAGATGTTTATCCAGATCTTTTTTCCACACCCTTAACACCAAAATCAAAAGAAATTGTTGAAATGGCAGGTTGGGACCCGAAAAGATATGCGCATAAAGATAAGACATTCTTTGAAGATAATCTTAAAAAATCATTCCAGGAAATTTATAGGGTTTTAAAACCTAATGGCATTGCCACCATTGTTTATACTCATAAATCAACTTCTGGCTGGGAGACGTTGATAAACTCGATGTTGGATTCTGGTTTTGTCATTACCGCTTCATGGCCTATTCATACGGAGATGACGACGAGGCTAAGGGCAAGAGAATCCGCAGTTTTAGCATCCTCAATTTACTTTGTTGCTCGTAAGATAGAAAAGAAAGAAACTGGATGGTACAATGAGGTTAAAGAAGAAATAAAAAAACATATCTATAAAAAACTTGAAAGGCTATGGCAGGAAGGCGTCTCAGGTGCAGATTTTTTCATCGCAGCTATAGGCTCTTCAATTGAAATATTTGGAAAATACGAGAAAGTCAGGGATTATGAAGGAAATATCATAAGGGCTGATATACTCCTTGATTTTGTGAGGGATGTGGTAACTGACTATACTGTAAGGCAGATTCTACATAACGGCATAGCAGGAGAGCTTTCACCCCTTACAAAGTTTTATCTCCTTTGGAGATGGACTTATCAGGAGGCAAAGGTGCATTTTGATGATGCAAGAAAACTCGCTCAGTCAACAGGAATTGATTTAGTAAAGGAGTGGAATAAAGGATTTATCAGGAAAGAAAAAGAGTTCATAAGGATTTTAGGACCACAGGAAAGGGATTTAAAGGAAGTTAAAAATAATGAACTCATCGATATTCTTCACCAAACGCTAATTTTATGGAAGGAAGGGAAGAGAGAAGAAATGAAAAAGGTTCTTACTGATAGTGGCTGGGGAAATAAAGATGCTTTTTTCCGGGTTGCTCAGGCAATATCAGAAACCCTACCTAATGAAAACAGGGAAAAGAAATTTCTTGATGGTTTTCTCTCAGGAAAAGAAAAGATATTAAATGAGATGAAAGATAAACCTATACAAAGGAGGTTATTCGAATGAAACCATTCTCAACTATAGCTATACCGCATAAGGATATACTTGAGGGCAGGCTTACCATGGATGTGTTTGCTGCGGACCTGTGGGAAGTGTTTAAAGAAAGAGCCCAAGAGGAGTATCAGGATCCTACTATATTCTTTAGAAAAACATATATAACAGATGGATTAAAGAATCTCCTAAATATCGCAGAGAAGAGACTCAAAGGCGAAGGTGGAGACCCAATTATCCAGCTTCAAACTCCATTTGGTGGTGGAAAGACCCATTCTTTGATTGCTTTGTATCATAAGACAAAGGAATGGGGAGCAAAGGCAGTAGTTATTGATGGAACTGCTCTTGACCCCAAAGAGATAACTATTTGGGAGGAGATAGAAAGACAACTTACCGGAAAGGTTGAAAAATTAAGAGGTAAAACCTCGCCTGGGCGTGAAAAGTTAAGAGAGCTTATTAATACCCACCAACCCCTTTTGATTTTAATGGACGAAATATTAGAATACACCACTAAGGCCTCTGGGATAAAGGTGGGAGACTCAAATTTAGCTTCTCAAGTGCTTGCTTTCATTCAGGAACTTACAGGTACCGTAAAAAGTCTTGAAAAATCCTTTTTAATTCTTACACTCCCTTCAAGCGTGCTTGAACATTATGATGAAAACGCTGAAAGACTCTTTCAACAATTGCAAAAGATCACAGGAAGAATGGAAAAGGTTTACACGCCAGTCCATGATGAAGAGATAGACTATGTGATTAAAAGAAGGCTTTTTAGCAGTATAGACGAAAAAGAGGCAAGGAAAGTTATAGAAGAATTTCTTGATTATGCTGATAAAGAGAGGATATTTCCAGAAGGTGTGGAAAAATCAAATTATCGTGAAAGATTTATAAAGAGTTATCCATTTCAGCCAGAGATTGTGGATATTTTATATAAGCGATGGGGTAGTTTTCCAACTTTTCAAAGGACAAGAGGAGTGCTCAGGCTACTTTCCTTAGTTGTGTATTCATTAAAGGATACTCAAAAACCATTTATCAGATTGGGCGATTTTTATTTAAAAAACGATGAGATTAAAAGAGAACTAATAAAACATATTGGCCCTGAGTACGATAGCATCATTGCTCAAGATTTAACTTCAAGGGATGCAGGCGCTAAAAAGGTGGATAGGAGTCTTGGAGATGCTTACGCACCCTTTTCTTTTGGGAGTGTTGCAGCAACTACGATTTTCCTCTATTCATTTTCCGGTGGACCTGAGCGAGGTGCAACCATTAGCGAAATTAAACTTTCAAGTGTTGACCTTTCTTCACCAAGCAGTATAGTTGTAGAAGCAGTCTCTAAACTAAAGGAAAACCTTTTCTATATTTCAGACGAGGGATTATTTTTTACAAACAAGCCAAATCTAAATCGTATACTTTTAACTAAGATGGAGGGTATAGTAGACCTTGAACCAGAAGAAAAAGATCTTTTGACAGGGACTCTGACAAAAGAATATTTCGATATATTCCTCTGGCCCAATAATTCTAAGGACATCGCTGATACGAATATATTGAAATTGGTCATTCAGCGAAATCGTGACAGATGTAAGGAGTTTCTGGAAAATTGTGGAGAACGCCCCAGGGTTTATCGTAATACTCTTATATTTCTTTGCCCTCTGGAATCAGAGAGAATAAACTTTGAAAGTTTCCTGAAGAAAAAACTTGCCTGGCAACTCATAGAAAAGGATAGAACTCTCCATATCACGGACGAACAGAAAAAGGAAATAAGATATAGAGCGAAAAAAACCGAGATGGAAGCTAAAGATCGTATAAGGGGTGTTTATCGTACCGTTTTACTCACCTCAAGGGATGATTTTAAGGAGATTGATTTGGGAATTCCAACTTATGGAGCAGAGACTAAAATAGATAAGGAAATATATGAAAGACTGAGAAATGAAGGCGAAATTCTTGAAAGACTTGCGCCCCTATCTCTTAAAGAAAAATATCTCAAAGATAGGGATTATGTGGAAACAAAGAATATCCTTGAATCTTTGTTTAGGACACCAGGAGAAATCAGGGTTATTTCAGATGAAGTGCTGAAGGATTGTATAAAAGAAGGTATCAATCAAGGATTATTTGGAGTGGGAGATATAGAGAACGAAAAGCCTATATGCCGTCACTTCAAGGATGAGTTTTCACCTGAAATAGTAGATGGAGAGATTTTGATTAAAGTGGAATTGTGCCTGCCTAAAACTGAAGATGAGATTTCAGATGAGAAGCTTCAATTTTACATCAAGAAAATACGGCAAGGTCAAATCATGGAATCACTTAATAAAGTCATTGAAGAAATCTTTTTGTACAATTTATCTACAAGCCAAAGGGAAATAATTGAAGGTGAAATAAAGAGAAAAAGAGATGAATTAGCAGGTATTACTCCACCACCGCATAGAGAAAAATACCAAGAGATTAGCCTTAAATTGAATGTTCCTACAGGCAAATTATCGGATATTGTAAGAATGATACCTTACCTCAAAACCAAGTTTAACCAAGTGAAAGTAAAAGTTGAGATATCTGCTCAAGAAGGTGAAATAACGATTTCAGATTATGAAGATAAAATTAAAGAAACAATTAATCAATCAAATATTATTGTAGAAGATGAAAATCTTGAATAATTAAAAAAGACAAACTTAATTATGCAACATATCAAAGGACCGTTGTACGTGCGGCCAGGCATAGGTCGTGATATTTAGCAGGTGGAAACCCTGCCTGGTAAGATTATAGCCAAATCACCAGTAGCGAGTCTTGGAGTCTCTTGGAGTAATCCATAAGATTTAAGCGTAGACAGTTAGGTAATAGGCCTGTAAAAATGAAATCTTAATAAGATTTCTGTGATTGAGCCCCGAAAAAATGTCCTATAGTGGGAAGGTCGACGATCTGAAGAAGTCGGAAGACCACATCTTACTCTCCGCCAAGGCAAGGAGAGCAAGGCTTCCCCGGGGTCAAAGAGCCAGGCATGTTACACCATGATATCGCGGCAACCTGGGAGACCCAGCTTATTCTTCCCAATAGGGGAGTATGATAAACAACCGATACAAAGGGAGAATATCAAATGATGAGCTGGGAGTCGGATAGCCCTATATTACCGATGACCTCGGGTAATGCCGAGCGAGGGAAGGGGGCTACCTATTATCGTTCTTATTAAGGACACATTGACTACGCTTCAGGAGTAGACCATTAATGGAAACGAAATTAGTAAGAATAGCCCAGATAGCTAAAGAAAGACCAAAGGAGGTATTTACATCACTATACCATCATCTAAATGAAGAGATATTGGTTAAATGTCACGAAGAACTTAAAGGCGACAAGGCAGTAGGAGTAGATGAAATAACCAAAGCAAACTATGCAGAAAATCTCAAGGAGAATATTCACCATCTCGTAGAAGCCTTAAAGAGACACAGCTACAAACCCCAACCGGTAAGAAGGACTTACATTCCCAAAGGGGACGGTGGAAAGCGTCCTTTAGGAGTCCCTTCCTATGAAGATAAGATCGTCCAGTTGGGCCTAACTAAAATACTCCAGGCCATCTACGAAGCAGATTTTCTGCCCTGTTCTTATGGTTTCAGGCCAAAGATAAGTGGTCATGATGCCTTAAAGAGACTCAATGACATCCTGATTTATGGAAAGACTAACTACATTGTGGATACCGACATCAAGGGCTTCTTCGATAGTGTAGACCATAAACTGCTGATAGAGTTCATCGGCTTAAGAATTGCCGACCCCAATATCAAAAGGCTGATTGTGCGCTTCTTAAAGGCCAGGGTCATGGAGCAAGATAGTTATGAGCCTACCCTTAAAGGAACTCCCCAAGGGGCAATCATCTCTCCCATACTGGCCAACATATACCTGCATTATGTCCTTGACCTGTGGTTTTCCCGGGTAGTGAAGAAACACTGTCAAGGTGAGACCTATCTGGTAAGATATGCCGATGATTTTGTCTGCTGTTTTTAATACCGAGAAGATGCCGTCCGATTCTATGAGGCCTTAGGGGAAAGATTAGCCAAATTTAAGTTGGAATTGGCGATAGATAAGACCAAGATTATTGAGTTTGGTAGGTTTGCAAGAGAGAACAGAAAGGCCAAGGGTTTAGGAAAGCCCGAGACCTTCTCCTTCTTAGGATTTACCCACTACTGTAATCAAAGCAGAAACGGTAAATTCAGGGTAAAGCGGAAAACCGAGGCCAAGAAATTCAAGGCAAAGATTAAGGTCTTCAAGGTATGGATTAGGACCATGAGAAGCTTTGTCCCCATTTCAGATATCTTCAGACGGGTACGAATAAAGCTCATAGGTCATTATGCCTATTACGGGATAACCGATAATCTGAGAATGATTAGAAACTTTTATGATATAGTAATAAGGCTACTGTTTAAGTGGCTTAACCGCCGAAGTCAAAGGAGAAGTTTTACCTATGATAAATTTAAACTATACCTTAAACATAATCCTTTGCCTTTGCCGAGAATATATGTAAGTATCTTTGCTTAATTGTGCTCATGGATAAGATAATATGAAGAGCCGAATGCCTGAATTGGGCACGTTCGGATCTGTGAGGGGTGGGCTATCAATTAGCCATGGAACAAATATTGTGACACTTCCATTAAGGAAACGGGAAGAAACGGGGAATACAAAGCCGTTCCTAAAGTTAAGAGATACCCATCTACTCGACTAGCTCAATAATTTGGTAACTTTTTCTAGCTTTTCATAAGGGGTAATATAAAGAAGCCCCGTATCTTCTTAGATGGTTATATTTAAATAAGAAATTTCCTAAATTATAGATTAAATTTTTTAAAAGTTTAGAATTAATATGGATTAAAAATAGATGAGATTTTTATTTATCGATGACAGTAGACAAAAAGACCAAAAAAATGAAAACAAAGAATATGTAGGCTACGGTGGATTTTGTATAGATGCTATTAAAGTTAAATCTTTGAATGCTGATTTCTATACAATAAGAGAAGAGTATAATATACCGAGAAATATTGAATTAAAATGGTCTCCCGATAAAGATCATTTTTTAAATAAAAAATTTAAGGGAAATAGGGAAGAACTATTTAAGAAAATTCTATTATTACTTTCTAAATATGATGCGAGTATATTGTGTGCTGTTCATGATATTAATGAATGCCATGGCATAAAGTTATATGGTTGGAAAATTAATCAAGCTATTTTATGGGCCACAATGGAACAGTTTAAATATTTGGTTGAAAGATTTGAAAAACCATATCTTGAAGAAAATGATGATATAGGCTTAATCATTGCAGATCATTATAGCAATAGAAAAGAAGAATCTAATTTAATCAAACAAAGTAAATTTTATATTAATCACGGAACAGAATTTCAAAAATTTAATAAAATTTGTTTAACTCCTTTAACAACTTCTTCTAAAGATTTACCTTTTATTCAAATAGCTGATTTAATAATTGGGATAACTGTTGGTTCTCTTGCAAATAGTATGCATGCTTTGAAACTTTTTGATGATATATCTGTACTCTTTTTAAAGAATCCTTATAAAGGTGATATAGGATTTGTTTCTACTATTTCTGGTTCGGTGATTGGTTTCGGATTAAAATTATTTCCAAGGAATTTTATAATAAGAGGAATGGATCTATTTAATCAAATAGACAAAAAATATATTTATACGGATAAAGGGATAATAGAACGAGAATATATAAATGATTTTACAGAAAAATGAAAATAAAAGAGGTTGTGATTTACACATTTGATAAACGCAAATAATTATTTGCATTAATTGTATAAACCTGATCTGTAAATCTTTTATATATTAGATTAGAGGTTATTATGAAAATTTTTAAAGATAATATTTTTATATTCTTAGCTTTATTAATTATATTAACTTATGGGTTAATGGAATATTTTTATCATGGAAGATTTACTACTTTTGGTAATATCGTTGGATGGTTAATAGCATTACTAATAGCAATAAACTATTTACAGAAAAATAGAAGAGATAACCAAATTACTAAAAAAGAAGAGTTTAAAAAATCTTTAGAAATAGACGCATTCCGAGAAATAAATAAATGTATTTATAATTTTTCTCATTTATTAGGAAGTATTTCGGTCTATTATATTGGTATAAAGAATAAATTATATTCGCACGGAAAGAATCCAGAAATATTCAAATTTGATAAAATTGAAATTGATTTTCAAATAAATCAACAAGTGGTAAACATTTTGAAAGGTATATCAGATTTTAGCTTAATTATTGAATCAAATGAAATCGCAGTAATTCGATTTGATCATTTTAAAAAATATATTCAATTTAGAGTTGAAGATATTAAAGATTTTATTTTAGATTTCCAAAGATATTTATTTAAGAAAACGATAGAAGATTTATTAACCAAAGAAGGTATTTTTGAATTTAATAAAAAATGCGAAAAAATAAGCGATGATCTTTTTGCTATTCAATGTTATTTATTTGATTACCGAATTGAATTAATGAATTCACTATTTGGAGATATATTTGATATTAAGGTTCCCGTGCGGAGACCGAAAGATTCAAAATATAAACTTTTAACCGAAGTTGCCATTAAAGAGGAAGTCGAAAAGGAAGCAAGGGAAAGAGAATGTAGATATATAACAGTTAAAGACAGATCTTTTAATAACAATAATAAAGCACATTAATTTTAAGATTTTTTAGAATAAAGTTATTTTATAAGGAAATATAAAATGAGTAAAATTCCTATTGCTATAGATAATTCCGTACTGGGCGATTTAGTTGATCCAAATTTACCAAATAATAAAAAGGAAGATTATAATGCATTTCTTCAGATAATTGAATTAGATCATAAAGGTATTTTTGAGATTGGTATTCCAATTTCTACTACTATGATTGAAGAATCATGGTCAGGTAATATCAAAAGAGAAGCAGTAAGAAAAAAGATAGGATCTGCATGGAGATTATGGCCAGTTGTGGTAACTAAAAAACATAATGAAATATTAGACAAACAAATAGATTGTTTAATAAAAATAATGCAAGATAAAGGTGGTATTGATTCTAGAAATATTATTGTTTCAACAATTCATTCGAATTACTATTTAACTACTGATTATAAATATCTACGCCAATTTAGAGCGCAATTAAAAAGAATAAGAGAAGAGTGTGGAATAAAGAAGGAAATATTTACACCTTCTGAATTTCTTGAAAAATATAATAAAAAGGAAATTAAGGTTTTCCTTGAATAAATTATCTTAATAGGGGTGGATAAAAAATGACAAAGAATGATAGTTCAGATTTCAGTGCATTAGAAAAAAATTTGGTTGATATAATAAAGTCAATCGAACTTTGTTTAAATGCAAAATTACAACTTTCGAGCTTGGTATTATTATATTCTGGAATTGACATAGTAGCATGGTTGAATCGACCAGTTTCAAAAGAACGAGCAACCAGAGAAGATTTTATTAGCTGGGCAGATGATTATCTTTTACCAAATACTAACATTAAATACGAGGCAATTGATTTATATGCTGCGAGATGTGGAATAGTCCATTCGTATTCGTTTTCTTCTAGATTAAGCAAAAAGGGGGAGGCAAAAGAGATATATTACTCATACGGAAAAGCTAATATTAAATCATTACAAAATGATATAGATAGGAGACCTAAGAAAAATGCCGTTGCAATTCATATCAATGATTTATTAGAAGCATTTAAAGAAGGAATAGAGAAATTTAAACTATCAATAAAAAATGATAAAGAAAAAGAAAAAATTGTTTGCGGCAGAGCTAATAAATATTTTTTTGTTAATATGTCTTCTGATATCTATAAGAAGGCAGGCTTAGAGTAGATTTTATAATAAAAGTAATATTTTTTTAGGCTATCTCATGGAGGATAAATATCTATGGAAATGGATAAATCGGTCTTGGGAATAAAAAACTTAAAATATTGGAAATCTTTTTATAACTTTTTTAAAAGACTATTCTCTTTTTTTGATAAAATGCCAAAAGAAAGAATTCCCGAAAAAGATGAATTTTATCTAAAAATTGGTGATCAAGGAGAGATTATTTCTGAATCAAAACCGGCAATAAATTTTGTATTATTTTTAAAAGACAATATTGATATTATAATTGAATGGCCTGAATATACCGCATTATCTGATAATGCTATTTTTCTAAGCGCTGCTGGCACTGTATTTGAAGATAAAGATAATATTCATTTAAACAATAACTATATAAGAGCCATAGCTAGTATACTGTATAAAAAATTTAATTATTCATTTAAATTTAAAAAAAAGCTAGCATTTAATCAATATATGTTAGTTGAAAATTACATTTATTCTGACGATTTATTATTTGTAGTTAAAGCACCTATATATAATTTAGAAATAGAAAAAGAAGTTATCAAAATTGAAGGTGATATATATCTAAAAAAAATTGAAGAAGCCGATTTAAACTTATTTAACCCGTCTTTTACGAGTTTTGGACCTGGGGTGGATTATTATTTATTTTCATGTAAAACTTTAATAGAGACTGAAGAAAAAATAAAAAAAGGCAAAGCTTTTAGAGTAGGAGTTGATACGATTAGCAATATTAATAGAACTATTTCTTCTCTATCCGTATATAAAAAAAATACAATTGGAATAGGCCCAATTTTTTCTAAACCTAAAAATTTTTGGTCAATGTTTTCTGGTATTCATTCATCATCTATACCTAACGAAACCTATATTCATTATGATAAATCTATTTTAGAAAAAAAAGACATTAGGCCATTTAAATTGTTTTGGAAGGAATATAATAATTCTGCAAAAATAAATTCTTGGCTAGATTTAGCAGAAAGAAGATTGTTAAGAATGTTTTATAAAATGCGAATTGAAGATCAAATTGTTGATATAATGATTATTTTTGAAATGCTTTTTTTACTTGAAGGAGATGGTGAATTAAAATATCGATTGTCAGTAAGAGGAGCCATCTTACTAGGCAAAAACTACAAAGAAAGAATTTTCATACAGAAAGTATTTAAAATATCATACGATATTAGAAGTAGTATTGTGCATAATGGCATTGTTTCTAAGAAAAATAAAGAACAACTTGATAAATTAGGGATGAATTTAAATGAATTATACGAAAAATTACAATATTATCTTTTTAAAAGTATTAAGATTTTTACAAAAAACCCAGATATCAGGGATAATTTTGAAGATATTATATTTCGATAAAATAAATTTAATAAATAATGGGAACAGGCACCTATTTTCATGAGTTAAAAATAGATGAAAAGAATATTTTTTTTGGAGAACATGAATTCCGAATGAATTCTGGGAATGGTGTTAGCTCAATAATCCGATAACTTTTTCTAATTTTTCATAAAAGAACTTGATTGTGGTACTGTTAGTGTGGGAAGAAAAAGATTGAGGGAGAAAATCTTTAATAATACTAACTTGAAGGATTTATTTAAAAGAATAAAATGTATTTGTCAAGAACAAGGATTTGATCCAGGTAATTCCTAGTGTTTATTTGTTCCATGTTTCCACAGATAAAGCGAATTATTTATAAACATAGAATGAAATAGGAAATGATAAATATGTTAAAAAAAAGAAATATTACCAGTCCACTTAGAAGTGGTTTTGATTATCAAGATCTTTGGACACTTAAATTAATTGGAGAATGGCTTTTAAATCCCGATGAATATAAATGGATCCAAATTGAGGCCAACCCTACCGAAACACAATTTTTTCTTGACGACATAATCCTATTAGATGCCAATGATAAATACTATCTTTATCAAGCTAAATTTAAAGCAGATGAACAATATCAGTGGGATTGGGATGATTTTTTAAAAAACAGAAAGGGTAAAAACGATAGTAACTTGCCATCATTACTTAATAAATGGGCTACTTCGTTTACACATTTAGAAAATGAAAATATTAAAGAAGCTGCTCTTGTTACTAATGGTTGGTTTTCAGAAGAGATACAGAAATATTTATCCAATCAAAAAATTGATATTAAGAAACTAAAAGAAGAAGATTTTAACTTATATAAAAAAATAGAAAATGAAATAGGCAATAAAAAAACTGTTAAAGATTTTTTTAATAAATTTAGATTTATCTTTGAAAATAAAAATATAGATGATATTGAGAAAATAATAGAAGAAATATTCTTCAATTCACTAAATGCAACTATCCATGGTGTCAACAGTTTATTATTAGAAATAAAAAGAGAAGCAAGGAAACAGTACACTAATAAACTTACGATAGGACAAGTTAGAAAATGGTGCGAATTTGATAATCCAAGACCCCTAAATGAAAATTATGAAGTCCCACTTGATTTTCAATTTTTTGACGAAGCCACTCATAATGATATTTTTCAAGACTTACAAAATGCTAATGGTGGGATAAAAGTTATTTACGGTAAACCTGGCACTGGAAAAAGCGTGTACCTTTCAGAATTATCTAACATACTTAAAGAGCAAAAAATTGTGACCATAAAGCATCATTATCATATTAATCCCTCTGCTACTAATTCCTTTGAAAGATTAAATTCCAACAGGGTTATTGAAGCAATTAAAGCGCAATTTAAAAGTCCTAATTACAAAAAATATTTGGGAGATTTGGCAAACAAAAATTCTTGCGAAATACCACTAAGAGAATTTATTTCTTCAGTTGCACAAAATTTATTGAAAGATGGAAAAAGCTTTGTAATCATAATTGATGGGCTTGATCATGTTATTAGAGAAAGTGATGATAAAGAATTAAAAAATTTTTTAAAGGAAATTTTTTATCCTCAAAAAGGATTGTGGATTGTTTTTGGAATGCAACCACAAGTTAGAAATGAACTGCCTTTGCAATCAATATTTAATAAATGCCCGGAAAAACATTGGATAGAAATAAAAGGTTTAAACAAAAAAGCTGTTTTTCGAATAATTAAAGAAAATATATTAAACTTAAATTTACCTCAAGATGGAAGAAATTTTAATGATTTGAAAAACAAATTATATGGAATTAATAAAGGAAATCCTCTTCATCTTCGCTATATTTTAGCTCAATTAAAAAATCGTTTAAAGAATATTCTTGTTACCGAATATGAATGTAAAAATATTATACCTTATGCTGATAATATTAAAGAATACTATACTTCTCTTTGGGAAACATTAGATGAAAATACAAAATCTTTTTTGCTAACTTTTATTAGCGTTAGTTTTCAATTTACTTATAATCAATTTATAGAATGTATCTCATCTTTTAATAAATCTATCACAACTATCAGCCAAGGTTTTAAAAAAGTTGAACATTTAATTGTTACTGATCCAAGAAGCAAATTAAGAATATATCATAGTAGTTTTAAAGTATTTTTATTAGATCAGCCAGAATGGAAACAACAAGAAAAAATTATAAAAAAGAGTGTTAAAAGTTGGTTGGAAAATTCAAAATGTGAAAATTTAAAATGGGCAGAACTTAGGAAGCTTGAATACGAATTAGGTAATGATAAGCCAATTTTAGAAATTGATAGAGAATGGCTTATTGAATCTATAGCTAATTTCAGAAATTCAAGCCAAATTGAATCACAATTAGAACTTTGCTCTAAAGCTGCGTTTGGGAAAAATAATTTTGCTAAAACTCTTAAAATTTCCCATCTCAATACTTATTATAAAAACGCGCAGGATTTTGTTAAAGAATCTGCAGGATTAATTGCGATAGAAGCTATTAAGGCAAATATTAATTTTATTGATGAGCTTATGTTAGACGAACTACCTTCTGATGTTTTAGTTATAGTTGCTGATATTGCAAACCAATATGGAAAGTTTTATATCATTGATGAAATTATTGAAATTTTGGAAGGAAGATTAGATTTTCAAGAATATAGAGTTGCAGAGATACCTTTGTCTACTGAAGCAATTATAAAAATAATTCCATATGATAGGAAGCATCAAGTAAAAAAAATTCATAGATACATAATTCAATTTAGAGATCTTAAAATAACGTGTTTACTTTTTGAATATTATGCTAAAAAACTATTGTCTCTAGGTCAAAAAACCAAAGTTACTCATTTGCTAAAAACTGAACTAAATGAAGATGAAAAGCAAGTAGTTTTAGGATGTTGTGTAAAATATGACCTAGAGCAACAAACATCAGAATTTAAAAAGTTTGTTGAAGCAAATAAAAACAATTCCGTTTTAGAGCAAATTTATTTAATTTTTCAAGGTAATAAATTATCTAATTTACCTGAACTACCTGACTACAAAGATTTTCCTTTAACTATTAAAGAATATGGTGATGAGCGTAAAAAATGGGCAATGAAATTTTATAATCTCTTTTTAGTTGGATTAATTTATGCATTATCTAATAGACAAACAGAAATTGAGCAATGGTTAAAATCTGTTCCTTCTCAATGGTTTGCGCAAGCAACCATAAGATTGCTTAATTCAGCTTTAAAAATTGGAAAGACTATCCAAGAAAAAAATAAAATCGATTACAAGGATATTTTTAATGAATTTAATACTCTTCCAGATCTTAAATGGCCAGATGATAAAGATAGATTTGGATTTAAATTTGCTCTTAAAAGTGCTTTGACGAATATCTTAAAAGACATTATCCTTATTAAGCATTTTTTAAATGAAAATATCTTAATCGAAGGAAACTCTTATGAAGAAATTATTTCAACTCCATTTTTCCTACAGGATGCTATATTTGAACTTGTAATTGAATTAGAACAACCAATTTTAAAAAACAATATATATGAGAAAATTGTTAGAAAAAAAGTTCAGGAACTTGAAAACACAATTAATGAATTTCCGGAAAGATCAGAAAAATATGCAAAATTAGCAAAGCTTTCTGCTTTATTTAATGAGCAAAAAAGATCTAAAGATTTGATTATGAAAGCAGCGAACAATTTATTAGGATATGGATATCATAAAGATATATATTTATTTGAAGTGTTAGAGTCAATAGAATTGTGTGCAAAAAGTGGAATAAATTCGAAAAAAATAGAAGAATGGACACAGAGAATTATTCCTCTTATATCAAATGTCGGAAAATATACAGATGGAGATGAGACCAATCATTTGCCAAATTATTTGGCTGATTTTCTTTCAAAATTCGATAAATACCTATTATTTAAATTTCATTTTAATCAAGCAGATAAAGAAGAACTATATCCTGCACAAGATTCTTTTAAATATGTCATTCGTTCACTTTCTTTTTTTAAAGATGCGGAAATTGCATTAGCTACAACTGCTTTAGATAAAGATTCTCTGAATGAATTAAAAGAAAAAACAAAAGCATTAACAGGTGCAAAAGCTTCTCTTAAAGTTATTGAGAAATATTTAGGTAAAATAAATTATAAGGATGAAGAACATAGTAATTCTCATGACTTTAAAGAAAAAAAAATAAATTATGCTAAAGTATCTCCTCGTAAACTAGAAGAGCATTTAAATAAACTGAAAACAAAGTGGAATGTTGGAGAGTATATTACTGGGTGGGCAAAATATTGGTTAGATCAGGGGAATAAACAGGAAATCTACAACCTCATTAAATCAGTCACTTTTCAAAAAGAGGATCTAAACTATGTTTCTGGAGAACTATTAGACATCTTGTATCCCCTATCTTATGAATTTGGTAATGAAGAAGCTTTTAATTTTTTGTGTCATGCACAAATAAATGATCATGGATGGAGTATATACTGGACAGACAAGAAAAAAGCGGAAAAGAGATGGCAATTTGTAAAAGAAAAGTATCCAAAAAGATATTTAGAGTTTTTCAAAAATAGTGTGGGTGCTGGATTCCCGCAATCACGCAGTGTAGATTTTTTCATTCGTTTTAATGATTTAAGCAAAGCCATAGAAATTACTGAAGCAAGTGTCGAATTTGCAGAAGAATTAATGGTTGACTTAAATCTTCCAAATCCAGATTGGGCTAAAAATGATTTTTACCCGACAGATGAGGTTGATTTACTTTTTCAACGTTTAGTTTGGCCAAGCTCATTAGTACGTGAAAGAGCAGCAACCGCTATCGGGAATTTATTAGCTGACTCATCAGAAAAAGAAGAAATATACAAAAGACTTTTAAAGTGGATAAGTAATTGGAAAGTTGAAAGTATTATTGCAATGGGTTTACTATCAATAAATAAAGCTTTCCAAGTTTGTAAAAAGAAAAGCGACTTATCGTTTGTTAAAATTGAAAATATCATTAGTTCGATTCAAGCAAATTCAATTATTATTGAAGAATTACTTAAAGAAATTGCTTCAGAAACTAAAGAAAAAATAAATAGAGTTCCTCAGTATGCAATTTTAAAAGAATTAAAACTTTCTTATGAGGTAAATTATTTTTTTAATGAATATATAAAAATGATTCTCGCACCGATATATTTTATTAGAGCACAAGAAATAGAGGAAAAAACAAGAAAGCCTTTTATTAAAATATGGGCATATAATGCAGAAATGCTTGCTAAGAAAGAAAATATTGAACTTGATTCATATCACTATTTTTATGGTCGTCATAAAAACGATAAATTTTTAATAGGATTTTCAACTAAGGTAAGCGAAATTTATCGTTCTGCGTTCTTACGTGTATTACATAATTTTTACAGCGAAAAATTGATCCCACCAGATTTTTACTTAGAATATTCTTTTGCTACCTTACCAGTGGATTTATCTTTTTGGAATATTTTACCAAATAGAGTTCCAGAATGGTGGCCAAAACTAATAGGCTCTAAAGATAGTGGTAAAAAAGAGAAACTTTCTACAATACAATTGAAAGAACCCATTGAAAATATAATTAAGTATAATAAAAATAACAAAATTGTTCTTGCTGCAGAAGGAGCTATCAGATTAGTAAAGGGATGGGAAGAAAATCCAAAACATTCTTTTTCTTTAATTGGATTTGGATATAAGGTAGTTGGATCGGATTTTCCAAAACCGGAAGAAGTGACAAAAGAAATATTACATTCCTCGCAAACTCTTCTTACACCAACAAAAGCAGAGCACCCAATAAGTTTTTTAAAAAATTCCCTTCTCTTTGATATTTTTTCTGAACCTATTCAAATTAAAGATTTATTAGTATTTCCTCTAATTACAAGGAATATATATTTAACAATAAACTTGTGGCAATATTTTAGAATTAGAAACCAATCATTTAATATTGTTAGTGAATTACGTTCTGGTTTAAGCATTTCTATTAAATATAATAGATGGGTATATAAAGACCAAAATAATAATGAGGTAGTTATTTTTAAAGATTGGTTGGAGGGATTACAAGAAAGATATGAATTTGAGATGCCAATACCACATGCAAACTATGTATTGATTGATAATAATTTTTTAACTAAAAAGCTAAAAGAATATGAATTAAGACTAGGCTACATATTAAAAACAACTTTTAGAGATAAAAAATATAGTCATGAGGAAGTACAAAAAATGGAAAACTATAAATTTCTAAATGTTAGTAAGATTATTTTATAATTATTACAGAGACTATTATATTAGTTTAATAATTTGGAAATTTTTTCTAACTTTTCGTAAAGGATTTAGTAGTGAGCCTTATACATATTGAAGGTTTATTAGGAATAATGTAAAGAAAAGTGATGTGGTTATTTTAAAATAATAAAAAGCGAAGGGAAGGATATAAATGAAAAAATATAAGCCGGAATATCTAGAAGCAGCACACAAACATTCTATTTTTCATAAAAAAGAGATTTTTGAGAGTAATATTTGTGGTTGTTTTAGTTGTAAGAAAACTTTTTTGCCAACCGAAATTACAGAATGGTGTGATGAAAGTAACCACAATGGCTCAACAGCGATTTGCCCAAAATGTGGAATAGATTCTGTGCTTGGATCTAAATCAGGGTATTCGGTTGATGATATAGAATTTCTTAAGGAAATGAAGACGTATTGGTTTTAAATAGGTTAAAAGAATAATTCTTAACATTAAAAATAAGAAAGAAGGAATAAAATATAAAAAATCTATTTGCATTTTCAGATGAAGATTTAAAAAAATTGCTTGAATCTTATTCTAATGGTGTAAAGAAAACGAAGATGAAAGAAAATATCCAGAAAAAGATTTTTAAGAATATAAATATTAAACTTACAGAAAGGATTATAAATGGTTAATAAAAGTGATAAAGATTCACTAGAGGAATTTATTATTAATAATGAAAATCTAGAACATCTTGAAGATATTGTAAATGATTTTAATATATTTACTTCTTTAAATTTGATTAATAATGAGATAAAACATTCAAATTTTTTATCTTGGATAATGAACCCTAAAGAAAATCATAATCTAAAAGATTATTTTTTATCTTCATTATTAAAAGTAATTTCAATGAGAGCTTCTTCTTTAGGAATAAAGGCTCCTTCAATATTTGATATAGATAACTGGAGTTTTATAGAAACTGAGGTATTAAGAGAATGGCAAAATATTGATATTTTAATTAAAGATGATAATCATAAATTAATTTGTGTAATTGAAAATAAAATTTATTCAAAAGAACATTCCGGACAATTACGAAGATATAAAGAAATTGTTGAAGAAGAGTACCCTAATTATCAAAAAATGTTTGTATATTTAACTATTGAAGAGGATGAAGCGTCTGAAGATGAGTATTTGTCAATAAATTATCATGATATTATTAAAATAATAAAACATATTATAGATAATAAAAAAACTTCAATAGGAGAAGAAATATTTATATTTATATCTCATTATCGGGAAATGTTTAGGAGGTATATAATGGAAAATTCCGAAATACAAGAAATTTGTAGAAAAATTTACAATGGACATAAAAAAGCATTAGATCTTATATTCGAATATAAACCAGACTTATTAATGGAAATACAAGAATGTTTAATAGAAATAATAAAAAATGATTCGAATTTAATTTTAGATTTTTCAAGTAAGTCTTATATTAGGTTCATTACAAAAAAATTAGACTTTATCCCCAGAAAAGGAGAGGGATGGACTAAGTCTAAAAGAATTTTATTATTTGAATTTAAAAATAATCCTAATGGCGTAGGCTTGTATTTAATTATTGGTCCTGGTCCGAAAGAAATTAGAGAAAAATTATGTGAAATAGCACAAGATAACTTGAAGCTTTTTAATGTTGCCAACAGAAAATTTACCGGACAATGGTTTTCTATTTATAAAAAGTCGATAATAAAAGCAAAGAATTATGAAGATAAAGATATTTCAGAAATTAAAGAGTATTTTATAGAAAAAATAGAGAGTTTTAAAATAAATGATTTAGTAAAAATTGAGAAGGAAATTGAAAAATTCAAGCAAATAGAAAGTGAATAATTAAGGACAGGTGTCCCTATTTAAATTCTATTTAAATTAAGTGGAGAATTGCATAAAGACTAGTATTATAAGGTGGAGATGATAATGTATTTAGAAAATTTAACCATTGAAGGATATAAAAATTTTTGTAAACCTTTTGAAATTAAATTTTCAAAAGGACTTAATGTATTAGTTGGCGAAAATAGTACAGGTAAAAGTGCTATTATTGATGTGCTTCGACTTCTTCTACAGGAAAATGAATTTGGCAGAAGTTTAGTTTCTGATAAGGATTTCCATACACCTTTCAATGATCCTAAAAGTCCAGTAAACTTTTTTCGTATTTGTGGATTTTTTAATGAGCTTTCTAAACAAGAAAAAGTTGCTTTTCTCCCTTGGACCGATGAGCAAGGGAATGCTACATTAACACTGCAGGTTGAAAACAAATTAAATTCTCGTGGACGGTTTAAATGGGAATGTTGGGGAGGAGTTTCTAAATCTAGTATGTTTGAGAGAGAACTTTTTGAAACTATTCATTGTATCTATCTCCCCCCTCTTCGGGATGCGGAAGCAAAATTGAGTGAAGGGAGAGGGTCCAGACTAGCCAGGCTTTTAAGGAATTTGAATAAGCAGGAATTAAAAAAAGCAAAAAACGAAAATAAACTACATGAACTTGAAGAAGAAGTAAAAACTTTTAATGAGAAATTAATAGAAAGGGATTCTATTCAAAAAGCAAATAATCTTATTCGAGAACGATTGAAAGAGGTGTTAGGTACTGTTTTTGGACAAGATACCCAAATTCAATATTCAGAAACTAACTTCAATCGCATTGTTGAAAATTTACGATTGCTTTTTTTCCCCGATCTTAAAACTTCCGCTTCTTCTGAAATGTTTCGAAGCCTTGAACAGAATAGCTTGGGTTATAATAATTTGCTTTATTTTGCTACAGTGTTAGCAGAATTAACAGAAGAAAATACAGAAGATCCAAAATACCTTAAATTGCTTCTTATTGAAGAGCCGGAAGCGCATTTACATCCGCAGCTTCAAATTAAGCTTTTGAAATATCTAGAGAAGAAGACAAAAGAAAATAATGTGCAGATTATTGTAACAACACACTCGCCCGTTTTAGCATCGGCTGTTTCTATCGAATCAATCATACATCTATCCTATTCTTCGCAAAATACTTATAAAGCTGTTTCTATAAAGGATTGTAAGTTGGGTGAAAGCGCCAATTTTATTTCACGATGGTTGGACGTGACGAAATCAACATTGCTTTTTGCAAAAGGAATTATTTTGGTTGAAGGAATTGCGGAAGCCATGCTTTTGCCGGAATTGTCTAAAGTAGTTCTTAAGAAAAAAAATGTAAAGTTGAAACAAAAAGAATCATTATCCTCTCAGAATGATGAAGATGGTAATAGAAATACTAAACAAAAAGATTTATTTCTATACTCACTTGAAGAAGCAGGAGTATCCGTTATCAATATGAATGGTATTTATTTTCAACATTTTATGCAGCTTTTTTGTGACGTTAAAGATAATAATCATGAAGGTAAGATTCCTATTAGATGTGCTGGGATTACAGATAAAGACCCAAAGGAAGATCTGGAATCAGAACAGAGTACGAATCCGGCTTTAGCTTTGGTTCCAAAAATCAATACCTCACGATATGCTAAATTATATGTAAGTAAGTATAAAACTTTTGAATTTGATTTAGCTATGGAGGGGGATAATTATAAATTAATGATTGAGACATTAATTAAATTGTGGCCTTCTGAAGGTAAAATAAAAAAAGAATTAATTGATGGGTTAAAAAAAGATTTTAAAAACGATTTAAATAAGAAAATTGAAATTGCAAGAATTATTTTAAAACGAATTGAAGACAATAGAATTGGGAAAGGTCGTTTCTCTCAAGTACTAGCTGAGAATATTTTTGCACATAATAACTTTTTTATTCCAGAATATATCCAAAAAGCCATTATTTGGGTATGCGAAGTAAATCTCGATGGATAAACAGCAGATGATTGAAACGGTTTGCCGAAGAATTTTTCCTCAGAGAAAAAAAGACGACATTTGCAAACCATCAGATTGTAGTCTTTATCCCAGAGATCATAAGAAATGTCGTATTGTAGAGAAAACAGAGAAACAGTTAGATTACGTACTATCTTCAATTACAGATAACATTTTCTTAAAAGCATGTCCGGGAAGTGGAAAAACGGAAGTAATAGGATTGAAAGCAGCTTATGAATTTCAATTATGGAAGCAGAGAAATAGCGGTATTGCAATCCTGACATTTACAAATAATGCCGCTGATACTATTCGGGAACGAGTTCAGCAATTTGCGGGTATTGGAAAAGCCGCTTACCCTCATTTTATTGGCACGATCGATAGCTGGTTGCATGGTTATTTAGCACATCCCTTTGGTTATCTAAATACAGGCTATGAAGATGAGAAAGGGGATAGAAGTATTAAGGTTGTTGAGGATGATATTTCCGAAGGATGGATAAATAATTATAGGTGTAAGACAAATTATTATTTTGAAGATAAAAAAGGTAAATTAAAGTTCATACCACTTTATGCTAATAAGATACGATTTGATGTTGAAAATAGGAGATGGGAGATAAAAATACCAGGAAGTAGTAAATATTTTTCAGACGAACATTATTTTGCTTCTTGGGCGTTTCAGAAATTTATTTCGGATAAGCCTTGGTTGACTTTGGAATGCATGAGAAAGGGATTTTTAGAGGCAAAACAAAAATTTTTACAAGATGGATATGGTACATATCACGATATTGAATATATATGTTACCAATTATTACAAAAGCACACTAATATTACCCAAAGATTGTCTCGAAGGTTTCCTTTTATCATAATTGATGAATGTCAAGATTTGTCATGGATTCAACTTGAAATATTTAACTTTCTCAAACAGTACAGAGGGTTATTACATATTGTTGGTGACCTAAATCAGGCAATTTATGAATTTAAAAAAGTTGATCCTAAAAAAGTAGAAAGTTTTATTTCTAATAATAATTTTTCCCAATTAAATTTATCAGATAATTTCAGAAGTTGCCAGCCAATAGTTAATTTATGTCAGAAAATAGTTCAAGGAGATTATGTTATTGGGAAGGAATCATTACCTCATCATGAACCGTGTATTTATTTTCAATATAAAAAAGATAAGTTATCTGTTTTGCCTAATCAATTTGAGCAACATCTTAAGAAATTAGGGATTAGTATTGAAAAGTCAGTTATTTTAGCACGAGGATGGTCAACGGTTTATAAATTGTATGCTTTAGATAAAGAGCAAGCCGGTAAACCGCAATTTCAGATGGCTATGGCAATTTATTTCTGGAGTAAGGAAAATAACGAATTAGAAGATGAAGCATTGAAATGTTTGGGGAAGTTTATAGCTAAGAAATATTTTAAGGATAAACACCGTAATTCACGTCAATATTATTGTCCAAGTATTGTCGATTCACCTATGCGATGGCGTTTCTTCCTATCAGGAATTCTTAGCGAAATTTTTAAAAATAATTGTGACATGAATGATTTATGTAAGACTTGGGTAGATTGGGCAGGATGTGTAAGAAAGCAATTTAATCAAATTGCAAATAATTGTCTTTCGATTTTACAAAGTGTTGATTCCTCATTTGAAAAGATCGACGGTAGAAGTTTTAAGGTCCCTAATGGGTTGGGAAGAAAAAAAGTTATTGATACGCTAATTTTAAGCAATGAAAACTCTACGAAAATACAAATCACTACAATTCACAAAGTGAAAGGCAAGACATTTGATGCTGTTTTATTAGTATCTTCTCCTGATGCAAGAGGGGCTAAAGGTGGATATTGGGGGGAATGGTTAGAAGATGTTAACGCGGAATCTGCTCGTTTTTCTTATGTTGCTAGCTCTAGACCAAGAAGGTTGTTAGCTTGGGCAATACCCGAGACAAAAGATTTAACCGAAATTGAAAAATTAGGATTTAATAGTGTGACAGGGGCGTACTAGTTCAATAATTGGATAACTTTTTCTAACTTTTAACATGGGAGAATACAATCCCTTGGCAAGTTATTATTGCACTTTCATCATATTTTAAAAAAATACAATAAGTCAAATGCTAAAATCAGATACCATTTATCCCTCTAATAAAAAGGAAATAAAATGATAAAAACTGATATTGGAGAATATATTGTAGGTGCATATCTAAAAATTATCAAAAAATGTGATTTTGTTGATTACAATGTTAGACCTCCCGTTGGGGGACTTGAAGGGTTAAATGAGTTAGATGTAGTGGGGTTGGATTTTAAAAATAAAACTGCCTATCTTTGCGAAGTTACTACGCACATAACAGGACTTTTGTATAAAGACAACAAAACTACTATTGAAAAAATAAAGATAAAATATAAGAGACAAAAAGAATATGCTAATAAATATCTTCCAGGTTTTTTAAAAAGACATTTTATGTTTTGGTCACCTGTAGTCCCAAAAGGATATATCACCAAAGAACTCGAAAAGATTGATGGATTGGAGCTGGTCATTAATAAGAAATACGCTCAATGTATAGATGAATTGAGAATAAAAGCAAAAGAATTGACAAACGATGTTGGGAATCCATTTTTCAGGATGCTTCAGATATTAGAACACCTAAGGAGCTAATAGAGTATACACACTACGAGCTTATGCGCTTGCCTTTCGGAACATTATTCCATTCGGTTACAACGTCGTATATACTGGAGATACTTGAGAAATCAGATTAAATATGTATAAGGTATTAAAATGAAATTTTTTCTATTCTCAAAAATATCATTTGAAATTCCTGATCCTATCGCTTTAATCGAATGCTACTGTTACCAAAATGATATTTATTCCAAGTATGACCTTCTGGAAGATAAGAAAATTGAGGATGTAAATAAAATTGGTGCACGTATCAGGAAAGACGTACTTTTAGAATGTAAAACAATAACTGAAAAAATAAAGAGTGTAAATATATTTGAATATAACCTTGAGCAATTTTTAAGCTTGGGTGAGAAAGATAGAAATGAACAGATTAAAGAACTAAATGAATTTGTTATTCAGAAGTTGTTAAAAATTAATGGTATTGCTTTATCTACTACTACCAAAATTCTGCATACGCTTTACCCAAAAATTATTCCCATGATTGATAACCCCCTTCAAAATAAGTATCGTGAAAAAATTAATACTGCATGGACGGAGAAACAAGCCGATAAAATCTTTATTGATTTTTATAAAAATCTACAAATAGAATCTAATCGGAAAAATTTAAATTATATCTTTGATAAATTATTGGAAAATAATATTCAACATTTAAGTAAGATAAGAATATTTGATATTCTCTGGTGGTCATATCTGAAAGCTGAGAAATTAAGGGAAGAAAAAGGGATTAATTGGACTACGATAAAATAATAAACGGAAATTAATTATTTTTATTTAATTAAAATTTTGTGAAATATTGAATAGGAGAAAAAGAAAGTGAAAATTTTAAATAAATTGACATCGGGATTATTTGTAATTATAGGAATATTATTTTGTGTAATACTCTTAAACACTTCTTTTATCTTTGCTTCAGAGACAATTGATGT
>Ga0307379_10001468_pt1 | contig 37251 bp, 29 predicted proteins | sample UN2MG_FD_202237 | JGI IMG/M metagenome (GOLD analysis project Ga0307379, IMG submission 202237) | Soil microbial communities from Risofladan, Vaasa, Finland - UN-2 | ecosystem: Environmental > Terrestrial > Soil > Coastal area > Acid sulfate soil | place: Finland: Risofladan, Vaasa | collected...
CATCGGCGCCGACTTCTGGCCTGTCGGAAGAGACAAGAGAGGCCGACGGCGAGGCCGCCCCGGCGACCGCTATCCGCAGAGCATGTGGCATAGCTGCAATCTCAGCACCCACATGCTGAATCCCGGCCCCGACGGCCCGGTCGCCACGGCTCGCTACGAGATGCTTCGGGAAGGGATGCAGAATTGCGAAGCCCGTATCGCCATTGAGAGCGTCCTCACCGACGATGCCCGGAAAGCCAGGCTCCCCGCCGACCTGGCCGCCAAATGCCAGCAACTGCTCGACGACCGCATCTGGCAAGCCCTGAAGGGTTTCAGCGGCCTACAGCTCTCGGGCCGCGTCTACACGACCTACACCCGCTACGGCAACATCTTCTACTACAACGCCGGCGGCGCCGCCGGCGCGTACTGGTATGCCGGTTCCGGCTGGCAGGATCGCGAGCAGCAGCTCTATACCCTCGCCGGCGAGGTGCAGCGAAAAATGGGCAGGAAGTAGCAGCCAAGCGAAGCCGGCGCTCGCGGTCTTCTTCGGCAACTCAATGTTGTCGATGGTGCGTCGACCATCGCGTCTTGGTCAGAACAGCTGACACTGTCCCTGTGGGTCCCGAAGACTCCATCCGGGCCAGAAAGCGGTGGCCGAATGGGCTTGTGCGCCCCCGCCAGCGGCGCGCGGCAGAATGGCTGGCGGCCAAGCAAACGTGAGTGCTTACGATCCAAAGTCATGATGGCGCGCCTGCCAGGGATGCCGAGGAGTATGATTGTGGGATGTTCTGGTGTGGAGAGACGGGAAGGATCGAGTTTGCGGTACGCGCCGCGCGAACGGCCATTGAGCAACAGGAGATAAAGGCATGAAGACGATGACCATGTTGTCCCTCGCTGGGGTCGCACTGCTGGCGGGACTGTGCCAGGCGCAACCCGCGCCCAAGCCGGCTGCACCGGCCATGACGCTGACCAAAATGGACGAGGCGAAACGAAAAGACTGGCTCGCCCGCTGGGACAAGAACATCTCCGGGGAGGCCAAGGGCTACCGCACGTGCGACCGTGCCGTGGGCGAGGACATTGCCTGGACGATGACGCCCATCATGGACGGCTTCTACTACGGGTACATGGCCACCAAGGACACCAAGTACGTGGACATGCTGGTGGACTGGACCGACTCCCTGATCAAGCGTGCAGTGAAGGAGCCGGACGGATACGTCGGCTGGCCGGGCAAAGACCCCCACGGCACGCAGGTGGACAATCTCGACCGTCTCTTCGGGGACAGCATGCTCAGCGATGCGATGGTGTTCCGCCCCATCGTGCTGATGTCCGGCGAGATCCTCAAGACCCCCGCGCTGAAGGCCAAGTACAGCGCGAAGGCCGAGAGCTATCTGAAGCTCGCCGAGCAGTTGTACGAGAAGTGGGACAAGCGCGGCGGGTGGCGACAGACCAAGGACGGCCGGATGATTTCGGTGGTGGGGTATTACGGCCTCGACAAGGATGGGAAGTGGACCGCCGGGCCGGAGGCGAGGCATGACCCCAACCTGGCCTTCTCGCACCCCAATAACAAGGCCAACCACGTCGCCCGCTGGATGCTGGCCCTATGGGACGTCACCGCCAAGCCGGTCTACAAGGAGCACGCCGAAAAGTGGTTCACGCTGCTCAGAAGCCGGCTGACGCTCAAGGGCGACGGCACCTACAAGATCTGGAACTACTGGCAGCCGGCCGGGCCGTGGGACTACAAGCCCGGCGGAAGTAACACCAAACACTGGGTGGGCGTCCATCCCAACAGCGGGTACTACCAGATCGACACCACCGGCATTGTAGATGCCTACGAGCACGGCCTGGTCTTCACCAAGGCGGACATCGACCACTTGATCGACACGGCCAAGACGACCTGGGTGGGAAGCAGCCCTGGCGGCCCGGTGCCGGGCATGGCGGTCTCCTTCCAGCCGGCCACGGGCACGGCGAAGGCGGTCAATGCCTGCTTCCCGAACTCGAAGACGGCCGAGCCGGCCTCCGCGGGTAGCGGGGCCTTGAGCGGCAAGGTGGTCAGCGTCGAGTGGGACGCCAAAACGAACAAGGGCAAGATCGTCGTGCAGCCCAGGGACCCCTCCGCGGCCCAGGTGACGATCGAAACGGACAAGAACACGAAGGTCCGGGTCCTGCGGATGTGGTCCGCCCTGACGCCCTATGATGTCGAAATCCAGAGGAACTGCGAGGCAACCGAGAACCCGGACGGCTGGGGAGGCCTGTCCGGTGCGTCGTACTACCTCATGCTCCAATCGCGGCTGGTCAAGTAGTGGTTCCTCCCGGCAGCCAGGAGTCCAGCAGTAACGATCCGTGGTAGATGAGTGCGTCATCAGGAGAACGACTATGCTCGTGGCGAAGCTGAGCGTCATGGTTGTGGGCGTGATTCCCGTATGCATGGTTTGGGCAGTGGGTGCGCCCGGGCAGGCCCGGGCGGCTACCTACGTCGTGGACCAGGCGGCCCCCGGCGCGGCGGACACCAACCCCGGGACCGAAGAGAAGCCATGGAAGACGGTGCAGCATGCGGCCGACGCGGTCAAGCCGGGCGACATCGTCTGCGTCCTGGCGGGCAAGTACGCCGAGCGGGTCAAGGTCAAGACCAGCGGCGCGAAGGGCCAGCCCATCACGTTCCAGGCGATGCCGCGTCGCTCGGCGGTCGTCGAGGGGTTCGACCTGAAGGGCAGCTACATCCGCATCAAGGGATTCGAGATCACGGCCGGCAAGCCGGTCGTGGCGGTGCAGTTGGGCGGCAGTCACTGCGAGGTCCTGGACAACTACATCCACGACATGATGGCCGGCGTCAGCGGCAGGCCAGGCCCCGGCGGGCCGCGGGGCTCCTCGACGGTCGCGCACAATCGCATCGCCTACAACAAGGTCTATCACTGCGAGTACGGCTTCGACCTGAGCGGTGAGGACTGGCTGGTGGAGAACAACGAGGTCAGCCGCCTCTTCATGTACGCCCCCGGCAACAGGAATGACGACTGCGACTACACCCGGTTCTTCGGCAAGGGGTGTGTGCAGCGGTACAACTACTACCACGGCAGCATACGCGAGGAGATCAGGACCGCGCACGTGGACTGCCTCCAGACGTTCCCGGGCAAGGGCGGGAGGTCGGTGGACCTGCTCTTCGAGCATAACGTCTGCTTCGACTTCCACCAGATGTGCATGGTGGAGAGGCTCGACCCCAACGCGGACCTGCGGAACTGGACCTTCCGCGGCAACATCGTCTCGACCGTCTCGCCAGGGCTGCGCGGCGGCTGGGGCCCGGACATCATCCATTGCGAGAACGTGACGATCGAGAACTGCACCATCACGTCGGTGGCCTGGTCCTGCATCGGCCTGCGGGACAAGACCTCGACCGGCGGGCAGATCCGCAACAACATCCTTGCCGACGCGGAGCGGGCCGTCATTGATGGCGACAGGGACTTCACTCCGTCCAGGCCGGTGATCGAATACAACCTGACGTTCCTCAAGACCAAGGACTGGCCGCTGGCGGGTGCGGCCAACATCAACAACAAGGATCCGCTCTTCGTGGATCACCAGAAGCGGGGTTTCCGTTTGCGCAAGGGCAGCCCGGCCATCGGGGCGGGCAAGGGCGGCGTGACGATCGGGGCCCTGGAGTACCCCAACGTGTATTACGTCGATCCTCGTCACCCGGCCGCCGCGGACGAACCGGCATGGGGCTATCCGGGCGTGCCGCTGGCGAGCCTGGCCAAGGCGTGCGCGGCGGCGAAGGCGGGCGAGACGATCGTGCTCCGCGGCGGAGTGTACCGGGAGACGTTGCACCCCGGGAGCGACGGAGTGACGGTGAGGGCGATGAAGGGCGAGAAGGTGACGATCAGCGGGGCGGACCTGATCGAAGGCTGGAAGCGCGAGGCGGACGGCAGTTGGTCGGCCCCCTTGGCGGCCGAGCCGAAGAAGGTTCTGCGCGACGGCCGGCCGTGGAGCGAGTTCAGCTATGACAAGGCTACCAAGCGAACCATGGTCAAGACGGGCGGCGACCCTCGCCTGCACGTCTTCGAGACGGTCGTGCGGGAGCAGGGCATCGACCTGGCCGGCAAGAAGGACGTGAAGGTCGAGGAGATCACGGTAGTTGACACACTGAAGGCTGTGCCTCCCGGAAACTCCGTCCGCCAGTGAGTTGATGCAAAGTCGGGTCGAACGAGGGGCGAGTTGGAGGGCGGTCGAGGTCAGTCGCGGGAGATCCTGCGAGGGAACCGACCTGCGGCCAAGGGACGTAAGTGCTTACGATCCAACAAGGACGAGGTGCTCGGGAGGGACAAGCACAGCAGCGGGGGGATTCGAACCTTCGGCCCTGCAGTTATGTCGGAGTTCTGGTGGCAACCTGGCGCAAGGCCTGGTGTCACAAGGCATGCCGAATTACTCTGGGGGACAACAGGCCGTCATGCGTGTGCAGACCTTTCCTGCACCCACGCCGACAGCTCCTCCCTCTGGTCCGGGTTGACCTCTGCCACGGCTTTGACGATTCCAACGAATTCCTCTGTCGTGAGTGGGAATATGCGACCTGTCATGCCCGGGCCAAAGCACTTGGGATCGCAACCTGTGGATCGAAGCTCGGAGAGAGTCAGCGGATGTTGCAGCCGGAATGCCGTAACTGCCGGCTTCAAATAGAACAAGTTGTACTGTCTGGAGCCCTTGTCGGCCTCCATGCCGGAGGAATCTGCCTGGCCTATCGCATGGATGGATTCGTCATCCACCTGATACAACACCACCAGATCGCCAGTCTGAATCTGCCGGATATACGCCATGCTCTGGGGACTTTTTGTGGAATTGCGGCCCCCCGAAGGGAACCGTTCACTGGAATCATTCTTGATTCCGTCGAGGTAAGCGTTGCAGTGCCACCCACGACGGCCGCCCTTGAGCATCAACCGGCTCTTCTGGATCCAAATACTCACAGAGTTCCTCACGATGGTTACGAAGACAATGGTTTATCGCGAATTGGACTTTTGTCCTCTTCCGCCAAGCAACTGATCCGCCCGACCATCGGGCGGCTTTCGTAGCCCCAAGTGCCGGCCGGCTATCCCTGGCAGGTTGCGTCCCCGCAGAGCCTGCCTTCGTTTCACCGGCTGGTCGTATTGTCCTTCTGCTGTCGCCCATCGTCAATCGGATTTCGCCTGCCTTCTCAAGCGGGGCTCTTCTCTGGCTGCTGTTGCCGTTTGGCCTTGCGGGCCTCTCGGGCGGCGGCCAGCTTGGGGGCTCGCACCGCCAAGCTGGCCTTGGCTCGCCTTGCGCCACAGTTCTGCCCCGCCCTCTGCAGGGCCGCTCTTCGGGCGACGGCTATGGGGATTCGGAGGCACCGTGCGGCTCGGCGGCGGAGGGGTCCGTGGCGTCGGCGCTCTTGCGGGCCTGTTTGACCAGGCGCTTCTGCTCCTTCTTCTTCTTCCTGGCGAGCTCTTTTTGTCGCTTCTCAAAGTTGAACTTTGGTCTTGCCAAGTCGACCACCTTTCGCCGTCGCCCGTTATTCCTGCCGGCGCGCCCTGCTTACGCTTGATATAGCTCGCGAGTGTTAGTACCGACCACCACGGCCGCCACCACCACCACCACCGTAGCCGCCTCGGCTGCCGCCGCGCGGCCGCTCCTCGCGAGGCTTGGCTTCGTTGACGGTCAGCGCGCGACCGGAGTGATCCTTGCCGTTCAGTGCGGCGATCGCCGCCTGGGCCTCCTGCTCGCCGGACATTTCGACAAAGCCGAAGCCTTTGCTGCGCCCGGTCATCTTGTCCATAATGACGTTGGCACTCTCGACTTCGCCGTACTGTGAGAACAACTGTGAGAGGTCCGCATCTTTCACGTCATAGCCGAGGTTTCCGACATACAACTTCTTGCCCATGAGAGTTCTCCTGTCATAAGGGCGTTTGGATCCTGCGTTCTGGCTTTCCCGGATCCATCCGAAAGGGGCTGCGATTCCGGCCCAGGGAGTCGAGAGCGGCAACCGCCGGCCCCAACCACGGCAATTATCATTCGCGACGCATTGAAAGTCAAGGCAGTAGCAGTAACGTAACTGTCCCAACGATTGTGGTGGATTCTGGCAGGGAGTCCTCTGAGAAGGTGGAGGTCAGATCACTTTTCGCAGATCACACACCCCTGCCTGCCCACGCAGGAAGAGGCACAGGTGCGGGTGGGCCAGCACCTTCGGCATCGACTTGAACCCCCGCATCGTCTTGGAGCGAATCTTGAACGTCAGCCCAATGACCCGCTCCGTGGCGTTGTTCGTCGGGTCCACCGGGTCGCCACTGACCTGCTCCCACGTCCGCTCCACGTGCTGCAACAACTGGTTGATCTTCCAGAGCAAGCCCTTGTGACAACGGATGTATCGACGCACCAACCGCTCCAGCTCCGCCGGCACTGTCGGTGGACGAGGCCGAAGGCGCAGCAACGCCAACAACTCCAGCATGCTCTGGGCCTCCAACGCCCGTTCCTCCGACACCACCTGACGGTATAGGTCGCTTGCCCGCTTGCACTTGCTCTTGAGCCAGTGCGTCAACCGGTGTTCTGTTGTTGTTTGGCTGGCGTCGCCCGCGTCGGGACGTCGCGTTGCGTCCGGGTATGTATTCGACCTCTTGAGCCATCGGCCCGGTCACAAGGAGATTCGGACGCGGGCGCGAAAGCGATCACCGTCCGCGGGTTCGATCCGCGGCTCCCCGTCATGGAGACCGTGGTACGGGCGAAGGCCATCGACCTTTCACGGACCAAAGGGCTGAAGCTGGAGAACATAGGTACGGCGAACACCCTCGGCGAATGACGGGAAGGACAGAGAGGACGACAATCGCACGAAGACGGGCCCCACGGGTGCGCAGCAGCCGCGTGCGTCTGCTCGGCCCCCGATTTGCCACGGCTCCTTCGCAGACGCGGCGCAGAGCCAAGCCCGATCTCTCATTCTCGCCTTTCTCCAGGTCCGAAGTCCGACTGGGCCCGAAAGGGGACGCACCGACCCCTCCCCGCGCGCCGCGTCGTCAGGCCAAGGCAGCCGCCCGCTTGCGGTCTATCGTCATCCGCATCGGCTTGCCGGCCAGGTAGAGTTTCAGTTCGTCGAGCATCACCTGGCCGTTACGGAGGCACTCGCCGTCCAGCGGTCCGCCGATGTGCGGCGTCATGACGACGTTGGGGAGCGTGTAGAGGAGCGAGTCCGGCCTGGGCGGCTCGGGCCAGGTTACGTCCAGGACGGCCCAGATGTCGGGGCGATCCCGGAGCGCCTGGATCATCTCGTCCTCGCGGATGACCGCCCCGCGCGCCGTGTTGATGAACGCCGCCCCCTGCTTCATCATCCGGAAGTGCTCGCCCGTGATCATCCCCTCCGTCTGCTTCAGCCACGGAGTATGGAGGGAGACCACGTCGCTTCGGCGGAAGATGTCCTCCAGCGAGACGAACTCCACGCCCAGTTCCCTCGCCACCTCGGGCCTGGCGGAGGTGGAGTAGGCCAGGACCTTCATATCGAAGTTCTTCAGGAGCTCGCAGACCCGCCGGCCGATCGACCCCAGCGAGATGACCCCCACGGTCGATCGATAGTCGCCCGGCACGGGGATCAGTTTCGGCCAGGCCCGCTGGTCCCGAACCTTCATCGCGAAGTACCACCCCCGCCGCAGGAGCCAGAGAATCTGCGACAGGGCGTAGTCCGCAACTGAGACGCCGTTGGCGTCCAGGGAGCAGGTGATGAGGATGCCGCGGTCCCAGAAGGCCTCCGTAACGACCTGACGCATGGAACCGGCGCTGTAGAAGACGGCCTTCAGGTTCGGTGCCGCCGCCAGGAACGCCTCGTCCATCTTCGGCCCTCCCCAGCCGGTGAAGAGAATCTCCATCGGTTCCAGGACCGAGGGATCCTCGGCGACTTCCTGCCTCGACAGCCGCGGGGCGCAGACGTCCACCAGGCGCGCGATCTCGGGGGCGACCTCCTTGAACATCAGCTTGTATGCGACTTCGGCGAGGATGTACAGGGCCTTGGGCTTGGACGCGGGCCTGGTCATTACGGAGTACCCTTTCTCTTCCAGCGATCGGACATCGGCATCAAGCCGCCCGCAAGAGCAGCGCTCGCGCGACAGTCTACTCCACGCGCGGTGTCTTGGCCATCTGCCGCGCCCGAAAACTCCATCCGGGCCAGAAGGCGGCGGCCCGCTCACTTCGACGATGCGGGCGTCGGGGCGCCCGTCGAGCTGAACATGATGTCCAGTGCCGGTTTGCCCACGCCGTCGACGGTCATCAACGCGATGACGTAGGATTTGCCGTCCTCCAGGACCAGGTTCTCCTGGGCTGTGCTGCCGATCCTCTTCCAGGAGTCGCTGCCGCCGCGGTCTCCGGCATGGCGGATGCATCGCACATCCGGCCCCCACTCGGTGATGCTGCCGGGACGCCTGCTGCGCTTCCAGAGCGCCCCTGTCCCGATGACTTCGTTCTTCTTGTCGCGCATTGCTTGCCACCAGATCGATGGCCAGGAAGTTGTGTAATCGCCGGGCCATGACATCCCTGCTCGGATGACCGTGCTACTGGCCATCGGCTCCTCACAGGGCCCTGAAGCCGAAGCCCTGCAGATGGGCCAGCTTCCGCAGCCGTTCTGACTGATGGCCGGGGATGCTGACGAGGTGATGCGGCCCGCCAGCCAGGCTGTAGCGCGTCAGGAAGTCGCCGACGGGCTCGTCGAGTTGGACCACCCAGTGCGGCACGTCGATCTCAGGCAGGGGGACCATGTCCTCGATTCGGGTTTCATAGGCCAAGTAGACGAACGCCCCGTTGCCATCCGGCACGACGGCAGTCAGGGTCACGGGGCCGGGCTCCAGCGTGAAGACCATGCCCACATAGGGCTCGACCCCGGGTGCCCAGAAGTCCTTCCTGACGAGCCTGACCTTACGGTCCGAGCGGGCCAGCGCCGGGTTGCACTCCTGCATGTGCATCATCAGCACTCGGTCGGCGGCGTAATCGATGGTGAACATCTCGGTGAAGTTGGCCGCGCCGCACAGCCGGAATGCCTGGGCCATGTGGGCGGCGGTCATGCGATCTCCTTCGCCGGCATAGCCCAAACCCTCGCCCATGAGCTTGTTGATGCCAAGGAACGGCAACGTGGGGCAGCGTTCGTCCTCGACCAGATCCAGAAAGCCCATCGTGAATGCGTCAAGGCAGTGTTCTTCGACCAGGCGGCGCAGAGCACACTCGATCGCGGCGGACGTGCGATGCAGTTCTGGCGTGACTTCTGGGGCGACATCATACTTCCTGGCATCTTCGGCAACCCTGGCCGCAACGTCGGCTTCATCCACCTGCTGGAGCAGGGCTGCCAGTTCTTCGACTTCAAGGTGGACGGTCTGCGGCCCCCATCTGGAGGCCATGAGCGGTTCGTCCACATCGAAATCGTCCATATCCTGGAACGGCCGGCCAAGAATGCCCACCCGGCACGTCCGCGCCCACGTCAATGTCCGGGCGGCCGCCAGCCAATCCCCAAGCCGCGTCAGCGCCGTGGCATCGGCGAAGTGCCCCGATTCCATGCCGAAGACCCGTCGGGCGCGGCACAGGACGCTCGTCAGATCCTGTGTGCCCTGAGTGACGTGATTCATCAGTACGTCGTCGTAGGTCAGTGCCGGTCCGAATGACTCGGCCTCTTGCGTATTCCAAATGACGACCGGGAGGTGTGTACCCGTGAGGGGCCCCCGGCTCGTGCCGCTGGTTGTATAGCTGACGGGCAGCACAACCAATGCGTCCACCCCCTCCTTCTCAGCCTGGGCCACGAAACGGCCGATGTCCTCGCGGCGGAAACACAAGCGGCCTGAAACGACTGAAGCGACTGTTCCAATCTTGGACGCAAACCGATCGAACTGGTCGGCAAATCGGGCAACGGCCTCGGGCAACGCATGCTCATAGAGTTCCAGAGACAGGCCCAAGATCGCTACTCGGGGCTTGGCTCCTGAATCATCGTCCATAGGTCGCTCTCCTGGTCTGCAGCACAGCAGCGTGAAAGCAGGGATGGGCATCCATTCCGCGTAGTCTAGAAGGCCGCTTGGTACTGTCAACAGAAATACTCACATATTGGGTCAATAGATGATTGACCTACTCAGTTTATATGGTTATCATGCGCGTAGTGGTCATATGCTTGATTCCTGAGGCGATTTCGGCTGCCGGATTCCCCGATTTGCGCCCGTGATGTGGTTCTGGGCAGAGGCACCATGGTCGAAGCGGTGCGACAACGTCAGGAGCGACTGCTGGCCCTGCTGGACGAGCGCGGCGAGCTTGATGTGCCGTCGCTGGTCAGGGAATTGAACGCCTCGGAGGCCACGCTTCGTCGCGACCTTGCTGCACTGGAGGAAGCCGGGCAACTAGTCCGGACGTTTGGCGGGGCGCGATCGCTAGGCGCTTCGTCGCTCGTCGGTCGGACGTTTGGTGAGAAACGGCGGCGCATGCGGAAGGAGAAGGAGGCAATTGGGCGGTCGGCAGCATGCATGGTCGAGCCCGGCATGGTCGTTGCCTTGGACAGCGGGACAACAGTCTGGCGGATTGCGGCGTGCCTCAGGGACATCCCGGATCTGAAGATCATCACGACGGCCATGGCGGCCGTGGAAGAGCTCGGCCCGTCGGGCAAGCACAGTGTGCTGCTGGCTGGCGGCACGTTTCGCCTGAAGAACCTGGATTTCGCGGGGCCATCGACGATCGCCCAGCTCGGTACGGTGCGTGCCGACATTGCGTTTGTTGGGGCCGACAGCTTTGTTCCGGGCCGGGGCGCCTTCTCGGTTGATGAGACCAGCGCCGCCCTGGCCGCGGCGCTGGCCAGATGTGCCGACCACAGGGTCCTTGTCATGGACCACTCGAAGTTCGGCGCCAGTGGAAGCCACCTGATTCTAGCCCCCGCCGAAATAGACTGTCTGATCACTGACTCCGGCCTTGCTGCGCCTCTGCGCTCGCGCATCGAGGAGGACCCGTACAAGGTGATCTTGGCCGATTGAGCGGCTGTCATCAGGAGAAGGATGTCGATGGACGGATTGCTTGAACGGATCTACGGCATGACGAAGGCACAAATGGAGGCCTGCGGAAAGCACCTCATGGTGGGCGGGGGGACGCGCGGCGGACCGGTGCTGGAACGGGGCAAGGGCGTGCGCGTCTGGGACACGGATGGCAACGAATACATCGATTGCACCAGCCAGGGCTGGGCCCTCTACCTTGGCTACGCCCATGACGACATCAACCGAGTGATCCGCGAGCACATCGAGAACCTGTCGCACGTTCATCAGCCGTTCGATTCCAAGCCGCGCTTCTACCTTGCCTCGCGGCTTGCGTCGCTCGCGCCCGGTGACCTCAATCGGGTGTCGTTTACGGTCGGCGGCGGGCCGGCGGTCGAGGCGGCCATGAAGATCTGCGCCAAGAACGTGCCACAGTCCAGGGACTTCGTGTGTCTATTCGACAGCTATCACGGGACGACGCTCGGCACAATGGGCGCCTCGTGGATGTCGACCAAGTCCAACGGCCGCTATATCGGCGGCAGTCGGTTCCCGTCGCTGACGCGACCGTTCATTCGCATTCCGAATCCGGACACTTATCGTAATCCGTACGGCGTGGACACTGACACCTACGTCGACTACTGCCTGACGGCAGCCCGCGAAACACTGCGGCGCGGCATCGCCGGGCGACCGGCAGGCGTGATCGTGGAGCCGATCCAGGGCAGCGCCGGTCAGTTGATCCTGCCGAAGCGCTATCTCGAGGGCCTGCGCAAGCTGTGCGACGAGTTCGAGACCCTCCTGGTGTTCGACGAAATCCAGACCTTCGGCCGCATCGGAGAGATGTTCGCCGCCGATTACTTCGGCGTGACGCCGGACATCCTCGTGCTCGGCAAGGCCATCGGCGGCGGGCTGCCGCTGGCGGCGATCATCATCAGCGACAGGCTCGACGGGTTTGAGCCGGATATAGAGGAGCACCATACGTTTGCCAGTCCGACGGTGTCGATGGTCGCCGGGGCCAAGCTCCTGGAACTGTTGGAAGGGGGCGTTCTGGCCAATTGCCGCGAGATGGGCGCTTATCTGGCCAGGAACGTGCGGGACATGATGGGCGAGTTTCCGGAGATCGGAGATGTACGCCAGGCGGGGCTCCACATTGGCGTGGAGTTCGTCGAGGATCCCGAGAGCAAGGAGCCGATCCCCGATCAGACCGTGGCGATTCGCACGGCGGGGATGAGGAACGGGATCATCTTCGGTCTGGGCGGCGTGCGGCGCAACGTGCTGAAGATCAAGCCGCCGCTTATCATCAGCCGCCAGGAGTGTGACGAGGTGCTGGAGAAGCTCCGCATAAGCGTGAAGCAGGTCCTGCGCTAGAGGCGAGTGGCCGTGATCGAGTCGCAGATCAAACAGATGTCTGAGGTCCGGCGGCGTGCGGCTGCTCAATTGTCGCCATTTGACGCAAGCCTCTGGCTCGGACGGCCCGAGGGCTTTCCCCTTGTCGAGGAGATGGACGCCGGCCGATTGGCCGAGACTGCACGAGGGTACGGTATATGCGGGGGGCTTGTGTCCCACTGGCGAAGCAAGACGGTCTCGCCGCAGGCAGGCAACACGGCTCTGAGCGAATGCGCCGGCTCGCTGCCGGCCGGCCTCTTCACGGTCATGACGGGTCTGCCAATCATGCCGGGTGAGGCCGGCCCGCTGCCCGGGTCAGACGGGTCCCACACTTCCCTGAAGGGGGTCCGGGTTTTCCCTAGGTCCCACGGGTTCCCGCTGACCGACTGGTCGGTCGGCGGACTGTGCCGCTGGATGATCGAGCAAGGACTTCCGCTCTTCATCTGGCACACCGAACTCCAGTGGGCCGAGCTCTATGAATTGGCCCGGGCCTTTCCCGGCCTGGTGATTGTCGTCGAGAGCCAGCCGCAGAAGATCATCTACCATGTCCGCCCCCTTCATGCGGTTATGCGCGATCGCCCGAACGTGTCGGTAGAGGTGTCCAATCTGACCAACACTTCATTTGGCTGGCTCGTTGGCAGTTTCGGTCCCGAGCGATTTCTCTTCGGCAGCTTTCTTCCGGCCAACGATCCCCTGGTACCGATCGGCATGCTTGTCGACTCGGGGCTTCCCGAGGCGGACCAGATGCTCATCGCCGGCGGCAACCTGCGGCGCCTGATCGGGGAGGAGACGTCGTGAGAAGCCCATTCGTCGTCGACGCTCATGCTCACGTCGGGCTGCTGGGTCGCCTGCCGTGTAGAGAGATGTCTTTGGCCGCACACCTGGAGCGGATGGATCACCTTGGCATTCAGTTCACGATCTGCTCCGATCAGGAGGCGCTGAGTGAGGGTGGGCGCACCGGACTCGACACGGTGCGGCGAACATATGAGAGATCGGACGGGCGGATCCACGGTCTGGGCATCTTCGACCCGCGGTCATCCGATCGATGCCTCGGCGAGCTGCGCGATACTTTGGGGTGGCAGGGTCTTCGCGGCATCAAGATTCACCCGACGATGCAGGATACGCCGGCCGGCGATAGGACATACGAACCAGTGTGGCAGTTCGCCGAGGAACACGATCTGGCCATCCTGGCACATACCTGGAGCCGATCTTCCCACAATCCGGCCCAGGCGCTCTCGACGCCCGAGCAGTTCGAACCGTTCCTCAGGCGGTTTCCTGAGGTCCGATTCGTGTTGGGCCACGCCGGGGGCCGAGGGGAGGGCCGGATCGAGGCGGTGCGCCTGGCGCGGAACTACCCAAACGTCTACTTGGACTTCGCCGGCGATATCTTCTGCCGTCGGCTCGTCGAGACACTGGTGGCGTCGGTGGCGGCCGAGAAGGTACTGTTCGGCTCGGATTTTCCATGGACCAGTCCCGAGGCGCACCTGACGCGCGTGCTGCTGGCGCCGATCGACGAGGCGAGCAAGGCCCGGATCCTGCGCCATAACGCAATGGACGTGTTCAGAATCGAGGCGGAGGCATGCTCCCAATAGACCTCTCGGGTCGCGTAGCCCTTGTAGTGGGCGGCAGCCGGGGTATTGGTGTCGGCATTGTAGAAGCGCTGTGCCGTGCCGGCGCGAGGGTGGTGTTCACTCACCGCGGCTCGCCGCAGCGGCAGGCAACACTGGCCAACCTGCTCGAGCAGCTGCGGGGCGCGGATGGCCAAGCCGAAGACGTCGTCGCGGACGCCTGCGACCCGGCGCAGACAAAGCGTGTGATCGACGACATAGTGCGTCTTCACGGCAGGCTCGACATCCTGGTCTGCAACGTTGGCCAGACGCTTCGCCGTCCGGTGGACCAGGTGATCGATGATCAGTGGCGGCACTTCCTCGACATCAACCTGAGCTCGGCGTTCTACGCGGTTCGTGCTGCGCTTCCGCACATGGAAATGACCGGCCATGGGCGGATCGTCCTCATTGGATCTTCCGCCGTGTTCGACGGGGGTGGCGGGGCTATCGACTACGCGTCGGCTAAAGCGGGACTGCACGGCATGATGGCGTACCTGAACCGGAACTACGCCCGCAAAGGGATTCTGACCAACCTCGTTCATCCCTGCGTGATCGATACGGAACTGTTCCGCGAACGATACGACACCGAGGAGAAGAGGGCCGGTCTGGCCTCAACAGTCCCCGCCGGTCGACTGGGAACACCTGCGGACGTCGCCGGCCTGGTGGCCTTCCTGGTCTGCCCGCTCGGCGACTTTGTCTGCGGACAGGCCATTCTCGTTGACGGCGGTCGGACGCTCTTCAGGTAGCTTTATGGTCGGAGGCGGGGCAGATGAACTCACGCCAACGGATTCTCGCCAGCGTGGCCTTCCAGCCCGTTGATCGGCCGCCCTACGATTTCTTCGATGAGGCCGGCGACCTCTTCGTCGATGGCCGTTACCAGCCCGGTGAACGGCTGCGTCTCCGCTATGCCGAGCAGGTTGAGGCCCGTATCCGGTTCCACAGGAAGTTCCGTACCGATCTCATCTTCGACGCGCCGGTCCTGGTGCCCTCCGGGGTGCCGCACTCTGTGACACTGGCTCACGAAGGTCGGAAGATCAGCTCCCCGGAAACCGTTCTGAGTTCCATCAGCGGCATGGCCTGGAACGCCATGCCCCCGCCGGTAGTGGGGCCCGAACTGCTGCCCGAGCAGAGCCGGGGCACGGTAATCAAGAAGGTGGAGTGGGCCAACGGGCATAGTGCGAACGAGGCGCTCGACCTTGCCACCGGAACGACGGATGTGCTGCGATGCGCGTTCTCGTCACTCGGCGACATGCTGACGGGGCTCGATTGCCTGGCCGGCGACCTGCCGCACGCCGACTATACATTCGTGCGGCAGCTTCGCTCCGCCGTCGGGCCCGACGTCATGCTGTCCGGGACACTTACTGATCCGTTTTCGGCCATAGGTTGGCACTTGGGCAACGAGGCCCTGATGTATGCTCCCTACGACGATCCGAAGCTGCTCAGGCAACTGAGCGAAGCGGTCACGGAAATCGCGATCGCGACGGGCCTCGACATGGTTCGTCACGGCCTCGACATGATCCGAGTCGGTGCCGCCACGTGCTGCCTGCTGTCGCCCGAACTGTATCGGCAGTTCTGCCTGCCGGTTCATCAGACGCTGGTCCGGGCTATTCAGGCCGCCGGCGGCCTCGTCCACCTGCACCTCTGCGGGCGCGTCAAACACCTGTTGCCTCTGCTGGCCGAGACGGGGGCGGCGATCCTCGAGACGATCACGCCGCCGCCGCTGGGTGATACGACGTTACGTGAAGCCAAGGACGTGGTCGGCAAGACCATGTGCCTCAAGGGCAACCTGTTGCCCACGGGAGGGTTACTGAATGGAGAGCCGGCGGATTGTGTCGGGGAGGCCGAAGCGTGCCTCCGCGCCGGCGCGCCCGGCGGCGGCTTCATTCTCTCCGTTGCCGATAATCTGGCCCCGGGAACGCCCGAAGATAACCTGGCTGCCGTCGCGGAATTGCTGCAGGGTCCGAGTTTCAGTTCGTAGGCCGTGGTGTTGGTGCAGTGCGAATCGCAGCCCGCCCGGGAGGAGTACTATCATCATGAAACATGGGGACCTGTGGAAGCAGTTTGTGAGTCCCGACAACGCGTACCGCATGGCCCCGCTGATGCGTGTCAACGACGCGGTCACCCGGGAGGAGGCGTTGCGCCAAGTTCGGTCGCTCAAGAAGCAGGGCTGCGGCGGGCTATTCACCTACTGCGAGCATCTCGCCGATCAGGCGCCTTTCAGGTTCCTTTCGCAACAGTGGTGGGCTGCCGTGAAGGTTTTCGCGGAAGCCTGTGTCAAGGAAGGCCTGGATTTCTGGGCCTACGACGAGCAGGACTGGCCCAGCGGCACGTGCGGAGGGCAGCTCGTTGAGCAGAACCCCGAAATGGGGTGGAAGTACGTCTGTCCCACAGAACAGGACTTCGAGGGACCGACGACAGCGCGGATCGAGATCGGCGACGGGACACTGGTTGCCGCCCTGGCATTCCGCCTGGATGGCGAGGCCGTGATCGAAGGCTCGGTCCGCGACCTTGCCGAACAGGTGCAGAGCCGTCTGCTGACGTGGAACGTGCCCGCGGGCCGGTGGCGCGTTGCGGTTTACACACAGCACCTCGGACAGGGCGGGGCGTTGGTTCCTTTCTCGTCCGACCTGATGGACCCGGTTGTCTGCCGGACCTTCATCGGGATGAGCTACAAGGGCTACCTGGAAGCCGTCCGGCGCGTTCGCGGAGCCAGAATCGCCGGCTATTTCACCGACGAGCCGATCTTCTCGATGGGTCTGTATCCCACGCAGCGCTATGTGCCGACGCGGCCCGCGACAGCATTGGCCTGGACGCCCGGATTACTCGACGCCTTCCGGGCGCAGCACGGCTATGACCTGCGCCCGAAGCTGCCCTACCTGTACTACGGCGGCAAGGAAGCCGTGCCGACCCGTTGCCACTATTTCCAGACGTGTTCGCGGCTCTTCTGTGAGAACTACTTCGGGCAAATCTACCGCTTCTGCGAGGAGACGGGAACATTGGCCACCGGCCACCTCAATGGCGAAGAGGTGTTCGCCCTGCACTTGGGATCGCAGGGTGGAAACCACCTCATGCACTACCGATACATGCACATCCCCGGCATCGACTGGATCCTGCCGCGGAGCATCCCATTGCCGTCCGTTTCCCCCAAGTACGCCGCGTCGATCGCTCACCTGATGGGACGTGATCGCACCTGGTGCGAATCGTTTGCCGGGTCGGGTTGGGGTATGACATTCCAGGAGATGCGGGGCATCGTGAACTGGGAGCACGTCAATGGCATCAACATGCAGGTCCCGATCTCCTACAAGTACTCGCTGCGAGGGCCGCAGCGGACTACGTTCTACAATCCCGGCATCTCCTACCAGCAGCCTTATTGGGACCACTTCCGAGCCTTCGCCGACTATGAGGCTCGCCTATGCGCCATCACCGCTGGCGGAGGCCACGTGGCCCAGGTGGCCCTGTTCTACCCGGCGGCCGACATGCAGGCTCACTTCCGCGAATCCGACCTGCTCAACCAGCGGAGCAAGGACTACAACGATCTGGGGGACCGCCTTCGATATGCCGGCTACGACTTTGACATCCTCGATGACCACATCGTGCTGGAGGAAACCGGTGTCGAAAGCGGATGTCTCGAGACAGCCACCGAGAGCTTCGAGGTGCTGGTGGTTCCTCAGATGGATGCTTTCCGCCGGGCAACGCTGGAGAAGGTGCGCGGGTTTGTTCTCGCCGGCGGCACGCTCCTCTTTGTCGGCAGTCTGCCGCGACACAGCGTCGAAAGCGGCGCTGACGACCCGGACCTCCTGCGGCTTCTAGTCGAACTGCTCAGCGACAACTGTCATGGTCGCATGGCCGCCGGCGACAGCCGCTGGCATACCTGCGGCGCCGGGCGCGTCGGCATGGCCCCTGATGCCGACGGCGCTGTCACTTTGCTGCGGGCACTCGTCACGCCGGACGTGCAGATGACCCCCCAGATCCCGGGCATCGTTGCCTCTCACCGCCGCCTTGACGACGGCGATCTGTATCTCGTCCATAACCACAGTGACCAACCATGTGCTGTCAGACTGACGCTCGCCGCCAAGGGACATCCTGAGCGATGGGACCCCCTGACCGGCGAGGCCGAAGGCATTGACGGCTATGAGGTCGGCGACAATGGCACAACTCTGCGCCTTGACCTTCAGGCCCAGGAACTCGTCCCGGTGTTCCTGCATGCGGACCCCGCGCAAGCCAAACCCACCACGACCGCCACGTTGCTTCAGGCGATTCCCGTTCCAGGCCCGTTTCGTTTCCGGATCGAGGAAACGTTGTGGCGACCTGAGATTGCCTGGAACTTCTCAGACGTCCAGCGGGAGTGGACAAGCAACGCAGAGCCGCTCGATGTTCCGGAAAGCATTGGGGCAGGTGACTGGTGTGAGTGCGGCCTAAGATGCTTCTCAGGTATCGGCCACTACGAGACGGAGGTTACACTGGAAGCTATGCCTGCGGGGACGCGCGTCGTCCTGTCGCTCGGCCGGGTTGGCGTGAGCGCGGAGGTTTCTGTCAATGGCAAGCGCGCAGGGTTCGTGCTCTTCGACCCCTATGAGATCGACATCACCGATCGGGTCACCGAGGGCCGCAACCGGCTCACGATCAGCGTGGCCAACACGCTGGCCAACTACTACTCGCAGTTCGCCGAACTGGCAGGGAAAGAGCATTTCGAGGGAGGAGTCTTGCCCGAGCACCTTGCCAGTGGCCTCATAGGCCCGGTCTCTCTGAAGATGGTCGAGCGCCGGCGGCCAGCCGGGCTTCTTGCGAGACCTCCATCGCCAGTAGAGCCTGAATCTCTGGCGGTGCCACTTGACGACCGTCTCGGGCTGGACGATGGCCAAGGCAGATCGCCATCCCGTCCATAGGCGGGACAGCCAAACCCAGAAGATGCGTTCCCGCTTGCACAGCCGTGGGCGTCTTACGGACCGTTGGAGAACCAGCAGCTGCTGTCCCAAGGCCAGGGTCTCGGCAGCCAGGACGGCTCGGCTGCCGAAGAACAGTCTCAGGAACGCCAAGATCAGCCGCAAGGTGCCCATCTCCGTGCCTCCATCCCTGGTCGCAAGGCCGGAATCGTACGCAAGAGGCTTGATCCGGGCAAGGAACGTAGGTCCTGTGGAATCAGGGAGGACCGAATACTCGGTAGGGACGGGGATCTACTGTGGGCCAGTGTTGCCTCGACAGCCCTAGCCCGTTCGCCTCACGGCCTTGCGATAGTGGCGCCCAATCGGAACCCGATTCGAGAAGCTGGCCATCAGCGTTCTGGCCATGCTCGAACTCGCGATCGTCCAGCGATGCCTCAAACCGGCGTTCTCAAACAGAGCCTAGTCGTCCGGCTGCTCTTCGGCCACCAGTTCAAGTCCGCAGACCAGCGGTTCGCCCTTGCGAGGCGTGAAAGTCACTTCGAGCGTCCTGGCGGCCTTGATGCCCTTGAACTCGCGGACCACTTCCCGCAAGGGTCCACCGGCTGCGGCGGCGATATCGAACTTTTCGAGTACGGTCTTGCCGGCGATGGCCACGTCGAACACCCGCTCGCCGGCTGCCAGGTTCTCCAGCTCCGCGAAGTACAGCCGAACAGTGTATATCGCTTCCGTGTCGGAGCCGTTTGACAGAGCGGCCGCAATGCCCGCGTCCGGCAGCGCGATCACCGCACTCTGGCTGAGACCGACACGCACCCGCTCCAGGCCGATCGCCGCCGAGGCCGACACCCACTTCAGGTTACCGCTCTCGATGACCGATGAGTGTCGTCGCAACATCCGTCCGGTGAACCTCTTCTCCGTTTCCTCTCCGTTGCCGGGTAGACTCTTGCCGGGTTCGAGCGTCACCTCGATCTTAGGTGACGGCCCGCCGACCACCGGGAAGTCGAGCCACAGGGAGCCGCCGGGGGCCATCGAGTCGCCCGGAGCGCCGAAGTTGAGCCCCATCCGACGAATGAGTGAGGGCTTCCGCCATAGCGACGATTCGAGCCCCTCCGGCACCACGTCGTCGATGCCGTCGAAGGATTCGTTGGTCCACACCTCCAGATCCGGCATGTGCACCAGGGCCAGCGATGTCTGGTTCTGGTAAGCGCATGTGCAGGTTCGCGTGTAGTCTGGCGCGTTGAGCACACCGTCGGCGGCGACCAGGTTCGACGTGCATCCGGACTTGAAGCCGCCGAGATTGCCGGTGCCGCCATCGGTCGTCAGGTCGTAGAACCCAGCAGCGCCGGAGCGGAACGTCAACAGGTACTCGCTGGCGATGGCCGAGTTGCACCCGTAGCGGCGATGGTACGCCCAGGGAATCTCCACGCCGGTCAGCGGATGTCGTCGTTGCCGCGGCTCGCCGGTCAGCAGGCTCAGTGCGCCTCCGCTGCTGAGGTGGTCCCGCGCGTTCAGGAACACCGTCTTGTTGTGAATGATGCACGGCCCGCTGTACTTAACGTCCTTGTCCCAGATTGGTGAACCGTCGGCCCCTCGGTGGGCAATGATCCGTTCGGAGGGCTCGGCGGGAAGCATGTCGGCCGAGCTCCGTCCGCTCTGGAGCAATACGTCGTGCTCCTCGGAATAGCCGAGCCACGTGCCGAATACGTTCTTTGTAATGGACCACAACTCATTGCCGGTGCGGACGTCGAAACACCTCAGTGTCGGCTTGGCGTCGGGCGCCTTGCCGCGCAGCAGCAGGCGGTACACCACCGGGTGGGGCAGGATATCGATGCAGAACAGCTTGCCGTTGCCGACGACAATCGCGTTGTGGCGGAATGCGTTCTGCGATGTCACCGTCCACAGCACATTGCCCTTCGAGCGATCCATGACGACCAGCATCTTGCTCGAGGTCACGTCAAACGCGCCCACCGGATCCGGCTCTTCCTCGCTTGGCGTGTCTTCCGAGAATCGCACGAACTGTGCCCCGGCGATCAGGAGGTCCTTGTAGATGCCGATGTACCCCCACGACGGCTTCCGGCCCGTCTGCGGATCGCGAGGCAGACTGAGCGTCTGCCGTGTCTTGCCCGTTCGTGAATCAAGCACCATGCAATCGCCGCCGATGACCAGGTACACTTCGTCCTCGGTGGCGACGAAATTCGTGCCTCGGGCGTTGGCTCCGGGAATGTGCACCTGGTTGTACGTCGTGTCGTACGGGTTCTCGACATACGTCTCGTCGTAGTACACACCGAACGTACTCAGGTCATCGAATGTGCGTTTCCAGAGCACCTTGCCGGTATATACATCGCGGGCGCTCAGGCAATTGACGCCCTCGACGAACAGCCGTCCGCCGATGACCTGCTCGGTCGGCCCGTGAGCATGTCGCGGCAGCACATCGAGGTGACTGTTGCCGCCAAACCAGAGCACCCCCAGCGGCGCCTTGACCAGCCGATCGTCGGACTTGACAGTGTTGGCAACATCGCCGTACAGGTGCGTCCAGTTGGCCGATCCCGGAAGAGGTCCCTCGCGCGAGAAGAGCAGGTGCTTGCGATCAGGCGACGGCCGAACCCGCGCGCCGCTCAGGCCGGCCGAGGCGACCAGTTGGCCAATTGCCGCCTGTTCGGCTTGATCGGCCAGCGGCAACCAAGCCACGCCGCCATAGGGGCGAAGCGAGTGGAATACCGCGCGGATGAACTTGTCGGCCTTGTCGAAGCCGGCCGTCTTGAGCGACTCAGACACCATCAGCGGCGACAGGTAGGGCGGCGCATGGAACGACAGTGGGTCGCCCGCGTGGACGCTGATCTTCACGCCGTAAAGACCGGCATCGTCGAGCCGGCGTCGCAGGGCAGCCACTTTGTTCGGGTCAGTGTCAACGGCGATGACCTGTAGATCGCTGTGCCGGGCAATGGCCTCGACCAGTTCGCCCTTGTCGAGCCCGAAGGCGAGGCAGTAGCCTTTCGGCACGGAAGAGGTTTCAAGCATCTGGGCGACCATCGCCGGTATCTCGCCCTCGGGGGGCGCCGCAACCGGCTCTTCCGGATGGATGGTCGGCTCGACTTTGTCGGGTCCGAAGCAATAGAGTGTGCCTTCGAGCGTCACGGCGAACAGTCGCCCGTCGGCGGCCAGCAGCCCAGCCGGGGTTCCTTCGACGTCGGCCTGCCATGTGACCCTGGGTTTGTCGCGGCCTGCCAGCGTGATGGCCGAGACCTTGCCCGGCCCGCCGGCGCACAGGCGGTTGCCGACCTTGATCAGTGCGGTTGTCCCGTCGACGTCACAGGTCCAAAGCTTCTCCATCCGCCACCGGAAGCGGCGCGTGTCGCGGACCTGCTTCGATCTGCGGTCCCTTTCGCGGCGGTGGTAGTCCACCTTCTGGAGGCTCTTGAGGTCATAGGCCCAGACGGGATTGCCCGAGAGGTAGAGTACGTCGTCGGTCAGCACGGGGTACGTCGTCCTCGGCTTCCATCTGGCTCTCGGGTTGTCGGCGACCAACTGGTGCATGTCCATGTACGCGTCGCCGGTCTTGAGGTCGTACATCGTGGTGTTGAGGCCGCGGTGATTGAAGTAGAAGCCTCCGACGGCCGACACGTGGCTGCCCCCCTCGATCTTGCGGTCGGGGCTGCTCAGCGTGATGTCGTGGTACTTGCTGCCCTCGAGGTGGTAGTAGAGCAACTCACCCGTTGCCCGGTCAAAGCACGCCGGTACCGAGCGCCCCCCCGGGACCAGGAGCTTGTCGCCCACGACGGCCATCGACCCTTGCGGCGCGATTCCCGCAAAAGCATCGGCGCCGGGGTGTGGCTGGCTCAGCCACATCTGCCCGACACCGTCGTTCGTCCAGACCGCCTCGCCCGTCTCGGCGTCCACGGCATGGATGAACACCCCCATCAGAGGCCAAATGCTGGCCGCCCAGTAGACCACGCCGTCGGCCAGCACCGGGCCGCCGCGGGCCGGCCACGCGCTGATGAGTCGACCGTTGCCCAGGATCTTACGCGCGTCCGGACCGCCACGCTTTCGCCACAGGAGCTTTCCATCGGTCAGAGCCAGACAGTAGAGGAATCCATCGTCGCTCGTGAAGTACACCTTGTCGCGGGAAGCGGCGGCCGGGAACCTCACCGGGCCGTCGCAATAGAACCGCCACTTCTCCCGGCCGGTCCGGGTATCCAGTGCCGTCACGCGGTCGTTGCGATTCGATCCGAAGACCAAGGTCGATCCACTGACGACCGGCTCGTACACGCGGTCGTAAGGCATGCGATCCTGATTCACCGGATCTTCCCACGCGGGGATCAGGGCGGGGTACTTCCGGGTCCATTGCAGGTGGAGCTTGCGCGGCAGCTCCCCGGGACAGGCCGCCGTCCGCGAGGCGTCGTAGCGCCATTGCAGCCAGTCTCCCACAGGGCCAGCCTGTGGCGGCCGGCTCATGCAAAACAGCCACGCGATGAGTGCCACGCCTGCGAAAACGATCAGTACCCAGACCCAGGAATGCCTTCTTCCGGTTTGCGGCATTGGTCGCACGTCCTTTCGCTTGGTTCGTTTCACGCTGCCGTATCGGGCGACGCCGGACAGCCGCTGAGCATGTGCACAGTCCGTTGAGCCGATGATAAGGCCGCCTCGTGAGTCACCAACAGCACGGCGCCACCTTCGATGGCAAGCGGCCGACAGCCCGTACGCTATTGCCGTTTGCGGCCCATGCGGATCACCAGCGCTACTGTTACCACAAGTATGAACCCAATTACCATGCCCACGCTGAGGATCAATGCCCCGCTGCCGCCGTTGTCGGCCCGGCCGGGACCGGGCACCGTGTCACCCTGTCCAATCGGCGTCGGCAGCTCGATCATGTCGACCACCGACACGGTCAGCGACTGCCTCCAGGGGTAGTTCATCAGCAGATCGACGCCGGGATTCTCGTCCTTGAACTCGCAAGCGCACCGGCCGACCAGGAATCGGCACCCCATGAGAATGGTTCCCGGCCGGATGCCCTGGCCTACTAAGGCGCACAGTGTCCGCCCGCGACCGTAAACGGGGAACACCACCGGCTCGCCGGCATAGGTCGTCTGCAGGTCCCCCTCGCTGCGTAGAAACATTGCCGTCAGCACCTGCTCGGCAGGGTCCTTCAGTCGAATTCGCAGCACCGAGAACTCGATCCGCAGGTGCGACGCCAGGTGTGGCACCTCTTCGGCCAGCTCAGGCGGCAGACTCAGACGCCCGGGCATCAGGGCCAGTTCCTTTCGGAGCATGGCCTCCGCCGCATCGTCCTTGGCCTTGTCTCCGCCTTCGATCAGGACCCATACAGCCGTCTGGCCACCGACGATGCGGTCGGCCATCTCCGTGCGCACGGGGGAGTCAAGAATCGCCGCCACGCTTGTGTCGTCGAGCGGGCCGGACCACACGCGCCGACGGCCAATATGTGATCGTGGATAGACCAGCACCATCCAAGGGGGCGCCGCGCTCTTCTCGCGTGTCCAGAGAGCGTGGAAGCTTGCCGGAACGTCGCCGGAGAGATCTACTGTGCGAACGACGAGGTTCGCATTGCCGCCGGTGTCGGCAGTAGACCGGGTCAACCGGTCGAGGCACGCCTGTCTGGCTGCCGGCAGCGGGCCCCGGTGGAAGACCAGCACTTCGTACGGGTCAGGCGTCCAGCGCTCCAGAGCATAGCGGAATACGGGGACGTCGCACGCGCTGGCCACGGCCGACGCCGCCACAAGGCACGTCAGGGCTGAGGCTATTCGTCTCGCTTGTAAGGCCATAAGCACTCCACGGCGGTCCCGGCAAGAGCGCAGGGCCGTGTATTATACCGTGCCCCTCTCGAAGACTCCGTCCGACAGTGAATTGATGGAGAGCCGGGCAGAACGATGGGCGAGTGGGGGCGGTCGAGGTCAGCAGCCGGAGACCCCGCCAGAGAACCGCCTTGCGGCCGGACAACGCAAGTCCCTGCGATTCAGCAAGGACGAGGTTCTCGGGAGGGACAGGCACTGGCCCGCAACACTCCCATGGCGGCCGGGTTTATATGTGTTATTGTCATTCCTCTGGTTCTTCGTGCACGCAGGCGACAGAATCGAGATTGAGATGAACGTCTGGCGACTGATTCGCAGAGAGATTCATCACCGCAGGCTGAACTTCGGCTTGGCTGCCCTGTCGGTGATGGTCGCCGTGGGCGTACTCGTAGCCGCCGTGGTTCTTCTGAGGTCGCACGACCTCCGCACGGAGCAGTTGCTCAAGTTCAAGCAGGAAGAAGCAGACCGCCAGTTGGCGAAGATGGAAGATGACTACCGCAAGTACATGAAAGAGCTCGGCTACAACCTGCTCATCCTGCCGCGGCAGCAGGACCTTACGGAGTTTCTTCAGAGCGGCTACGCCACGCACACGATGCCCGAGGAGGATGTCGAGAAGCTTGCCGCTTCGGGGACCACACTGATTCGCCACCTGCTGCCCATTGTCCAGCAGCAGGTCCGGTGGACCGAGAAAGAGCGTGTCATAACGCTCATCGGGACGCGTGGCGAGGTGCCCATCAGGACCCGTGCGCCGCGCGAACCGATGCTTGAGGCCGTACCCCGCGGCAGAGCCGTGGTCGGCTACCGGTTGGCGGCAGACCTTGGGATAGAGCCTGGGCAGCGGTTCGCGCTTCTCGGCGCGGAGTTCGAAGTGCTATCGGTTCGTCCGCGTCGTGGTGGGACCGAGGATACGTGCGTCTGGCTGAACTTGGCCGACGCGCAGAGGCTGCTCGGCCTCAAGGGGCGGATCAACGGCATCGAGGCACTGAAGTGCCATTGTGCTTCCGACGAAGGGACCACACTCGACGATGAAATCGCGAACCTGGAACGGGCTATCACGACGGTGCTGCCAGATACGCAGATTCTGCTGCGCGAGAACCGGGTCACCGTTCGAGCCAAGGCCCGGGGGCGGGCCAAACGGGTGCGCGTGGAAACGCTCGCCAAATGGGAACGTGACCGGGCGGATCTCCGAGGGGCGCGCGAGACGTTCGCAGCTTTCCTGGTTCCACTGGTGATACTCGGCGGCGCCGCCTGGATTGCCTTTCTTGCCATGGGCAATGTCCGTGAGCGAAGGAGCGAAATCGGCATCCTGCGTGCAATCGGCGTCCGCTCCGCGCAGGTCCTGGCGGTGTTCCTCGGCAAAGCGACGCTGGTGGGGCTGGTCGGCGCCGTGGCAGGCTGCGCTGCCGGCATTGCCGTTGGCGCCGTTGCTGCGCAGATCACCGAGGGAGCCTTCAGTCCCCGAGCGGTGGCGATCCCGTGGGTTTTCCTCGTGATCTTGGTGGTGGCGCCGGTGTTGGCGGGCGTGGCCAGCTTGGTGCCGGCCATGGCTGCGGCAGCCCATGACCCTGCCGTAGTATTGAGGGAGGACTAGGCAGCGTGATGCTCTCCGTTCGTGACCTCTGCAAGTCGTACGTCCGGCCACGGGAGTCGGTGGTCGCCCTCGCTGGGGTGTCGCTTGATATCGCCGAGGGCGAACTGGTGGCCGTGCGCGGGCCCAGCGGCTGCGGCAAGACGACCTTGTTGCTTGCCATCGGGGGGCTGCTGGCTCCCGATGCCGGGGTGGTAGAGGTTTGCGGACAGAACCCCTACAGCCTGGCCCCCAATCATCGAGCGGCGTTTCGTGCGGCGACGGTTGGGTTTGTGTTCCAGCAGTTTCACCTCGTTCCATATCTGAGCGTTCTGGAGAACGTCATGGCCCCCGTTCTCGCCAGGCCTGTTCCCGACGCAGAGGGCCAAGCTCGTGGTCTGCTGGAGCAGTTCGGGCTGGCCGAGCGTTCAACGCACCTGCCGGGAGAGCTCAGCACGGGAGAACGGCAGAGGACCGCGTTGGCCCGCGCGATGCTCAGTAGCCCGAAGCTCATCCTGGCTGACGAGCCGACGGGGAACCTCGACGAGGACAACGCACGGGACGTCCTGACCAGTCTCGCCGATTTCGCGAAGTCCGGTGGGGCCGTGCTGCTGGTCACTCATGATTCCGCCGTAGCGGGCCACGCCGACAGAACGTTGCAGATGGAAAGCGGTCGTCTCCGCGAACCGCCAGACGGTGCTTTGCTCTGCCTCGGCAGGGCAGCAGAGCATTGACGACATGCGTGTTCGAGATGGGAGATGAAAGCGTGGTCCAAGGCATCGTCCGTCGTCGTCCGCGGATTCCCGCGGGGTCGCACCCACCGGAATCCCTCGGGAACGCCGTGGCGTGGCTCGGACCGGGCTTGATGCAGCAAGCCGGGCCGGCCAGGCCAAGAAAGACCGCCATGGTCACGGGCTGGCATTCATTCCGGAACTACTGGGAGAATGGTCTGGGAACGTGCCGGGGAGGGGCTGGTTCTGTTCAGCGGGTGGCCTCTGGAAGGGGCGTCAGAATGTGTTCTGCGGACGGGGCTCGCAAGTGTGCGGGCTTCACGCTGCTGGAACTGCTGGTTGTGATCGCGATCATCGGCCTGTTGGCGACCATGATCCTTCCGACGATCAGCCGCGCCCGGTACCTGGTCGGCGAGAAGGTCTGTGCCGCGAACATGCGTGGGACCAACACGGCCCTGAATATCTACGCCGAGGAGAACAAGGAGCTGTTCCCCGTCGAGGCGACCGAGCACAACCCGCACAAGAAGCTCGTGGATACGCTGGCGGCCTACGATACGACGATCATCGACGCCATGTACTGTCCGCAGGCGAACGTCATGGACATGTATGCCCGGAACACCTCGGACTATGTCCCCTCTGGCAGTCCTGAGGCCTGCGACTACGTGCTCGACACGGAAGAGAATCGCCAGAAGGGCAATATCTCCTACATCTACTGGAGTTTTGCAGCCAACAAGTACTGTGCGACCGCTTCCGGCAGTGAGAACAACAAACACTGGCGCAACCCGGACTACTTCATACCCCGCGCCCTAGGCATCGGACGCGTCGTTGAGCCGCCAACATGGAAAGATGCAGGCTGGCGGGCGGCGCAGTCTGCGGCCAAGCGGCAGCGCATCAAGGAGTGCCGGGAGGCGTCGCCGCACTCTGTCTGGGTCATGAGCGACTGGTTCCGGCGGACGGCGCCGTTCCCGCACCTGCGCGCCCACAAGGCCGGGCTGAACATCGGGTATCTTGACGGCCACGTCGACCTCTACGTCGGTCGCCCCCGCGATGCCTGGCGGTAGGCTCGAGCTGAGCACTCCTGACAATGGTGGCCACTGTCTGCCTGTGGTTCCCGGGAACTTCATCTTTCCTGGTGCTGTGACGCTCAGGTTCCCTACAGGGTGACTGCGTCTGGCACAGCGGGCAAGCCGGGAACATGGGCAGTTCGCTGCCAGGCTATACCGCCTCCATTCTGCGTCGCTCGGCGCCGCCGAATTGTGCAGGACACCCTCCAAGGCTTTCGCGAAGAAGGGAAATCGCTGCCCGCCGCCCGTCGGCGAACGAAGGCTCCCCCGGCGAATCAGGCCCAGGGAGCGTAGCCGCGTTTTGTCGCTCTGCCGCCGATTGGCTCTTGAGGCTTGCCGCCGGCCGCAGCCGATCCCACAGCGACGCTACGATGCTTGGAGAATCGACTCGATCGTCGCCAGTTCATCGTCCGTGAACGTGCTGTGGCCCAGGCCGGCGACGTTCTCTCGAATCTGTTCGGGCCGGCTCGCGCCGATCAGCGCGCTGGTCACGCCCGTCAGGCGCAGCACCCAGGCCAGCGACATTTGCGCCAACGACTGCCCCCGGCGGCTAGCCAGCTCGTTGAGCTTCCGCACCTTCCTGAGCTTCTCTTCGGTGATGGCCGACGGCTGTAGGGCCCCTGTCTCGCTCCCGGCGCGGGAGTCCGACGCAATGCCGCTCAGGTACTTGCTCGTCAGCACCCCCTGAGCCAGAGGGCAGAAGGTAATGACGCCCAGCCCGAAGCGGCCAGCCACTGGCAGCAGATCGGACTCGATCCAGCGGCTGAACATGCTGTAGTTGGGCTGGTGGATGATCGGCTTGACGTAGCTCTCTCGCTCGCACACCCGGATTGCATCCGCCGTCATCGCCCCCCGATAGCTGCTGATCCCCGCGTAAACGGCCCTGCCCGACCGCACCGCCTGGTCCAGCGCCCCAAGCGTCTCGGCCAGCGGCGTGTCCGGGTCCGGCCGGTGGCTGTAGAAAATGTCCACGTAATCCAGCCCCAATCGCTTCAGCGAGGCATCCAGGCTGGCCAGCATGTGTTTGCGCGATCCCCAATCGCCATATGGGCCCGGCCACATCCCATAGCCCGCCTTCGTGGAGATGATCAACTCATCCCGATGGGCCGCCAGGTCCTCCTTCAGAATCCGCCCCACGCGCCGTTCGGCGCTGCCGGGCGGCGGTCCGTAGTTGTTTGCCAGGTCGAAGTGTGTGATCCCCAGGTCGAACGCCGTGAACAGCATCCGACGGCAGTTCTCATGAAGGTCGGCCTCGTCGTGGTGGCGGCCGGCGTCGGTGCCGGCCTGGCCGAAGTTGTGCCAACAGCCAAGGCTGATCGCGGGCAGCAGCAGGCCAGACCGCCCGCACCGCCGGAACCAGCCCTTGGGCGCAGCCTCGTAACGCTCTGCATTCGGTTCGTACATCATTGCGACTTGTCTCTCCGGCCGTGTCCTGCCACACACTCTCCCGGCGCCGAATCCTACGCACTTGCGTTGCCTGTCCGCAAGGCCGTCTTCCGGCGGCGGCGAGACGGCATCGGTACATGGCGCGTTTTCGCCCTGACAACGCACTGTCCGGAGCGGCATAGTCCAGGGGCAGCGGTCGGGGCGGCCAGGCCGTCTGTGGAGGATTCCTGCGTCAATGGCCGAGTTGCAGATACGCATGGACGCGATTCGGTCCAACATCCGGCAACTGCGCTCCGGAATTGCTCCGACGTGCCGGGTGATGTTCGTGTGCCAGTCCGACTTCTACGGGCTGGGGCTGCACGTAGCCGCCGGCCTGGAGCCCTGGATCGATCTGTTCGCCGTTGGCGCGATGTCGGAGGCCCTTTCGCTGTGGGACCTGACCACCTCCAAGGACATCGTGGTTCTTCACCCGCCGACGGAACGTGATGCACTGCTGGAGCTGCTCGCCGTCAGTCGGTCGCCCGGGCGACCGTGATCCGCGCCGACTGCTTGCCACTGTGATGCTGGCCCTTGTCCGCAGAGAACTCCGCTTCGCCTTGCCGGACCCACCCGTCCGGACCCTCCTCAAAACTGCCCCGCAGCAGGAGGGGGCCTGAGCCGTTCGCGTCCCCAGCCGGCTTCGCTAGCCCATCGGCACGGACGACGGCGGCAGGAAGGCACACCCCCAGGACCAACGCCATGGTTCCGCGTCCCATGACAGCCATAGAGCCTCCTCGACTTGCGTCGATGATTGTCCCCCGCTCGAACAGCGGCCGCAAGGCGGTCCTGTCCGCCGGACGCGCCCGCAAGAGAACGTCGGTGTTCCGCTCGCGGACGCGCCGGACGTGCTGCTGGATCAGTTGCCTGCTTGTCGGTACCATCTTCCGAGGGCCTGGCCGTGGCGATGTCGGTCCCTGGCCGGGCGTGATAGGCAGGAGTCGCTGATGAAGACGATCATCATCTCGGGCAGCAGGAATCCATCGGGGCAGACCGCGACCGCCGCCAAGGCCGTGCAGGAGGGCCTGGCCGACAAGGGCGCCGCCTGCGAGGAGTGCTTTCTGCCGACAATGAAGGTGGAGCGATGCAGGCAGTGCGACGACGCGGGCTGGGGTGTGTGCCGCTCTGAAGGCCGCTGCGTGATCGAGGACGACTTTGCAGCGTTGGCAGACAAGATCCGCCAGGCCGACGCAGTCGTCTTCGCCAACCCGGTCTACTTCGGTGATCTGAGCGAGTCGCTACGGGCGTTCCTGGATCGGCTGCGCCGGGTGACGCGGAACGACGCGGGCAAGAAAGGCATCGCGGCCACGCCGGCTCTCGGCGTCTGCGTTGCCGGCGGCGGCGGGGGAGGTGCTGCGAACTGCTGCCTGTCGCTTGAGAAGGTCCTCGCGACGTGCGGCTTCGACGTGGTGGACCTGTTCCCCGTCCGCAGGCAGAACCTGGAGGCCAAGCTGGCATCGCTCAGGGAGGCCGGCACGTGGCTTGCGGAAACGGCCGTACGGCGGCCTGATTGACGCGCGCGTCACCTGTACGCATTCCAGCCGCAGGGCGCCGAGGCCAACCCTACGCCGGATATCCCACGGTCTGGGCAAAAAGCACGCGTTGATCGCGTCTCAGATGCAGGTCCTTGGCAAGGCCCGCCTTGTCGCAGTTGTGGAACCAGGCAGCCAAGCCTTGCGACGCGGCGAACAGGTACACGTTGCCGGCGATCAGACCCGTGTCCACGAAGTAGTAGGACTTCTGGATCTCCGCATCCCTCAAGCCTGGTTCCTGAAACCTGGCCTTGGCGTACTTGGCGATGTCCACGACGTAGACGAGCCTCACCGGGGCGTTGGCCCCGCGGCCTCTGCGGCGGCGGCCGACTTTCGCTCGAAGGTCGCCCTCCACTACGGGAGTCAAGCGATGGGGAACCGCTTCGTAGAGATAGACGCCCTCGGGCAGAGCCACGTAGATGTCGATCTCTTGCGAGTTGCTGGCCGAGGCGGCAGTTCTGCCTGTTCCCCCGCCCGGTCCCTTTTCCCGGTTCACTCCGAAGGCGGCCCAAAGCAGGTTCGACAACACCTTCGGCGGGAGCGGCTTCTCGCTGATGGTTCGGATGGTCTTTCGGTCCACCAGCGCCGCCAGCACAGACTTGCCGCCGTCGGCCTGAGGCTTGAGCAATGTGATCGGCTCCAGGCGAACCGCGGGCCCGGAGGCTGCGGCGTCCGCGCCGGCGGGCTGGGGTGACGTGCTGGCGGCCTGGGTGCTGGACGCCGGGACAAGATCATCAGCCAGGCTGGACGCCGTGGCGGCCAGCGCGGCCATGGCCGGCACTGCCTTCAAGAACTCTCTGCGGTTCATCGGATTCTCCTGTTCTCTAACGTTCCTGGTGCGATCGCGAGCCTGGATTCCCGCCAAACACTGCCCGGTCCGGGTGAACGGGCGGCGAATCCCGTCGAGCAAGGAATACGTTCCTGCATGAGCGCCCAAACGGACGTTCACGGCAGGGCGAGTACGCGGACTTCGATCTCCTTGACGTCGGCCAGGAGTCTCTTGACCTCGGCCGGGTCCGACTTGCCTTGGTGGTAAGGATACAGAATCTTCGGCTTGAACGCCCGCGCGGCGTCGGCCGCCACCATCGCCGCCAGTGTCCACCCCGAACCGACGATTCCCAGGCAGACACCCCTCTCTTGCCAGGCCGTGCCGCAAGCCAGCGATAGTCGCCCACCTGGCAGTGTCAATGGCTCGCTTCGGCAGGTCCCGCCGACGCGCGCGACACGCGGCTTCACCGGCCGGGCGCGCTCATCGCGCGGGCCAGGGCGACGAGGAACTTCCTCACCTCCGCGCCTGTGTTGTAGTAGTGCGGAGAGATGCGCAGCCTCCCTTTCCTGACGGAGACGAAAATGTTGTCCTTCAGTAACCTTGCGGCGACGTCCACTGCGGTGACGCGATTCGGGGCGAAACTGACGATTCCTGACCACGCATCCCCCCTCCGCGGACTGACCACGCGCCCGTCAAGGGCGTTCAACCCGTCCACCAGTTCGTTTGTGAGGTCGTGCAGGCGTTCGTGGATGACCGCCTCCCCCACGGCGCGGATATTCCGCAGCGCCTGGCGCAGGCCACAGATGCCGGCGAAGTTCCTGTACGGCACGGCCTCGAACTTCAGCCCGCCGTCGTTGACCCTCAGCCTCGGAATCCCCGTGGTGGGACGCTCCTCCTCCGCGGCGATGTCCTGGACGTTGCTCTCCGTGACGATCGGCGAGCGCACCAGGCTCAGGGATTTGCCGTCGGCGTAAAGGAATGCTACGTGCCTCGGGCCCATCAGCCACTTCTGGGCGCCACAGGACAGGAAGTTGGCCCCAAGGGACGCCACGTCGACCGGGACGGCCCCCACGGCCTGGACGGCGTCCACGGACACCAGGACGCCGCGGGGTCTGCAGAACTCCGCCACTTTCCCTATGTCCAGCCTCTGCCCGGTGGAATACTGCACGAGGCTAAGCGCCACCAGCCGCGTTCGCTTGTCAACCAGGCCGGGAAGCGCGTCCAGGTCGATGATGTCATCCCTGTCCGCCGGCAGGTAGCGCACGGCGACGCCTAGATGGCGAAGGTTCTGCCACGGCACGACCGTGGCGGGGTTCTCCACGACGGCGGTGACCACGTTGTCTCCCCGTGTCCACGGAATCGCCAGGCTGATGAGCGACAGCGCCGTGGAGGTGCTGGCGACGAAAGCGATCTTTTCCGGGGAGGCGCCGATCAAATCGGCCGCCATTCGACGGGTCTCGTCCTTGAGGTGAAGCCATTTCCGCCGCGCGGCCAGGCTGATGGAATACTCCGCCCCCAGCCTCACGCCCTCAATGCACGCCTTCACGACGCTCGTCGGCAGGATGGATGATGCGCCGTGGTTGAAGTAGACTTTCCCCTTCAACCGCGGAAACTCGTTGCGAAACGCGCGGATCCGTCTTGCGATGTTCATGGGTTCCCAAAGGCCGCCCGTCCGGGGCCGGCGCCTACGTAGTTAGTCTTTCCTCGAACAAGTAGCGGTCCCTGCTGTCGGCCAGGATGGTGGCGACCCGCTGGCCGGTCTTCATCTCGCGAGCGATTTGAAGGGCTGCCACGACGTTCGCGCCGGCGGACAAGCCGCAGAACAGCCCCTCCTCCTCGCAGAGCCGGTGGGCCATCGCAATCGCCTCACCCTGATCCACGCGGATGATCCGCTCGGCCACCTTCTGGTCCACCATTTCGGCCAGCAGCCCGCCGGATATGCTCGGGTCGGCAACGGGGGCGGCGAGTTTCCCGTCCTTGATCGCGGGCTGGTCTCTGGGTTCCACCGCGATCACCCGGACGTCGGGATTGCGCGCCCGCAGTGCGCGGGCCACACCGATCAGCGTGCCGCAGGTGCCGATCGCCGCCACGAAGGCGTCCACCTTCCCATCCGTCTGCTCGAGGATCTCCCGGCCGGTGCCGTCCGCGTGGGCGGCGGCGTTCGACGGGTTGCTGAACTGTCGAGCCCACCAGACGTCGGACGATGACTGCTCCAGTTCCAGGCACCGCTGCCGCGGGGTCTTCTCCACGATGCTCCCGTGCAGGGCCCCTGTCGACTTGGCGCCCGGCGCGGCGGATATGTCGGCCGACACGTCGATGGGCACGACGACCGCGCCGAAGGCCCTCATGATCCGCAGTCGCTCCTCGCTGGCCGCGTGCGTGGGAACGAAGAGGCGCACGCGATACCCCTTGACGGCCCCCACGAAGGCCAGCGAGGTTGCCGTGTTGCCCGTGCTGGCCTCCACGATCTCCATCCCGGCTCGCAGTCGGCCCTCCCGCTCCGCGTCCTCGATCATCCGCAGGGCGATGCGGTCCTTGATGCTTCCGCTGGGATTTAGGTACTCGACCTTGGCCACGATCTCGGCCTCAACGTCGCGGGCGACCCGGTTCAGGCGGACCAGGGGCGTGCGGCCGATGAACGACAGCATGTGGTCTGCGACGGTCATGTGCTCTCCAGTGCAATCGGGACCAGTGCTTCCTGGCCATGCGCATTCGCACGCCGGAGGCGGGCCTAACGGGCCTTCCTGCGTGAGACGACCTCCTCCTCCAGGTCTCGACGAGCGGCAGCCGGGTCGCGCAGGCGAGGGGGTCCGAAGCCCCCGCCGCCCGGCGTGATGACCGTCAGCACGTCGCCGTCCTTGAGGATGATGTTGGAGTTCTTGCCGGAGGGCAGGACCCGCTGCGTCCGGCGGCCGAGGTTAACGACGATCCTACCAGGGGCCCCGGCGGCGCCGCCCCGCAAGCCCCAGGGGGCGAAACGCTGGCGGTCGGCGTGGGTAGACAGCTCGGCCTGGTGGCCGATGATGCGGATGTCCCGGCGGATGCCCATACCGCCGCGGTAGGTTCCGGCGCCCCCCGAGTCCTGGACCAGTTCATAGCGTTCCACCCGCAGGGGGTACTCGGTCTCCAGGGCCTCGATGGGGAGGTTGGAACTGTTGGTGACGTGCACGTGCACACCGTGGAGGCCGTCCTTGTTCGGCCGGGCGCCCATCCCGCCGCCGATGGTCTCGGGGTAGACGTAGAACTCCTTGGAGCGAGGATCGATGCCGGAGATGTTGATGCCATTGAGCGTGCTGTTGCACGCGGCCAGCACGCGGTCGGGCACGGCGCGAGCCATCGCGCCGAAGATCGCGTCGACGATCCGCTGGCAAGTCTCGGTCCGGGCGCTGACCGGGGCAGGCGGCCTGCAATTGACGATAGTGCCCGTGGGCGCCGAGATTCGGATGGCCCTCTGGAACCCGGCGTTCGAGGGGGCGCCCGGGTCGAGCAGCGCCTTGACGGCGTAGAACACCGTGGCCTTGAGGGCGGGCTCCACCACGTTTAGCGCCCCGCGGGCCTCCCGCCCGGACCCCGCGAAGTCCAAGAACAGGGCGCCGTTCCGGACGGTCAGGGCCACGGAAATCGGTATCGGTTCCGGCGAACAGCCGTCGTCATCGAGGTGGTCGGTGAAACGGTACACGCCCTGGGTAATCGCCCGGATCCTCGCTCGAATCCGCCGTTCCGCGTAGTTCAGCATCTCCTCGATGCAGGCGGCCATCCGGTCCTTGCCGTACTTCTCATACAGCCTCTCGATCCGCCTGCACCCGACGCTCGTCGAGGCAATCTGCGCCTTCAGATCGCCCAGGCGCTCCCGCGGAAGACGGGAGTTGAGCATGATGACGGCGAGGATGTCCTGATCGAGGACCCCCGCGTTCATGACCTTGACCGGCGGTAGCCGCAGACCCTCCTCGAAGATGTGCCGCGTGTCTCCCGAGTTCGAGCCGGGCACGCGGCCGCCCACATCGGAATGATGCGCGATGTTGGCTACGTAGGCAACCAGTTCGTTCCCGACGAAGACGGGCTGGGCCACCGTGATGTCGGGCAGGTGCGTGCCGCCGCCGTGGTAGGGGTCGTTGGCGAGGAACACGTCACCCGGATGGATCTCCTCCGGCTTGTGGCACTGCGAGATGCTGTCCACGATCCCCAACATGGAACCGAGGTGAATGGGGATGTGCTCTGCCTGGACGACAAGCCGCCCCCGGCCGTCGAAGACGGCCACCGAGCAGTCGGCCCGCTCCTTGATGTTGCTTGAGTACGCGGTGCGAATCAGGCTGGCCGCCACTTCCTCCGAGGCGGCCAGCAGGGCGTTGCCCACCACCTCCAGGGTAATGGGGTCCACGGAAGGTCTAGGCATGTGACTTCACCTCCTGGGGCTCGAGGCCAACCGCGATGAGGATGTTGCCGTACCTGTCCACCTTCGCCGCGTCGTCGGGGTACAGGACTGTCGTGGCGTCGAGCTGCTCGATGACGGCCGGGCCGTCCAGCGCGGCGCCGGCGAACAGATCCCCACGCCAGTAGACCGGGCAGTCCACCCAGCCGGGCCCCGTCTCGAAATAGACGGACCTCGTCTCCCGCGGGGTGAGCTTGCCCTCCCGTAGGGGTTGGGGCGAAGCTTTCACCCGCGTAGCCGCGCGCGTGGCTACCACGCGACAGGTAACGACCTCGACGACGTCCTCCGGCGAGGAATAGCCGAACTGCTTCTTGTGCCCCTGGTGGAAGCCGGCGATGGCCTGGGCGAGTCCCCGCGGGCCGATGCGCTGGGCCGGCAGCGGCACTGTCAGTTCATGGTTCTGCCCGACGTATCGCATGTCGACGGAACGCCGCAGTTGGCGGGCGTCGCGGGGCACCCGTTCCCGGGCCAGCCACTGCCGGGCCTGGGCCTCCAGTTCCCGGAACGTCCGGCGGATCTCCGCGGCGTCGGCGGCGATTCGCACCCTGGTCCGGGAATACTCCATGGTGGGGGCCGCCAGCAGGGCGCCCATCGAGCACAGCAACCCGGGCGCGGGGGGCACGAGGATTGTCTTGATGCCCAGTTGTTTGGCGACGGCACCGGCGTGGAGGGCCCCCGCACCGCCGAAGGCCATCAGGGCGAAATCGCGAGGGTCCTCTCCCTTCTCTACCGAAATGACCCGCACGGCCCGGACCATGGCGGACACGACGATCTGGAGGACGCCCGCCGCGGCCCGTTCCTTCGGCAGGCCCAGTCGCCCGGCGATGGAACCCACCGCCTTCTCCGCCAAGGCCCGGTAGATCGGCATCTCGCCGCCCAGCAGCGCCTTGGGGCTCAGCCGTCCCAGCAGGACGTTCGCGTCGGTGACGGTCGGCTGGTCGCCTCCCAGCCCGTAGGCCGCCGGGCCGGGCACCGCCCCGGCGCTGCGGGGACCGACATGGAAACCCATTGCCTCGTCGGTCCACGCGATGCTCCCGCCCCCGGCCCCGATCGTGTGAATGGCGATGGTGGGCACGCGGATGGGATACCCGGCCATCTTCTGTCCGGCCTCCATGCCCGGCTGGGCGCC